>SESG01028078.1_pt1 | contig 109029 bp, 78 predicted proteins | sample 3171421 | NCBI WGS metagenome assembly SESG01 (sample SAMN10866946, study PRJNA518727) | freshwater metagenome | biome: subpolar coniferous forest; feature: holomictic lake; material: water; isolation source: holomictic Lake 227, 6 m and 8 m depth | place: Canada: near Kenora, Ontario | collected...
AACCCCTGAACAGTAACAAAAGCCTTAACATTTCTCAAACGGAAGTCAGGAATATCGGCAATTACAACGTAGATGCAGCGGTTCTACTTTCTAAGATTGCCGGAACCAGCAGTATCAGCCGATGTCAAATCCATAACATCGCATGCTCAGGATTCCTGGATGGAATCAGCTTTGAATGCCACGATACACAAGCCTCTGCTTCTGTTATCACGAACAACTTTGTCTATGGCTTATCTTCTTCCGCAAACTATACCAGCCAGCGGACGATCCGGGGAATCAAAATCACCAGCACAGGCAGTGCTTTAAAAAGTGTGCAGGTTCGTCATAACAGCGTCCTCATAGAAGGGAATACCACCAATCTAACCACCTGCTTCGAACTGAATAATACTGCATCGAATCTTGTGCTTAAAATCCTGAATAATATTTTCTCTAACACTGCGCCTGATCAAAGCGGACAGTATAAACACTATTGCTGGATCAGCAATAGTATAACATCCATCGGGAATGCCGGTTCCATCTCAGATTATAACGACCTTTTTGTAGCGCATAGCGGGAATGGCTATACAGGATTAGGATTATCAACCCAATATGCCAGCCTTCAAAACTGGAAATCGGCCGTGAATGCCGATCAGCATTCAGTCGCAGTAAACCCTGGTTTTATAAGCACCACTAATCTGCACATCCCGGCAAGTTCCATCACACTGCTTGAATCAGGGGGAACAACTGCTGCCGGAGATACCCTTGATATTGACGGCGATGTTCGTGCGGGGCCAGTTGGTTCCGTCAACGGTGGGGGCTTCCTCCCTGACATAGGCGCCGATGAATTTGACGGGGTCCCTTCCTCGATGTTTGGGCCTGCAATTACTTTTACACCGATCACGACGATGTACCTTACCGGAATACAAACTCTGAATGCCTTTGCCACGATCAATGGCCCGCAAGGAGTCAATACAAATACCGGAACAAGGCCAAGGATCTATTACAAAAAGCATTCAGACCCAAACCAATTTCTTGGAAATACGAATTCTGTCAATGGCTGGAAATGGACAGAAGCCACCAACAACAGTTCACCTTTCAGTTTTGGAATAAATTACAGTCTGCTCTATACAAGCCTGAATGTTTTCGATGCAATCGACTATTTCGTCGTTGCCCAGGATACCGCAACGGTTCCGCATATCTCTGTGAATAATGGAGTGCTTGCCTTGATCCCTTCCAGCGTCGACCTGCCCCCAGTCTCATTTCCCGTACTCAATACGCTTAACAACTACCAGATCATTCCCAATTTCAGTGGCATTAAAACCATTGGCATTGGCGGTGATTATCCAAACCTCACAGGTGTGGGCGGTTTGTTCTATGCGCTGAACCTCGGAACGCTCACCGGGAATATTGAAGCCCGGATCATAAGCGACCTTGCCGAAACCGGGGCCTATGCCCTGAACCAGCTGACCTGCCTCGGTGGAAACTGGAACCTGATAATCAGGCCCGACACCAGTATGCTGAGAACCATCAGCGGTAACTATGCCGGTGGCCTCATCCGGCTCAATGGCACCGACAGGATCACCTTCGACGGAAGTTTTAACGGAACTGGCAATTATCTGAAAATTTCCAACCTGGCATCATCGGGTACTATTGCAGCAGTACAGATCAGCAGCCTGGGTGTTGGCCTGGGTGCCCGAAAAAACACCCTGAGAAATTGTATGATCAGCACTGGTAGTAGCACATCCGGAACTTATGCAATTTCAATAGGAGCCGCAATCGGGGTCGCAGGGGCTAACAACGACAGCATCACAATTCAGAACAACATCATCAGCAATGCCAGCAACGGGATTTATGCGTTTTCGCCGCAAGGTAGCAGCCAAAGTCAGCAATTAATGATTTCTGGGAATATTATTGGGTCTGCGAACGAAGCTGTCGGCATCAATGGAATTTATCTGTATGGTATAAACAATGCCACAGTCGACCGAAATGAAATCAGGAATATGTATAATGGTTCAGGAAATAGCTCAGGTATCGTCTGTGAGCAATATACCACCAATTCGGTTTTTTCAAACAACATTATTCATGGAATAACATCATCCAGCAGCAATTATGTTTATGGAATATATGTCCCTGCCGGCTATGGCAGCGCCAACAATACTTTCATTGGGAATACTATTTATGATATCGGTCTCCGTGAAAATCCAACCTACGCCGTACAACAGGTCTGCGGAATCATGATGTTTTCAGGATCGAATGCGAAGGTCTATTACAACAGCGTCTACCTAAGCGGGACACAACCCAGCCACTCCTCAAGCGGTTATTATATCAATGCCGCTATCAATCTGTCTTCCCAGGTAAGTGCCATTACGATAAAAAACAATCTCTTCGTCAATGCGATCATCGACAATTCGGCCAATAGCTATAACCTTGCGATGTATTCCTATTCGAACTGGCCTGAGAATGATACTTATGACTACAACGACTATTATGTTTCCGGGGCTCCCAATGTTGTGGGACTCTACCAGGGGAATTTTTACACGACATTTAATGATTTTAAAGCGGCTACCGGCAAGGATCCGCATTCATTTTCTCTAAACCCATGGTATAATTCAACAAAAAATCTGGTATTGCAACCAGGCTCACCTGTCTTAAACCTGGGAACACCAATCACAGGATTTACAACAGATTGCCTTGGAAACCCACGAAATGCGATAACACCAACACCGGGCGCTTATGAAGTTGCCGTTGACCATAAACCACCGACGATTGCTTATTCAGCAATACCTATGACGGCACTCACCAGTAATTATATCCTGAGCAATTATTTTAATATCACGGATAACAGCGGGCTTGATACCGCTGCGAATATGAGGCCCAGGCTCTATTACAAGAAACATTCGAATGCCAATACCTTTGCCGGGAACACTTTTACTGAAAATGGCTGGAAATACGTAAATGCAACAGCTGCTGCACCGCTCTTTAGTTTCACGATGAACTATTCTTTACTCGCTGCCGGCCCTGCCGGAGGCAGTGCCGCAGGTGTTGTCAGCATCAATGACACGATAGATTATTTCGTAACAGCAGGAGATGCCTCCCCGCAACACAACATTGCCACTGTGGATGCCGTCCTGAATTCAACTGCCACAAGCAGCCTGCTTACTGCTTCCAATTTCCCTGCAAGTGGAACGCGGTTTTTCAGGATAATAGACTCGATTCCGGCTAGCCTTACTGTCGGGATTTCCGGGAATTATCCAAACCTTACCGGTGAAAACGGACTTTTTAAATCACTGAAAAATAAAGTTTTGACCCATGATGTTATCGTAAAAATAAAAAACAACCTTGTTGAAGACGGTCTCTATCCTTTGGAACCCTTCGAAACCAATGGTCCTGAATGGAGGTTAATCCTCAGGCCGGATACTTCCCAGGAACGCATGGTCAGCGGGAGTTATAACGGCGGACTGATCCGCCTGGCGGGAGCTGACAGGATCACCATCGACGGGAGTTTCCAGGGAAGCGGGCACTATTTGAATATTATCAACACAAATATGTTTAGCAATCCAATATGTGTTCAATTAGCCAATACAGCTGAGGGATCAGGGGCTACCCATAATATCATCCGAAACTGTAAGATGTCTACCATAAACAATACAAATATAAATTCATTTTGTATAAAGGTTGGCGGTCTCTCACCACTCACTGCAGGATTGAGAAATGACAGCAATTTAATTGAGAACAATATCATTACAAAAGCATATTATGGTATCGTCGCCTCTGGAAGCGACCAGAATGCAAATACCCTGATCACCATCAGAAATAACACTATCGGTGATGACATTGCCGACAACTCCATCAGTTTTAACGGGATCAATCTCTATGGTTTCCGACGGGCAATTGTTGACCGAAATCACATATATAATATACAAAATGCTACTGACTATCCTGTCGGTATTTACCTGAACCGCTATGTTGTTAATTCACTGGTGAACGGGAATAAAATTCACAACATCAGATACACAGGTCCCTGGGCGCATTCAGGTCTGGGTATTGATACTTATTTGTATATGTCAGGGTGTAATGACACAATATCCAACAACATGATCTGGGACATCGGGGGGAATGGCTCCGGCGATTTCTATTACGGTGCTATAGCCGGAATGCGGATAACCGGATATACCGGTGGTATCGCTATTTACCACAATACCATCAGTTTGAGTGGAAATTATTCAGGGGATTCCCAGGGGAACCTTAGTGCCGCTATTTTTGTCGCCAACAACTCCCCGAATCTTGATATCCGTAACAATATCTTTAGTTCCAGCCTGGTAAACGTCAATTGTAGTCAGCACAAAACCTATGCTATTTATTCGGGAAACCAGGCCTCGAACTTCACGATCATGGACAACAACTGCTATTCTGCAGGGGGTAGCCAGGGGATGCTTGCTTTCATCGGGGTCGACAGGTCCACACTAGACAGTTTGAGGCTGGGATTTGGCAACAACATCCACAGTACCGTCCACATGCCCGACTTTTACGCGGCTCCTGTCTTAGGACTGTATCCCAATATCGTCGGAAATTGTCCGATCGACGGGAAAGCAGCCCTGCTACCCGGAATTAAGAAAGACCTCGATGGAACCCCCAGGGGTCCCTACACTCCTGACATCGGTGCAGATGAATTTACCTCATTAATCGGGCTAAGCATCGATGCCAGCTCCAATACAGCTGTTGCAGAAGGCGATACGATTCTGCTCAACGCCCAACCCTCAGGAATGACAGGATATCAGTGGACAGGGCCCAATGGATTTGCATCGAATGCACAAAACCCATCTATCACGAATGCAAGCCTGGCTAGCTCCGGGTTTTACACGCTGATTATCACCGACACTGCGGGATGTAGTGCGAGAGATTCTGTCCAGGTACTAATATTGCAAACCAACTCAGTGTCCGGGAACTTACACTATTTGAACAACATAAATACTGTCCTGATTGGCGTTAAAGTCATTTTAATGAACAGCCTGAACCAGCCCCTGGATTCAGTTCTGACAGATCCCTCAGGGCATTATAGCTTTCATGACTTCACAACAGGGAATTATCATCTGAAGTTAGTTTTCCCCTATCCATGGAGTGGAGGAAACTCCAACGACGCCTTGCTGATCATGAAACATTTTGTGGGAATCCAAAGCCTGAGCGGACTAAAATTACAAGCAGCCAATGTCGACCTGAATCAATTGGTCCAGTCAGTTGACGGCTTGCTGATCATGCGAAGGTTTGTCAACATTATCAATGCTTTCCCCACCTCTGACTGGGTCTATGACAATACTTTTTTCACGGCTTCAAACAATACAACTGTTTTGAATGTTAATTGTTTGTGCCGGGGCGATGTGGATGGCTCATATCATCCTTAGTTTGTCAAATCAGTACCTGAAAACAATGACCGTTTAATAAACTTATTCTCATGACAAAAAACATTTTATTTCAGTTAGTCTTTCTAGTCCCATTTTCTATTTTTCTGAGTTCGGCATCGGCTCAAAATTCGTCAGGGAGCGTAAAAAATGAAATCTCTGAGGCCTTAAAGCTTTTTAATAATGCTGCGAAAAACGCAAACACGGATGAAATGTTATCATTATTTGATGATTCTGAAAACGTAATGTTTATTGGTTCTGACAGCGCAGAAATATGGAAGGGGAAAGAACAAATTAAAGGACATTTAAATTCCATTTTTTCGAATGAAAGTGTTTCTTTAGATATGAACAGAATAGATATTGATTTTAATGCAAACACAGCATGGGTCTTTGTTGACGGAGCTATTGTTATATCACTTAAGACAGGTGAAAAAATCAAAGCTCCATATCGCTTTTCCGGCGTTCTGGTTAAAAAGGCTAACCTATGGAAATGGAGACTATTTAATGGCTCAAATCCAGGTGGAAAATGAGATTATGGAGACAATCTTAACAACGTCCCTCTTCCTGGAGAATCCAATAAAGTAAGCTGCCGAATTACTTTTTTTAAAAAAAATAATTAAATCTACCAAAAATGAGCTACTATTTTAATACAATTCTGACAGGTACAAACTTTGAAGATGCCATTGAGCAGGTCACCGCTGAACTAAAAAAAGAAGGATTTGGTATCGTAACAGAAATTGATGTCAAACAAACCTTCAAAACGAAAATTGATGTTGATTTCAGGAATTATAAAATCCTTGGAGCCTGCAATCCGCATTTTGCCCATGCTGCCCTTTGCGCTGAACCCAAAATTGGTGTATTCCTTCCTTGTAATGTCATTGTTGAAGAAAATGAAAACGGACAGATCGAAGTTTCCGCTGTCGATCCTGTTGCCTCAATGATGGCTGTTGAAAACCTGGATCTCCCGGGCCTGGCTGAAGAGGTTCGCCAAAAGCTGCAAAATGTCATCAACAATCTGAAATAATATAAATAGGGGTTAACGACATTTAAGATTCAGTACTGCAATAATATATTTTTGCGTAATCTGCGCGTCTTCAAAAATCTGCGTAATCCGCGTGAATCTTTATGAGCTAGAACACGAATGACGCGGATGATGGGGGTTTACAAAACTATCTTCCCACGCCAAACCTCCTTGTTCCCATATTCAACCACAACCAAGTAGCATCCTTTAACCGAGGAGGAAATAATCCCGGCTTCAGCATGATCGTAAACGATTCGCCCTGAAATATCACAGACACTAACCCTGCTTACGTCATTCATATTTTCAAGCTGAATCTGTCCTTCCCTCACCCAGGCGCGGGGTTTAGCCACAGTGACTTGCGGAATTCCCACATTATAAGGTGTTCCCGTGATATAGATCTCGTCAATCTTATTGTTGCCAGTAGCTGCAACAGTACCGCCACTACTGCTGGTATTTGTAGTTTGAAGCCAGCGAATCATCACCTTTTGAACCTGGTTAATCAGATCCGCAGGCAAGGCTAAAGCGTTCACATAAGAGGTGGTCCAGTCATTTGCAGTAGTGATACTTCCTCCCGGAACATCCTGCCATCCCTGGCTCGCATTCACCCAATACTGGATCTGGTAATTCGCCGGACCAGCATTCGCACCGCCACTTTGCTGACGACAGCTGATCGTCAGATTCTGGTAAGCAATGCTGCTAAAACTGATGACCCATGCCTTGGTATTAGCACCATTGTCCCAGCCTGTTGCCTGGGCAGCTTTACCCGTAAACCCGTTTTTTGAGAAATCAATGGCAGAGGTTCCACCGTCAGTGCGAATTGCTGAGGCAGAATTGGATGCGTTGCCGAAATTGGCAATAGAATCCGCAGCAGTTCCCGTCGGGAATGTCCATGCTGCAATAGTATCCTGTGCAATAAGAGGCAGACGAAGCGCTGCCATTACAAAAAGAAAAATGTAGATTTTTTTCATATATTACTCGCCTCTATTGGTATTGTAGCTTATAACTCAGCACAAGGGTTATATAACGGGGCAAACCCAAGGTTCCCTGGTTGTCCAGGTATTCGGTATTCAAGAGGTTCTGTATTCCGACAGCCGCGCCCCATCCTCTTTTCCACTGATGCCATGCTTTAAAATCGAAGGTGCTGTAGGCAGGATTCTTAGTGATATTTTCATCATCATACCAGCTGGCATCGAGGAATTGAAAGGCAATCCTGAGGTTTACCCATTTATTTTCCCATCGCAGGCTACCGTAAAACACATTGGGCGCAGCCTCTACCAGGTATTTCCCATCCAGGTCAGCAGTAGTAGAAACGGTCCTGGTGAAACTCGTTATTTTACCAGTGTTGTGGGCATAATTCATGTTGAAATACAGTCCGTGAGGCAATTCCATATTAAGGTAGAGCTGAAACCCGTAAATATTAACCCCGGCCACATTCTCTCGTTTCAGGATAGGTTTGAGTTTGTTTCCTGCCATCAGGCTGTCACCAGTATTGACAAAGTAGTTGAAATCTCTTCCTAACGAATAATACAAGCTTGGTTTCAGACTCAACTTTGGCGTGATGTTGAAGGTCCCGCCCAGCTCAAGATTGTCCATGAACTCGGGTGTCAACTCAGGATTCGCAAGCTTAAAGCCTTTGGAGATGCTGCGGTTTCGGCACATATCATCCAGAATTGGAGGCCTGAATCCCCGGCCATAGGAAAAATACAATTGACTCCGGGGATTGATCCCGTATTGAACCGATAGCTTTGGACTCAGGGCACTCCAGTTAGTGGATGGGTATGGGCCGGTAAGACCGGTCATGAATTCTGAGGTGATTGTAGGATAATCTATGCTAAATGAGGCATCAGAGAACTTGGCAATATCATATCTTACACCTGCAATGACTTTCAACTTGTTCTGAAAAAACTGCATCTCATCCTGAACAAAAACCGCCCCGATGTCCATCCTTCCCTGGTTATTTATGATATCAGTGGAGGTAAGATAGGTGTCGCTGCCATTGACGCTGCCAATTTTCATGTCACTCCCGAAAGTGAAGTTATGAGAAGGGCCGAGCCTGCGGGTGAAACTCATCCATATCCCTTTGTCGATGCGCAACGCAGCCGATTCATAAAGCTGGTAACCCAGATAAGCAAAAGGAGGAACTTTGTCGTATTTGAGGCTTTCTTTCTGATTCAGGAAGTCCTCAGCCTGGTAAAATACTGCAATCTTTGCAATAAAACCCAAAATAATTCCCTGGTAATCGAGATGGATGTTCTGCGTGGTAAACTTATTAAAACCTCCTTCAAAAGCTTTAAAGCCATCACCTCTTTTGTCATCATAATAGTTCAGGTCGAGACTAAGTTTCCCTCCGTTTTTCCATTGATAAGAGGCTCTTCCGCCAAAATTAAATTCTTTCAGGTAAATAGGAGTATCAGTGCTGTCGCGGGCAGTATCCGGTGCTGTGATATAGCCATCACCTCTACGAGCAAAGCTATTTAGCGACCAGCTGAACCCATTGTTTTTGGCTTTACCGCCCACATAAAACGATTCCCCTAAAGTTCCGAATGAGCCAAGCGTGAGTGCAGCGTTGCCTTCAATCAAATGAGAAGGTATACGGGTAATGATGTTGATGGTGCCTCCCATAGCATTCCCACCGTACAAAGCAGAACCCGGTCCCTCCACGACCTCAATTCGTTCAATACTGGCATTATTAAGCCGGCTCCAATTAATGGAACCTCCGTCCGACTTATTAATTGGTACACCATCGATGAGAATCAGGCTGCGGTAACTGCCATTCAGGCCTCGCATGACGATGCTCGAGTTTTTGGAAAAAATACCATTGGTTCTGCCAACCTGGATGGCGCCGGCTGTCATCAGAAGATCATCCACATTGTTCGCAGGAACCGCTTCAATCTGAGTACGGCTGATGATATCGACACGGGCAGGGACATCAACAGGATTAACGGGGGTGCGTGTAGCCGTAATCACTACTTCAGGCAAGGTAACTTCCTGGGCGTAATTCACAATAGGACAAAGAAAAAATATAATAATAATGGCCCAATGAATGTGCTGTCGATATGGTTTATTCCTATGCATTGCCCGATCCATAATATAGTTACAGCTGTATTTTTATGGCAATCTCCGCAAAACCTGCAGTCGTTCCCTGGATATCTTTCACGAGGATCAAACCCCGCTTTCCACTGGCGATTTGAAAAGGAATCACATTTCCGTTAACTGCAAACTTGAATTTCCTTTTTGCTATTCCGCCATCATAAGCTGAAATCAGGAGGCTGTCATTATGACAATTGTTGAAATCAGAAGCAGTCACGGTTGTTGTCATATTGTAATAGGTGGTGTTTTTTACAGTCCAGCTATTTAAAAAAGGATAAAACTGAGGGGCTTCTGTTTCACCGGGTGAAGAAAAAACTGAGGCATAAATCGGGACTCCGCCACCCGGGTTATAATAATAAAGAACGTCGATAATGTCCTGTAGATTTGACGCAGAGTCGGGCGGATAAATATGTTCCGGTTGCAAGGAAAGACAGGGCTGATATACGTTGCTCGCCTGAGCTCCAAGTTTTAAAGAAGTATAATCGTAAATGGCTCCCCAGGCAGCAGACTTATCCCTAATCAGTAAAAAGGAGACACTCGCCATATGTCTCGACATGTCCATCACAGTAATTGTGATTCGTTCAGTATCGGCTATACTTTTCGAAATTAGTTTGATCAGGTTCAGGTGATTGATATGGATACCAGAATCAAGGATGGTAGACGTTGCTGTGGATTTGATCGTGATGTTTGTAAGAGGGTCAGAACCAGAATTCGCCTCAATGCCAATATTAAAAAAAGTGCCTCCAGGAAGTATCGTATCATGAAAAACCAAGCCAGGCTGATTAAGTAAGCGAATCACAGGAGGAGATGTTTCTTCCACTACACAAGAGAAAATACTCAGGCAAGAGAAAACAATGAATCCTAAGAAAAGTGTGCGATGACAATACTTCACTGCCAAATATAAAATTGCCATTACTTCTTAAAATATGTCTACAAAAATAGCAATTTATATCGTTATGCTTAACAATGCATAACGATATAAATTATTAAAGAACTCAGTTAACATTTAGGACCTATTGACAAACCTTAGAAAGAGAAGTTGCCCCCCAGCAAAAAATTGACTTGTGTATAAAAGAAATGCTGACTCGCTTTATCGTCTTTGATGCTGGTTGTCCTGATATCTGGCATATTGATATAGCCACCTTTCAGCTCTGTCTGCAGGAAGAAGTATTTCCAGAAGCAAATATTGATTCCTAGCAAAGCATCCACGCCATAACCTGCAACATGGAACTCATCATAGCGGTCATAATTAAGAAGTTTTGTATTTGTCTTGGGGTAAAGTCCACCAGCACCCAATCCTTCAGTAAGGTTGATTTCTATTTTCCCAAGCCTGTATTTATTGAGGTCGAGAAGCTGATCGAAGCGTCTGAGCTCGAAATTGACGTAATTGAGGCCATTCGTATGCTCAAAGCTAAGGAAATCCTTTGTCAGGGAAATGGTATCATTACTATAGGTCCCATCATAATGGGTCCCACTGTTTGCGATGTTTCCTGTGATATGCGATACCTGGTTTTGAACCATCACATATTTCATATGGTCGGTCCCAAAAGAAACATTCCAATGATTCTTAAAAAAGTAACCAAACCGAAAGTTTGTCTGCGGATAGGTGATTTTAACCGGGTTAGCATAGGGATCCAATGAGATTGGAGTTTGCCGGTCTTTAGCCTGAACCTGAGCCAGCGTGAAATTATAGTCCTTTCCCTGGAAATGAATATCAGAATCAGTAAACCAGGCGCGGTTCCATCCCCAATAGGCATAAAACCGGCCTTGATAAGTTCGTGGACCTGAAACCGGGGTTTCTTGTGAGAATCCGTTCAAGACCAAACCTAAGAATAAGGCTGAAAGAAAATAACTTTTTATCATACAATGAAATTAACACCTTTAACAAATAAACATATTATTTGTTTGATTGTAGCATTCTATAGGCAGAAAAACCAAGCAAGCCTCCCAGGAAACCAAATAAAAGATGGGTGGCTACTGGATAAACATAACCAAATCGAAAAGAATCGAAATAAATGCCGGTGGATAAAGTCAGGAGGATGCGAAACAGGGGAATTGTCATCCAGCTAAGTCCTGAAATGACTCCAACTAAAAGAATCTTTGGTGATTTGAGCCGGGAAAGGCGAAAAAAAAGATCGCAACAGATGCCAACCCAAAGGTAGATTATCGGGGTAAATGCTGCGCCAAATCCCAATGGAAACAGAGCCATCGTTGCGGCAGCCCCGGCAAAAGAGACAGTGGAAGCAAAGGGAAGCTTGGTAAAACTCCTCGACAAGATAACGACAGCCATAAAAACCAGCCCTTGCCTCCCAGGGATCTGCATCGGGATTCGAAGCTTTGCATGTAAAGCTGCAGCAAGCGCTCCCATAAGAAACAACAATAGTATTTCTGCAAGCAGGGCGACCCTCCTATTCGGAAAGACGCTTGATAAAGTCTTTTCCAGCAACCCGGTATTGATCACTTGTGTCATTTTCCTGTTCAATAAAAAGTGTTGATTTGCCTGCCTGCATAACAGGCCGGGCCCATTCACCCATGTCAATTTTCGCCGACAAAGGTACAAATGTTCCCTTGATGTTTTGAACGCTTTCAATAAGATAATCTTCCTGTAATTCCTGAGCGGTCATGATGCCTTTTAACTCTCTCAGCCCGGGCATCCATAGGACACGGCCATCATTGCCATCTTTTCGCAAACCTACTGCAGCGAGTGATCCGATGACACCGGTGTGTAAGCCTGTCAATCCTTCGAGCAAAATCCCGTGATATGTAGCCAGATTCATGGCTTCATTCTGTTTGAGGACGACCTTTTTGGCATTATTGCCCCATTCGATGATACTGTTATCGACTTCATCCCAGGCTGCCAGGCAAAGCCCGACATCAGAACCTTCTGCTCCGTTTTTCAAAAGGAAATCCCTGCAATATTGCCAAACCAAATCCGTTTGGCTGGTCTCAATCAGCAAGCTGGCCGAACTATTGTGAGAAGTATAGGGGATGTCGTCATGGACCAATAACTGATGACGAACGACCATGACAAGACGGGCCAGACCTTCATGCTCCAAATTCAGCCCAAGTGAGCGTGCCATAAAGCCAGTACCCCGACTCTCCAGGTTGTCGGTATCGTCAATTCCAATAATAAACCTCATAGTTTTTATTTACACTTATAAAAACGATCACAAAGGTTTTTCCTTTAGTGAGCGCTTTAATTTAATGATGATTGGCTTCACTGAGTCGGTGAACTCCTGGTGAAACTCCGTATATGATTTGACAAAATGAATTCCTGCTTGTGTCAAAACAGTAACGCCACCTTTAGAACCACCTCTGTGCTTTTCTACGAGAGGAAATCCAAGTAATTGCTCCGCCTTACGCAAATCACCCCACGCCTTGCGGTAACTGATACCCAGCTCATTGCTTGCCTGTGTAAGTGATTGAAATTTCTCAATCCCTTTCAGAAGCTGCCAACAACCATCATCCAAAACACCAGATCCATCAGATGATTCCATTCTGACATGAATCTGGATACGAACATTTGAATATTTGGGATCTGTATTTTTATCTGACATTCTAATACGGTATATATGAGCCATTTACATCTCCACGACAGATCCCCTTTATCATTACAATGGCATCCTCCGTGGCAGTCACATACACTGTTGGGCTATCAAACACCCAATCCCCTTTCGGAAAACTATTCGCCAGTCCAACAAACCTCCTTGATAAGGCCAGGGCATCCATTGAGTTAATATTGCCAGCACCATCTATATCACAGGCTGTTACACGCAAAGGACTGAGGCTGCTCAATCCGGCATATTGCTTCAAAATTAAAAGGGCATCGATAGAGTTAGCCCCGCCCCAAACTTTGTTGGCAGAACACCTTAGGCTGTATTTTCCGGGAATCACATCAGGAAATGAATAATATCCGCTGGCATCACTAGTTGTGCTTGCAATTACAAAGGGACCTTGCATGAGTTTCACGACGATCCCGGAAAGGGGAGTGTTGGCTAAATTGTCATACCTGACGAAACCATTGATCGTTTGCAGCGTCAATGGGGTCAGGGAATTCAAGCCGAGTTTCTGAGTCTGAAAAACCTCTTTTGTTACGCTGTCCTGGACAAAAGCGATAATCTCACAATTGTTATTAATCCAGGAGGCGCTTTTGGTAAAATCCAGGGGAATGTTCACCAGCGAGTTGTTCACCAGATCTACGATCACCCCTGAATTCCCGCTGATCATCATCCGGGCTAAATGCTGAATCTGGGTTTGCGTTTGCCAGACAAAAGGGATTGACGATTCTGTGAGAAAAACCCTCAATACAAGCCTGGGATTGACGATTGGGGCAGCTTTCCGGATAATAACATGGATAGATCCATTGTTATTGACAATGCTTCCATATAATTGAAGATCAAATGGAGTTTTCAGATTCAGCCTTTGCTGGTAATAACCCGGATACAATGTATTGCTAATACTGCTTCCCGAATGGCTGATCACGCCGTCAAACTCTGCAGTCGGGAAACCTTGAATATTATAATAGGCAAGCCTGTTGTCTGCAAGAATGCTGTTAAAGGGATCTCCATATGCGCCATGGTAGCATATTACGGCTAGTTTGTCGCCTGAATTCAGCATATTTTCAACCGTGACAGCAGCAGGAGGACAGTGAGGACACCAGGTAACCGTTCCAAGCTCAAGTAAGACAAACTTCCTGGAAATCATCTCAAAGGTATTCACAAAACCACTAACACTGTCATTGGAAGGGTTTAAATCACCTGGCTGTGTTACATTCATTCTGACTTTGTAAACACAATTGGATTGAGGGAGTAAGTATGCTGGAAAACTTACGGTATCTAATGTCCCGGCAGCAAAATTCTGAAGCAGCTGTGACTGATTATAAATGATTGCATTTCCTGAGTCCAGTACCTGGCAATTCACCGAAACCGCTACTTCATTGGATAAACCAATATTCTTCAAGGAGAATACCGGGATTATCGGAGTATTTGCAGCATATTGTTCCGGGCTTAAAAATGCAACAGCAGCGATATCATGTAATGGAGGAATGAAGAGTTTTACATCATCAAGATACCAGGCATTGAGGTTCGCCGAGTTCCCTAAAAAATAAAAACAAAACTGAAAATCGGCCTGGTTGGTATTGGAATTATTTATCGGGATATTGCCAGAGAAACAAGAGGTTGAGGCATATAAAGACGTTGACCATATCGTCTGCCAGGCTGTATTGCCGTTTCGGGTCGCAACACCCAGAGTAAATCCTGCTGAGACAACATCAGCCATTGAATTAAAGGACAGGCTCAAAGTAGTAATGCCGTTAAGGTTAATCACAGGTGAAATGAGGCGGGTCGTATTGAAAAAGATGGGCGATCCGCTTAGTCTTGCTTCAGGAGGCTGACCACCAGCTTGTACAGAGAATTCGGCTGACCAGTTTGCATTTTGGTTCTCAATGCCCCATCCCTGGGGCGGCCAACTTGCAAAATCCGGGCTGAGCAAGGTCTGTGCATTGACTACCTGCTGCTTACATGCAAGTATCATGATCAGAATAATGAAATATTTTACAACCCCCCGGTGCATGTTACTACGTTTTTAAAATGAGATTTGTCCGTGGTAATTTGTTTTTCTAAAACAACCCCAAAGATAGGTTAAAGTTTTTTTCCGAATTTAAAGAATGAAATCTTAACATTAATATAAGTACAATTCCGACAATCAAATATTTGCGGTCTTCAGAAAAAATAATACTTTTACTTTGACATACCTAGATTTAAAGCATATTCGTTTTTTTATTGATAATTAATCTCTAATTGCCTTGTACAGAATAGAATCCAAACTGGATATTCAGTCCGCAGAATTTAAAAACAACCAGGAGTCTTTCAAGCAGATCCTGGCTGAATATCGTTCCCTGATCCATAAAGTGTCCTATGGAGGGTCTGAACAGGCCGTTCTAAAACACAAAGAGCGCGGAAAACTCCTGGCTCGTGAGCGAATTAACTTATTGGTCGACCCCAATACGCCCTTTTTAGAGTTAAGTACATTGGCAGCTTACGGGATGTACGACGGGCAATTCCCCTCGGCAGGAATTGTCACCGGGATCGGTGTTATTCATGGCCAGGAGACACTAATCATTGCGAATGACGCTACCGTTAAAGGAGGAACTTACGCGAAAGAGACAATAAAAAAACATGTCAGGGCCCAGGAAATTGCGCTGGAAAACCACTTACCATGTGTTTATATGGTCGACTCCGGTGGGGTCTTTCTTCCTGACCAGGCCGAAGTATTCCCTGACCGTTATAACTTTGGCAGGTTTTTCTATAACCAGGCCCGGCTCTCTGCGATGGGCGTTCCGCAAATAGCCATTGTAATGGGTTCCTGCACTGCTGGCGGGGCTTATGTCCCTGCCATGAGCGATGAGGTGATTATTGTTCGCAACCAGGGCACGATTTTTATCGGGGGACCGCCATTGGTGAAAGCAGCTACAGGTGAAGAAGTTACTGCTGAAGAACTCGGGGGTGCAGAAATACACACCTCTATTTCTGGCGTTGCTGATCATCTTGCAGAAGACGACACACATGCCCTTCAGATTTGCAGAAATATCTTCCAAACCCTGAAAAACAGGAAAAAACAAGTCCTGGAAATGGCCACTCCCGAAGAGCCGTTTTATGACCCAACCGAGCTTTATGGCATTGCCCCTGTCGACCTGCGCAAACCGGTCGATTCAAAGGAGATCATTGCCAGAATGGTTGATGGAAGCCGCTTCCATGAGTTTAAACCACGTTATGCCCCAACGATTGTAACCGGATTTGCTCATATTCTTGGGTATCCGGTTGGAATTATCGCAAACAATGGGGTTATTTTCTCAGAGACGGCACTAAAAGGAGCTCATTTCATTGAATTATGTTCATTTCGTAAAATCCCTATCCTTTTCCTGCAAAACGTAACCGGTTTTATCGTGGGGAAAGAATATGAAAGAAAAGGCATTGCCCGTGACGGTGCAAAACTAGTTCATGCCGTCGCCAATGCGAACGTCCCCAAATTTACTGTCATCTTTGGAGGCTCTTTCGGTGCCGGAAATTACGCTATGGCAGGCAGATCTTACGATCCAAGGCTGTTATTCATGTGGCCAAATTCGAAAATTTCTGTCATGGGTGGCGAACAGGCTTCTGGCGTTCTTATCCAGGTCAAAGAGGAACAACTTCGTGCAAAAGGGAAATTATTGGATCCTGTAGAACGTGAAAAACTGAGAGAGTCAATCCTGAAACAATATGCCCATGAGGGCTCTGCATATTTCAGCAGTGCACGTCTTTGGGACGATGGTATTATCGACCCGCTCGATACCCGCCATGTTATTGCCATGGGAATTGCAATGTCGCTCAACAACCCCTACCCTGAACCAAATTTCGGAGTATTCCGCATGTAATCATCATCTTATGAAAACTTATACTACGATTGAATTTGAACAAATAGGCCCTGTCGGCACCTTATGGCTCAACCGGCCTGATATACATAATGCCTTTAATGAGGTAATGATTGCAGAAGTCCTGGATTTCTTTACCAATGCAAATAATCAAGATGACCTGCGCGTTATCCTTCTAAGGGGACGTGGCAAATCGTTTTGTGCCGGAGCCGACCTTAACTGGATGCGTAATGTGGCAAGCTATGGCTATGAGCAGAATTTGAAAGAAAGCCTCAACTTATCAGCTTGCATGTATGCGATTTATTCTTGCAACAAGCCAACTGTTGCCATCGTTCATGGTGCAGCCATCGGTGGAGCCAATGGCTTGCTGGCGGCTTGCGACCTTGCCTATTGTCATGAAGAAACTGTTTTTTCACTGAGTGAAGTAAAGATAGGAATCGTCCCCGCCTGTATCTCACCTTATGTCATCAAAAGAGTCGGCGAGTGTAATGCCCGGGAACTGATGCTTACCGGAAAGCGATTTAAAGGGGCTGAAGCAGAGAATAAAGGGCTGGTAAACAAATCACTAACAACAAGCGAACTTGAAAAGCAACTTGAAGAAGTGGTCGGTTTGCTGCTGACCAGTGGGCCAAAAGCCATTGTGAATTGTAAAGAGTTAATCTACCGGGTCTGTAATAATCTAGACCTGAGTGAATCACTTGAATATACTGCTAAAATGATCGCTGACATTCGTGCATCTGAAGAAGGACAAGAAGGGATGGCCGCTTTTCTGGGCAAAAGAAAACCAGGCTGGGTGAATTGAAAAATATTTTTAAACTATGAAACTTATTGAAAAGTTATTGATAGCCAACAGGGGCGAGATTGCAGTGAGGATCCTACGAAGCACGGAGAAACTTGGCATACCCGCAGTTTGTGTCTATGCAACGCCTGATGAAGATGCGCTCCATGTAAGGCGCGCCACAGAAGCATACAGCCTTGGTGACGGAGAACTATCTGACACCTATCTCAATATTCCGAAGATCCTCGACATTGCGAAGAAATCGGGATGTGATGCTATTCATCCGGGTTATGGATTCCTCTCCGAAAATCCTTCTTTTGCCAGTGCCTGTGAAGAGGCAGGCTTGGTTTTTGTCGGGCCGGGCTCTGATACAATAAAATTGATGGGTAACAAAATTGAAGCCCGCGACTTTGCCATCAAAGCCGGGATCCCTGTAACTCCGGGAGCGACAGGAACTCCAGCGGAGCTTCTTATTGCTGGTAAAGGAATGAAACTTCCCTTGCTGGTAAAAGCAGCTGCAGGGGGCGGCGGCAAAGGCATGCGGATCATCCGCGATATGGACAGCATGGAGGAGGCACTTGTTCAAACCTCCCGCGAAGCTGAGAAGTATTTTGGGAATGGAAGTGTTTACCTGGAACGTTATATTGACAATCCCAGGCATATTGAAGTCCAGGTGCTGGGCGACAAACACGGAAATGTAATTCACCTCTTTGAGCGCGAATGTTCAATACAACGTCGCTATCAGAAAATTATTGAAGAAAGCCCCTCACCAACACTAACACCAGAAGTACGCAAAGAAATCTGCCAGGCTGCTGTAAAAATCGGACAAGCCATCAACTACGACAATGCAGGCACCCTTGAATTCCTCGTGGATGATGAATTGAATTTTTATTTCTTGGAGATGAACACCCGCGTCCAGGTCGAACACCCGGTGACAGAAATGGTCACCGGAATCGACATCGTCGAGGAACAGATCCTGATTGCTTCAGGAAACCCTTTGAGATACCAACAAAACGATGTGAAACAAAAGGGGCATGCCATTGAATGCCGTATCTATGCTGAAGACCCTGCCAGCAATTTCCTCCCTTCGCCAGGCACCATGAACTTATACCTCGAACCTTCCGGGAAAGACCTGCGAATCGACTCCTCGGTTGACAAGCCTGCTCCTGTTCGCAGTTTCTATGACCCTATGATCAGTAAAATGATCACCTGGGGAGAAGACCGGGAGATGGCCAGGCATAAGGCGATTCAATGCCTCCAGAATTATATCATTCATGGGATTAAAACCAATGTAAATTATCTTCTGGGTGTGCTGGATCACAAGGCTTATATCGAGAATAAAGTCTCAACGCATTTCTGCGATATGCACACTGCTGAGATCCTGGAAAGCCTGGCTGAAAGTAAAAAGAACATCCCGGTCTCCGTACCCCTGATCGCATACGTTATTTCAACGCTGAACGAAAGCAATATTCACCTTGCAAACAACGTATGGAATAATATAGGCTATTGGAGAATCAACAACACCCTTGAAGTTAGTTTCGGAGAAAGCACTTATCTCATCGAGATCCTCAGGCAATATGGCCATCATTACCATTTCATGCTTGAAGGCCAGGAATACGAAACTGACCTGATCTCAAATGAGAACGGTCGTGTGGAACTCTCTATCAACGGGTATCACTCAGTGGCTTTTATTTCCAGGGATGCTGCCGGTTTTTCGTGGCTGAGTTGCAAAGGCCATATCTTTCAATGTTTGCGCAATGACTTCTTACACATGCCTGATGTCTTTATCAGCCACGACAGCGACAGTAAAGATCGTGTATGCTCACCTATGCCTGGAAAAGTCATTCGCATCAATTTCCCTGACGGGGCTGAGGTGAAAAAAGGACAGACCCTCCTTGTTGTCGAAGCAATGAAAATGGAGAATAACATCCTGGCCATGGCCGACGGCACTATCAGTAGTTTACTTGTTAAGCCAGGAGACATGGTTGACTCTTCAACGGAACTAGTAAGAATAACTTATAATGAAATCTAGGCTGAAGGCTTTTAGGCTGAGGGCTGAAGGCCAGCTTCGCGAACAATCGCCTCACTGCTTTCAGCCTAACAGCCCTCAGCCTTCAGCCAAAATATTATCTTTGAAAACTACAAATTTAACAACATGAATAAAGTCGTAAAAAACGCTCAAGAAGCTATCCTGGGAATTACAAATGGCATGACGATCATGCTCGGTGGATTCGGTCTATGTGGCATCCCCGAGAATTGTCTGAAAGCCATGGCCGAGACAGAGATCCATGGCCTTACCTGTATCTCAAACAATGCAGGGATTGATGGGTTTGGGCTTGGCTTGCTGCTCCGGAAACACCAGATCCACAAGATGATTTCTTCTTATGTCGGCGAAAATAAAGAGTTTGAACGACAGCTGCTCAGTGGTGAATTGATTGTCGATCTGATTCCTCAGGGAACATTGGCAGAAAGGATCCGTGCGGGCGGTGCAGGAATCCCGGCCTTTTTCGTGCCCGCAGGATACGGAACCGAAGTTCAAGGGAATAAAGAAGTGCGGGAGTATAATGGCAAGATGCATATCCTGGAAGAAGGGATGACCGCCGACTTTGCTATTGTGAAAGCAAAATATGGAGATACCCGCGGAAATCTTATTTACAACCGGACTGCCAACAACTTCAACCAGGCGATTGCAACGGCCGGGAAAATCACTATTGCAGAGGTGGAAATCCTTGTTCCTTACGGTGAGTTGGACCCAAACCAGATCCACACACCAGGAGTTTACGTCAACCGTATTTTCCAGGGTTCCGATTATGAGAAAAGAATAGAATTCAGAACAACAGCATCCTAACAAATAAGAAAATTTTTATGGCTCTCGATAAAAATGGCATCGCCAAAAGAATTGCTCAGGAATTACAAGATGGTTTTTATGTGAACCTCGGCATTGGCATCCCAACCTTAGTAGCAAATTATATTCCTGAAGGCATAGAAGTCATCCTTCAATCAGAAAATGGACTTCTAGGTATCGGCCCCTTTCCTTCCGAGGATGATGTTGATGCTGACCTGATCAATGCCGGCAAACAAACTGTGACTTACAGTCCTGGTGCCTCTTTCTTTGATTCCGCTGCCAGCTTTGCCATGATACGTGGCGGACACATCGACATGACCGTCCTGGGAGCCTTTGAGGTAAATGACCGTGGCGATATCGCCAGCTGGAAAGTGCCTGGAAAGCTGATAAAAGGCATGGGTGGTGCCATGGACCTGGTGGCTGCCGCGAAAAACATTATCGTCGCGATGATGCACACCGACAAAGAAGGCAACTCCAAGCTTTTGAAGGAATGTACCCTTCCTTTAACAGGGGTTTCCTGTGTAAAGAAAATCGTCACTGACCTGGCAGTTCTCGAGGTCACGCCTGAAGGCTTTGTCCTTGTGGAACGCGCGCCTGGCGTTAGTGTTGACGAGATTGTGAAGGCTACCGAAGGCCGGCTCATTGTTCCAACGAATGTTCCTGAAATGAATTTGTAAAAACCTTAACACGGCAAAAATGAATTATCCAAAAAAAGTCACCATAGGAGATATCACCGTCAGGGACGGATTCCAGCATGAAGAGATCTTCATCCCAACCGAAGCAAAGCTTTGGCTGGCTGAACAACTTATTCTTGCAGGATTCAAACATATCGAAGTGACCAACCTTGGCAATCCCTCAGGGATGCCTCAGTTTAAAGATGCTGATGAGCTCATGAAAAAGCTTCGAAGCAGCAAAAAAGTTGAGCACCTCCTTCCCAATGTCTCACTTACTTGTATCACCATCCGCGAAAAAGCCATCGAAAGGGCCATCCAGGCCCGGAAAGACGGCTATGGACCTGACCGTATCCTTTTGATGGTATCTACCAGCGAATCACATCATAAAAAGAACTCAGGACTGAGCCTCGATGCGTATTGGAAAATGGCAGAGAAATGGATCCCTCTTGCAAAAGACGCCGGATTGAAAGTCAACGGTACAGTGAGCACCATCTGGGGCTGCCCTATCGAAGGCCCGACAGAGTTATCAAAAGCCATTGAATTTACCAAACGATGGTTTGAGATCGGCGCCAGCGATGTGGAACATGCTGACCATGACGGATCTGCCTCACCCGATAGGGTCTACCAATATTACTCTATGCTCCTGGATGCAGTTCCCAGGCCCGAGAAACAAATCGTCCACTTCCATACCACACGTGGCTGGGGAATGGCCAATGTGCTCGCAGCTCTTCAAGCCGGGATGACAAACTTTGAATCCACCATGGGTGGCATCGGCGGACAACCCGCAAATTTCGTGAGCGGGGTTCCTGTCGCCGGAACCGGTAGTTATTATTACAAAGATTCAAACCTCGTAGGCCTTGTATCTACAGAAGATATGGTCGTGATGATGGATGAAATGGGAATCGATACCCAGTTGGATGTCGATAAAGTACTGGAGATCGGACAGATGGTTGAAAAGATCACCGGGCGCAGGTTACGTTCTGAATCCATTAAAAATGGAAGAATCCCGAAATCGCTGACAGGGAGGTAATTACAGATGAAAATAATAGAACTACCCCGGGAGGCTTTGCAGAGTATCCCGGATTATATTTCCCCTAATGACAGGGCCATGTATTTCAATACCTTATTGAAGGTTGGGTTTGATACTGTCGAAATCGGCAGCATCACCTCAGAAAGGGTATTGCCTCAGATGCAAGGAACATTTGATGTTCTGGAAAAGCTGGAACCTAATGCTAACACAAACATCATGGTGCTAGTCCTTAATAAAAAAGGGGCTGATACGATCATCCGGCATGAGAAAGTCACACAGCTTTCTTTTCCCTTCGCTGCCTCATCTGCCTTCCTAACAAAGAACATCAATTCAACTGTAGATCAAACCTTTGAAACCACAGCATACATCGTAAATCTCTGTCACCAGCATCATAAAAAACCAATTATTTATTTCTCCATGGCATTCGGAAACCCTTACGGTGAAACCTGGAACCTCGACATGCTCATGCACTGGATTGAGAAACTGGAAAATATCGGCATCGATGTACTCCCTTTATCTAATGTGTCAATCCCGATCGACGAAAAGATCATCAGCGAATATTATGCTACCTTGATCCCCACCTTTACCAAAATCGAGTTTGGTCTGCATCTGCATACAAAAACAACAGATGTTCAATCAAAAATTAATGCAGCCTATCTACAGTCTTGCCGCAGATTCGACGCAGTAATCAATGGCATGGGCGGTTGCCCAATGGCTTGCGACGAGATGCTCGGCAACCTGGAAACGCAAGCCTTATTGAGATATTTTGATGACAACAACATCCCAACCGGACTCGACTCAATAGCACTCAACGAATCATATAAACAAGCCTCACAATATTTAATTCATTCTATAAAAAAATAACCCATGGACATTTACTGCTCCGAAGAACACGATCTCATCCGAAATACGGTCAGGGATTTTGCAGAACACGAAATAAAACCCATCGCCCAGGAACTCGACGAAAAAGCATTGTTCTCAGAAGAACTCACCAAAAAGATGGGCGAAATAGGTCTGTTTGGAATGGTTGTTGACCCGAAATACGGCGGTCATGGCTTCGACACCTTGTCGTATATCATTGCCGTGGAAGAACTGGCTCGTATCGACAGTTCCCAGGCAGCTACAGTGGCAGCGCATAATTCTTTGGGCATAGGCCCAATCGCCAGCTACGGCACCGAAGAGCAAAAGATGAAATATTTACCCCGACTTTGTACTGGTGAAGCCCTCTGGGGATTTGGCCTCACAGAACCGGAAGCAGGCTCCGATAGCCGTGGAACCCGCACAAAGGCTTATCTGGAACAAGGACAATGGGTCATTAATGGATCCAAAATTTTTATCACCAATGCCTCAACAGCAATAACACTGGGATCTACCGTTCAGGTAGTAACGGGCGATCATGATGGGCATAAAGAATTCTCAGCCATCATCGTTCCCCAAAATACTGTGGGATTTAAAGCTGTCAGCATGCATGGCAAAATGATGTGGCGGGCTTCAAACACTTCAGAACTTTACTTCGACGATTGTAGGGTTCCGGAAGAAAATTTACTGGGACACATTGGTCAAGGATCTCATATTATGCTCCACACGCTCGACAGCGGCAGGCTCTCTATCGCTGCCATGGGACTCGGACTAGCCCAAGGAGCCTTTGAACTGGGAATGGCTTATGCCCAGGAACGCAAACAGTTTGGAAGACCTATTGCCCAATTCCAGGCGATCTCATTTAAACTGGCTGATATGGCCACCAAAATTGAACTCGGCCGTAACCTCCTTTACAAAGCATGCTGGCTTAAGGACAACAAACGTCCATTCGCCAAAGAGGCTGCGATGTCTAAACTCTATTGCTCTGAAATCGCTAAAGAAGTCGCTGATGAGGCCGTTCAGATCCATGGAGGTTATGGTTTGATGAAGGCTTATGACATCGAAAGATTTTATCGTGACCAAAGACTACTTCAGATTGGCGAAGGCACTTCTGAGATCCAGAAGATGGTGATTGCACGACACATCGGGATTTAAAAATAACAAATATATGAGGCTCTTAACTGTTATATTTATAATGTTTATTTCCTCTTACAGTTTCGCTCAAACCCAGTCTAAGCTGAACAAAGATGCCAGTGAATCATATAACAAAGCTGATAAGGAATTAAACAAGCTTTATAAAAAGATCCTGCTTGAATACCAGGCTGATACGATGTTCATCCAGAATCTCAAGATCTCACAAAGAATCTGGATCAGTTTCCGTGATGCCGAGGTAAAAATGAAATTCCCGGAACGTGAACCAGGGTATTATGGCACCATACATCCTTTATGCATCGCAAATTATATGGAAAAACTAACTCGCAACAGAATCGCCACCCTCAAGCTCTGGATCGATGGGATACAAGAAGGTGATCCTTGTTCAGGAACAATAAAAACCAAATAAAGCGCTAACTTTGCTTCTGGAAGGTTTAGAACCAAACCTACTTACCTGGAAAACAAAGACATCTGTGAGATATAATCAGCTTCAACCAAAATCATGCTTTCCACAAGGGAATATTTCGATAAAGACAAGGCCAACAACCTACATACGGTGAAGATCGGGAATGAACTCATACGGTAAAGAACCATTTCAGAACAAAAACCCTATACATTATTAGATTGTGAAAGAGGTTCCTTTGGAACAAAAGCAGCGGATCATCTGAAAAACGATACCGTGAAAAAACTGATCGACCATGGCTACAAGGTTTTCTTCCCAAACATTGAGTTCCAAACAGAAATCGCAATAAACCTTGCAAAATTCTTCAATGAAACAGGTATCAATCACCTTGATTTCGATGGTTTTGAAGGATGCCGGGCCAGCGGAGAAGGCGATTATGCCATGAACTTATTCGCAGAAGATTTTTTTAAGACTGTTGACCATGACTTCGTCAACGGAACCAGCCGCTCAAAGCCTTACTATTGGTATGTCAACACACTCTGCAATTGGGGAGAACCCTGGTATGGCGGATTTAAAGAAAGCATGCAGGAATACAGAATCAACAATCAGGCGATGCTTGAGAGAAACTATTTCCCAAATATGCTGGGTTGGTATATGCTTACCAAAAACACCTCAATGCCAGAAATGGAATGGATGCTTGCCCGGGCTGCTGGCTGGAATGCAGGCTTTGCTATGGTCATCCGAATAAATGCGATCCATTCAAACCCGATTGGACTTGAATTACTGGATGCGATCAAAGAATGGGAAAGTGCAAGATTATCAGGGGCTTTCAGTTCTGAACAAAAAGAGCGGCTAAAAAATTCAAAAAATGATTTTCACCTGGAAAAAGTTGGCGATAAGGAATGGAACTTATACCAGTTTGAGTCAACACAAGCTTTTGCCCACGAAAAAGCAGAGAAACAACCTGGTGAGCCCACCGCTTCAAGCATTGAATTCAGTGTCAATTCCTATGAACAGAAATTAAGATTTATTCTCGAAGTAAAAGGCAACTCAGGTTCAATAAAAAACCTTAGACTTCTCCTTGACAATTATACTGAACTAAGGATTCCGGATGAAATAATAGCTGGAGAAACAATAATTTGCGACGGGACAGTTCTTCTTAGGATTTATGATGAAAAAGGAAAACAAAAAAGCAGCATTAATCCCGAAGGAAAAATACCAACGCTTAGTGTGGGGAAACATATTCTGTTAGTGGATGCTGATTTCAAAGGAGAAGAATCTCCTCAAATCAACATGATGATTAAATGGATGAAGGATCCTGAAAAAGTCATTGGGAAAAGGTAGATTTGTGAGTATAAAAAGATGACCATCAAACGCCAAATAAACCCCGTCGATTTCATCCGCTTCTGGGAATATCTCAAATCCCCGGGACGACTCAGGAGGATCTATCTCTGGACCCTGGGCATTATTACTTTGTTCATCATCCTGACTTTCAGCTTCCGAAATATCGTTTTCGAGTATTATCTGCAAAGAAAAGTAAAGGCATTTAATCATGCCAACAAGGCTGAACTTGTCATCCCCTATGCTAAAATCAGGGGCATCTCTTCCATGGAAATCCGAGGGCTCTCCCTTAAACCATTGCAATCAGACACCTTGCTTGCAATTGACACTGCTTATGCATCAGTAAGTTTCCTGAATCTGCTCATCGGTCGGATTGTGCTTTCTAACTTCGAAATGAAAGGCTTCATGCTGAACCTGGTCAGGCGTGATAGCCTTACAAATTATATGTTCCTATTGGAACGAACGAAAAAAAGATCATCAGATACAACGGCAACACGAAATTATGCGGCCCGTGCCTCGCTCATACTCAGAGCTGCATTCGACAAAATCCCTGACAAACTTCTTATCCGTGACTTTAACCTTAAAAGCACTACCAACGAGCATGTTGTATGTTTTCATCTCGACCAGCTTAATGTTGAAGATCATGTTTTCAATACCGACATCCTGGTAAGCGAAGGAGAAACCAGGCAGGACTGGAAGCTGGACGGACAACTGAATCCCCACGACAGGCTCGCCCGATTCCGAATCTTTCGTCCTGATGGCAAAAAAATATCTTTCCCTTATATTAAATTCAAATATGACGCCTCTGTTGAATTCGACACCCTACAGTTTAGCCTGGCCGTTGGCCGGAATGATGAGATCGTTAGTTTGAACGGATTGGCCGGGATTACCGGCTTAGAAATGGAACATCCACGGATAAGTACCGAAAAGGTAATCCTGGATAAAACCTCACTTTCTTATGTGTTTAATATTGGTAATGATTATTTAGAAATGGATTCGGCCACAACGGTCACCTTTAACAATATGACCATCAATCCATACCTGCGATACCGGCCCAAACCAAGCAAACAGATTCGCTTACGACTTCATAAAAAGGATTTCTCAGCCAAAGACCTTTTCTCTTCCTTACCTGCCGGGCTATTCCAGAACCTCAAAGGCATAGAAGTATCTGGAATGTTGGACTTTAATCTCGATTTTGAAGTTGACCTCTCAATTCCGGATTCCCTGAAGTTTGAGTGTTATCTCGATCCCCATAAATTCAAAATTATCCATTATGGCGCTACAGACCTCGGGAAGATGAATCAGGATTTTGAATATACTGCCTTTGAAAACGGAGAACCCGTCAGGACTTTTAACCTTGGTCCTGAGAACCCAAATTTCAGACGCCTTGACCAGATTCCTTCATTTTTAAAAAATGCTGTACTCAATTCTGAAGACGGTGCTTTCTTTGGTCATCGTGGTTTCCTCATCGAGTCATTCCGGGAATCAATCGTTGCCAATATCAAGGCAGCGAAATTCGTTAGGGGTGGCAGCACCATCAGCATGCAACTAATCAAAAATGTATTTCTGAACCGTAACAAAACGGTGGCTCGCAAGCTGGAAGAGGCCATGATCGTCTGGATGATCGAAAACAAAGGAATCACAAGCAAAGAGAGAATGTTCGAGGTATACCTGAATCTCATTGAATGGGGCCCTTTGGTTTATGGAGCCGAGGAAGGAGCCAAATTCTATTTCAACAAAGATGTCAGCAAACTGAGCCTGGCTGAAGCAATTTTTATGGCTTCAGTGATCCCAAGGCCCAAGCATTTTCAGTGGTCATTCGACAAGGAATCAGGACTAAGGGATTTTGTACTGAATTATTACAAACTGATGTCGGAGAAAATGCTTCGCAAAGAAATGATCACACAGGAAGATTTTGACAGGCTTAGGCCAGTGGTTGATTTAAAAGGACCTGCCAAATTACTATTGAAGCCAATGGACTCAATACCAGCTGATTCACTAAATGTTTTAATAAATCTGACTGACTAGGGAAAAATAACAAAGTCCAAATCCAATTAAAATCTAAAATAATTAGAAATCTTCACCCCCGCCTTCTCCTCCACTATTATCCTTCTTACCCCGCTTCTGTATTAATTGATTTTTTCCAAATTTATAAGTAAAGCCCAGATAGGCCACACGGCTTTCGCGCCATCTTTCCATATCAGCACTAAATCCGGGTCCGGAGCTGTGATTCCCAAATTTATTTGTCTTAAAGACATCGCTTAATCGAAAACTGACACTCGCTTTATCATGAAGAAAGTCCTTACGGAAAGCAATATCCATCGAATAAACAGGATCCATCGTTCCCTGAAGGTTAACCTGGGGTCCACGATAATTTGCAGTCAGCTGAAACATAATCTTTTTCGGGAGCGTCATGTTTGAGTTTAACCGCATATTCCAGCTATAATTGCTGTTGGTAAGGTCGGTGGTTGTATTGTCATTCCCTTTTACTTCACTTTTAAAATAACTTCCCGAAATGTTAAGTTTCCACCATTTCAGAATTTCACGATCAAACAAGACTTCAACTCCATAGGAAAGCCCATAAGTTAAATTCTTGGAAGTCATATTCAGGATGCCATTGGTATCTAAAAATGTATACCTTTTAATGACATCATCAATTTTCCTGTAAAAAACGGTCCCGTTGGTCATCCCTTTCTTCCAGTATTTAGAATAGCCTAATTCATAAGAGTTTATAAACTCAGGGCTCAGGTTAGGATTCCCATAACGAATAACACCCGGAGTGCTTGTTTCAACGAACGGATTCAGTGACCACATATTCGGCCGGTTGACCCGCTTGCTATAGCTAAGCTGAACTTCCTGTTCTAATGGAAGTTTGTAATTAACATGAACAGATGGATAAGCCTTCCCATATTTTCTATCAAAGACCAGATCCTGTGTTTTTTGCTCCGATTTGGTGTTAACCATTTCATAACGAATCCCTGCCTGGTAAGAGAATTTCCCAAGAGTGTGCCCAAGAATTGCATAAGCAGCCTGGATATTCTCCGTATACTTAAAGTGATTGCTCATCCCTGAATCAGGCTTCATCATTCCAAGGTCAGAATCATAATTATAATAGGCATAATTGTCATCAGTACTCCGGATAATACCCTGGTATCCTCCTTCGAGTTTCAGGTCTTTTGTAAAAGGATGCACATAATTTAACTGAATATTTAAATTGCTCCTGTTATTCTTGGTATCAGTAGAGTCGCGACCATTAAGTGGAGGCACAACAGTAAGTTCTTGGTAAGTCCGGTTAATATCAGCTTTTTCATCTTCAGGACTTTTTGAATAAACAACATCAAGCGTAAGCTCCTCGCCCTTTGTCTCAAATGTCTTTTTGTAAGCCAGCGTATAGTCATTATTGTTGTCAAGCTGCTTCTCTTTTTGCTGAACATTATAAGTATATGCCAAGGTATCCGGAGGAGAATAATAGTCATTGTGCTCGTTATCCTCACTTGTCGTATTGCCTTTGTTGCGATAATAGGAAAGGGTGAGGTTCTGTGTCGGGCTAATGGCGACATCCATTCCAAGCTTAAAGCCATTAGAATTCCCATTCCTCCAGTTGGTCGAGTTTTGTTTTGTCACGCTAGTGCTGTCATTGTAGAATGTCGACCGCGTCATCTTTCCATAGCCTGTGCGATGATCAAAACGCAAATCATCAGAAACAAAAAAGTTGAACTTCTTCACATTATAGTTCAGGTTGACAGAACCATTGTATTTGTCGCCGGTTCCTGCATTTAATGTAACGATCCCATTCAATCCCAGGTCTTTCTTCTTCCTGAGTTTGATATTGATGATCCCTGACATGCCTTCAGGATTATAGCGTGCTGATGGATTCGTGATCAATTCCACGGTTTCTATTGAACTGGCTGCTATTTGCTCCAGGTTCGTACCGGTAATGCCGCTGGGACGTCCGTCAATAAGGACAGTTACATTACCACTGCCTCTAAGGGAAAGGGTGTTATCAATATCAACAGTAACAGAAGGAATATTTTTCAATACATCCAGCGCTGTGCCGCCCATAGAAGTAATGTCTTTCTCAACATTGACCACCTTTTTGTCAAGCGTAAACTCCATGGTGCTTTTTTGCCCGGTGATGGTAACAGATTGTAGGCCAGTCGAGGCAGATTCTAATTCAAGCTTGCCCATGTCGACATCAGGCGTTTTTGGATTTACCTTGACATTCGATACTTTCTTGGTGTTAAATCCTATGAAGGTTATGCCTGCATAATACATCCCGAATGGGACCTTTTCTATACGGAACTTCCCTTTACCATCTGTGATTCCTCCTGTAACCATCGTGGAATCTTTAACACGGAAAAGCACAATGTTGGCATATTCAATAATTTGTCCGGAAGATTGTTCGACAATCATACCAGATACCGATCCAAAACCTTGGGGCATCATTCCGCTTCCCTGTCCTGGTGGCTGCGCTTTCAATGATGAACTAAGGGTGAATATTAATATAAGAAGAAGAAGCTTAAATTTCATAATGCAATTCCATGATAATAATGGACTAGGTGTATTTCTTGTTGTGAATCAGAAAAATCTGAGCGAATGACATTTGGACTGATTTCTACTTCAATAGTTTAAATTCCTGAAAGTCCGGAAAATTACGCTATTTCAAGATTTGTCACCTATTATTCAAAGCCAATTCATTTTTTAAGGGTACAAAATTAATTCATTTTTTCGAATGTCAGTATGACAAGTAATGTATCTAATACGTTGGGAATAGCGAAGATGGGGGCAAATATTTGCAAATCACATGAAACTAGTCACTTACAAACATATCTTGCCAATATAAATACTTGTGAAAAACCAGGTCTAATAACCCATGCAATCGATTTCACTTGCCTCTGGACAAGAAATGCCTTAAAAACACAATTTCAACGCCCTTACTTCATCCAGGTATAACTCCTTCATTCCCGCCTCCATATTGGGGACATCCCCAAAAAACTTGTGATCTATCACCTTTATCCCACAGAAATCAAAGATCCCCTCATCCGTGGTTTTTCGTAAGGCCTCGGTCATACCAATTTTATCATAATACTCTTTTGTATACCCTTGGGTATTCAAAATCAACGCCTTCTTGTCAAAAAGCAGTCCTTTTGGATGATTGTCATTGTACGAATATGCAAAACCACTTGAAAAGACCTTGTCAACATAACCTTTCATGATCGCAGGCATACCGGTCCACCAGATGGGATATATAAACACAAGTACATCAGCCCAAAGGATATGCTCCTGTTCTTCAGAAATAGTGGCAGGAATGATTCCGGCTTTAAGGCTACCCAGGTCAGATGGACGTAAAACAGGGTCAAAATCAAGTTGATATAAATCCCGAATACGGTAATTATGATTTATACTATGTAATTCTTCTTCAAAAGTTTTTAATATTTCGTGACAAAAACTTCGTTCACTAGGATGGGCAAGCACGAGGAGAAAATTCATTGGTTTTTTTTAAGGGAAAGACTGTTTGGCTGATGGCAGTTCGCAGTATCTAAACCTTCAGCCCTCAGCCTAGTAACCCTCAGACTCTTTTGTTTAATGTTATTAAGAACTATTATAAACAAAACTACCGGTTTCTTGTTCATTAATAATCATTATCAATATAAAATCTACAATATAATAACATGAATAACGCAATTTTTAGTTTAGATAAACCCCTCAATGAACCCATTCAATCTTATGCACCCGGATGTGTAGAGCGTAAAGCACTGGTTGCTGAATTAGAAAAACTTAGCAAAGGCACTATTGAAATCCCATGTATAATCAATGGTAAAGAAGTATTCACCGGTGTAACCGAAAAGATTGTCATGCCCCATGATCATGGACACGTACTCGCTATAGCGCACAAAGCCACGGAAAGAGAGGTCTGGATGGCTATTGAAGCAGCCAATCATGCACACAAAGCCTGGGCAGAGACTCCCTGGGTCGACAGGCTTTCCATCACATTGAAAATCGCAGAATTGATTGCTAAAAAATATCGTCCGCTTATCAATGCCAGTACGATGCTCGGGCAAAGTAAAAATGTGTTTCAGGCAGAGATCGATGCTGTTTGCGAGACTGTTGACTTTCTGAGATTCAATGCATATTTCATGTCTGACATATACAATGCCCAGCCACATTCGGAACCTGGAATTCTCAATCGCATAGAATACCGTCCGCTTGAAGGTTTTGTCTTTGCGATCTCACCATTTAATTTTACCTCAATCTCCGCCAACCTCAGTTTGGCCCCGGCATTAATGGGAAATACTGTTATATGGAAGCCTTCCAGCACTTCACTGTTCTCAAATTACTTCCTGATGCAGATATTCCAGGAGGCAGGCCTCCCTGACGGGGTAATCAACTTCCTCCCGGGCGATGGACCTGAAATAGGTGAGCTGGTGATTCCTCACCGTGACCTTGGGGCTATCCATTTTACCGGATCAAACCGTTCTTTTAACAGGATCTGGCAGACAATCGGGAAAAACCTCGAATCTTATAAGTCATACCCACGGATCGTAGGAGAAACCGGAGGAAAAGATTTCGTCATGGTTCATCCTACAGCAGGTGTCAATGAAGTCGCAACTGCACTGGTGCGCGGAGCCTTTGAATACCAGGGACAGAAGTGCTCAGCAGCTTCACGAGCCTATCTTCCTGAATCTCTTTGGCCAGCTATTCAAAGCAAAATGGCTGAGATGATACAAGAAATCAAGATGGGACCTCCGACTGACTTCGGTAATTTTATGAATGCAGTTATCGATGAAAAAGCCTTTGACCGTATCATGGGATATATTGAAAAGGCGCACAATGCAAGCGATGCGAAAATTATCTTTGGCGGAACCGGTGACAAATCGATAGGATATTTCGTTGAACCTACCGTTATACTTACCACCAACCCACACTTTAGTACCATGGAAGAAGAGATCTTTGGGCCGGTCTTAAGTATCTTCGTTTACAAAGACAAAGATTTCGAAGACACACTTTACCTCATCGACCAGACTTCTCCTTATGCGCTGACAGGCGCTGTATTTGCCCGCGACCGTTCTGTTTTGAATAAAGCTGATGAAATTCTGAAATATGCAGCCGGAAACTTTTACTTTAACGACAAGCCAACTGGTGCTGTAGTGGGCCAACAGCCTTTCGGAGGTTCAAGACAATCCGGTACTAATGATAAAGCAGGATCACAGCTGAACCTATTCCGTTGGGTTAGTCCCAGGACAATAAAGGAAAACCTGATTCCACCAACGGATTATAAATACCCGTTCATGAACCCTGAAACCACATTCTAAGTACCCTAGGGGCGGTTCATTCCAGAGATGCTGGGGCACATAGGGCCGCTGAAATCTTATTGAAGGGGTGTGACTACCTCCAGCAATTCTGGAAGATCCATTCCAAGCCTTTTCAGATGCTCAATGGTGGGAACACCATTTTTTGTCCAGCCACGACGGGCATAAACGGCATCCAAAAGCTGCTCGTATCGGTTCTCACGGTATTTTCGCGTCTCCGCAACTTTTTGCGCCAGGGTCAGCGTCTCAGGATCGATCCCAACAAGCTCTTTCAATTGCTTGTCATAACGTTCCTGGCGGCTGGTATACTCTTCCTCGGTAACAGGTCCGGCAGCGCGGTAAGGCTGGGCATCATGGATGCGTAAGCCTTTGCCCAACCGGATGTTGAAAATACGCTGGAAGTTATAAACCCTTTCACTCTGGGGAACAATATTTTCCTTCGTAATGTTATGCCCGGTAACTGCATTATAAACAGTTACATAGTTATCGACATGCTCTGGTACTTTGGCCGGTTCTGAACTGCTGCTGTTAGATACTGGCTCCACGTCATTCCAAGGGAGTTTACAAAGGCCATTCAAACCAAACCAGGTTCGGAACATGGGGAAATAATGCAGTGCCTCAGCTTTGTTTTCAAAGGTTGGGATCTGGTTGTTGACCATATCCATAAAAATAAGCCAGGCTTCATCATGCTGCGGACCTTTATTGGTCATGGCATAGCCACCTTGCTGGGCAAGAGATTCCTTTGATACGTATTGTGAGTATTCAAGGCCTTTATTTTCCATTCCAATATCCTGCATAAACTTGGGATCACCCCAGCCCTTAGCAGCAAAGTATTCTTTCATCTTGTGAACACCCTGACCGGCAATTTTACCAAAACCTTCACCTCTCGAGAGCTGATGCAAAAGATCCATCGCTGCATCGGCATTGCCGAAATTCAGCTTTAAGCCACCGGTCCGCTCTTCATTAAGAATGCCGTTTTCGTAACATTCCATCACAAAGCCAAGAATGGTACCCCAGGAAATTGTGCAAATTCCATAAGTATCGCAATAGAAATTGGCTTCAATGGTAAAATCAGGATTAAAAATACCTGCAATAGAACCTAAAGAAGATGTTGTTTCATATTCAGGCCCATCGACTATGACCCTGCTGTCTTTGTAGGGTCCTGTGCGGAGAAGATAGTTGTCTACGCCTTTGGCACAAGCCATATTACATCCAATCCAACAACCGTCGGTACTCATCCCTTGTGTGAAAAAGGTCTTCCACACTTCGCCATGGATCTTGGCGGCATCAGGATGACTCCCGAATTTGAAATTGTTGACTGGTAAAAGATCGTAGTCATTCATGACATTTGTCAGGTGGGCAGTCCCTTTGGAGCGCATTTCACACTGAGAATCATCAAGGTCACGCATTTCTTTGTTGAAGATCCGTCCCCTTGCCTGAATGGCTTCAAGGTCAACAACATTGTTGCGGTTTCCTGTAACCCCTTTGGAATGCGCTACTACTGCCAGAATTTTTTTGTCGCGCAGGACAGTTCCGATACCCCCGCGCCCTGCTTGTTTCAATCGAATTTTTTTACGTTTTGAATCAAAGAAGCTGAAGTTCAGCATCCCGATCAGGGAGTGATCTGCTGCAGTACCTGCAGATACCACACTCACATTTAACCTGTCCTTTTCTGTTTCAGAAAGAACTTCGGTGAGGTATTCTGCCATGAGGTGACTGTCCTGTTCAATATTGGCAGCATCATAAATTTCAACAACTTCGCGGGCTTCATCGATAAAAACGAGAACATCCTTTTCCGCTTTTCCCTGTAATTCTAAGGAGTCGAAACCGGCAAACTTGAGGAAGGGTCCAAAAAAAGCGCCAACATTGCTATCGACAACAATATCAGTTTGCGGAGAGATCGCAACTACCAAAGATTTCCCCGTTCCGGAATACTGGGTGATTCCGCAGATTGGACCCGTATTGATTACAATTTCATTTTCCGGATCGTTCCATTTGGTGCCAGGATTTGTGGCATCCCAGAGAAGACGAAGCCCAAAGCCCTTGCCACCAATGAATTTGTCTTTCATCTCCTGGCTGACAGGTTTTTCTAAAATCTCATGGGTTCCGACATTTACATACAAGGTGCGGTTGTTGTACCCTTTGTCAATTGGTTTCCAGGTGTACTTCCACGACTGGAGCAGTTTGTGTTTTTGTTGGAAATCTGCGAGACTCATATTTCAGATATTTTAGATTGTCGAAAAAGGAGTACAAAGGTAATGAACCGATTGTTAGAATCTTCACAGAACCCTTCTAAATTACGACATGCAGCAGATTGCATATGGGTTTCGGGAGACAATCCGTGTATGAAAAACGAAAAGTAAAAAACGAAAAATCTTATTAATATTTGCCAGTAGATTGATGGAATTGTTTATTGTAGCTAGATTTGTGCAAAACCTTCATAAACCTCTAGAAAAAATTATTATCGCTAAAGTCAATGTCTGAGCCTGTTGATACCAAGAAAATAAAATCTTCCATCATTAGAAAAATCAAGCAGGGGATTTCTAAGCAGCAAATCTATGATGAATTGGTTCCTGTTTACCTTGACAGAAATGCCATTGCTGCTATTTTGAATGGGACCCCATCTTTATTACGTAGAAATAATAATAAATCGCCATACATCTGGCTTTTGGTTTTGTTGGGATTATCGGCAGTTTTAGACCTGGCAGTTCTCAGCTATCCTTCACTTATATGGGATATCGCATTAATTTATATCGTGGCAGATTATAAAATCAAACATTTTTCGTGGATTTGGTTCAGGGCCATTATCAGCATTTTTATCCTGATCGTCATATTAATTTTAAACACTTACCAATCTCAAACATTGACTTCTTTGATCGGGACTGCCCTGGTAATGGTTATTCTAATTCCTACGCTCATTGTATCAGTCAAACTTGAACATAGATTATCCTCAAAATTTGCTGTCAGAAGAGTTCAATTCATAGATGATGCCGGCAATGAAACATCAGAAATCATCCATGAATTCGAAGAATAATAATCAATACACATGCGCTTTTATAAGATATTCAGTAACCTCAGTGCCTTAGTGGTTAAAAATAATATTACTGTGAACTTCGTTTTTATACTAATCCTAATTGTATTTAATACGCTATCATTTGCCCAGCAAATTCTTCCTTATAAAAACCCGAATCTCTCAATCGAAACCCGTGTTCAGGATCTGATTTCGCGGATGACACCTGAAGAAAAATTCTGGCAACTTTATATGTTTCCTGGTGATTTGGGCCTTGACAAACAAAAGTTTAAAAACGGCATCTTCGGCCTCCAGGTGAGTCGAAACGAAAGCCGCGATGCTGCTGGCCAGATCGCCAATCCAGATTCAGAAGTCTCAGCCCTGGAGATGGCCCGGAAAATCAATTTCATACAAAAATATTTTGTGGATGAAACCCGCCTTGGCATACCCATGATTGCTTTCGAGGAGGCATTACATGGTCTTGTTGGGAATGGGGCAACTACTTTTCCTCAGTCCATTGCACTTGCATCAAGCTGGGATACCAGCATGATGCGCGAAGTGGCCAACGCAATTGCACATGAGACTTATAGCAGGGGAATCCGGCAGGTTCTTTCACCGGTGGTGAACATTGCCAGTGATGTTCGTTGGGGCCGCACAGAAGAAACTTATGGAGAAGATCCCTTTTTATCTGCGGCCATGGGATTAGCCTTTGTTTCTGCCTTTGAACGGATGAATATTGTTACAACGCCGAAACACTTCCTGGCCAACAATGGTGACGGTGGCCGCGACAGTTACCCAATTGAATATAGCAACCAACAATTGGAAGAGACTTATCTTCCACCCTTCAGTGCCTGTTTCGAAAAAGGAGGTTCACGCTCGCTGATGACATCTTACAACTCGCTAAATGGAAGTCCTTGTACCGCAAACGACTGGCTCCTAAACGACAAATTGAAACAGGAGATGAAATTCAAGGGTTTTGTCATCTCGGATGCCTGTGCTGTCGGTGGCGCTAACGTCCTTCATTATACTGCAAAAGATTATCCTGATGCCGCTGCTAAAGCAATGAACCACGGATTAGACGTAATCTTCCAGACAGAATACGATCATTACAAACTTTTTATCCCACCCTTTTTGGATGGCAGGATTTCGGTCAAAACTATCAACGAGGCTTTAGCCCGGGTGCTGCGGGTAAAATTTCAGTTAGGTCTGTTCGAAAACCCATATGCTGATGAGAAAGAAGTTAGCCGCTGGAATGGAAACCCTGACCATAAGCGTTTAGCGAGAGTGGCTGCCATAAAGTCGATGGTATTGCTGAAAAACGAAAAGAACATCCTCCCTTTGAAAAAATCCATAAAAAGCCTGGCGGCCATCGGCACTGATGCCGTAGAATCCCGTCTGGGCGGCTACAGCGGCAAGGGCAATGGGCCTATCAATATTTTGGATGGATTGAAAAACAAACTGGGCACTCATTGCGAACTAACTTATTCACCTGGATGTGGACGCGAAAGCAAAGAATTTGTTCCTGTTCCGAGTTCTGCCTTATCAACGCTTCAGAAAGGGAAAACGGAAAATGGATTGTTCGCGAACTATTATAATAATGTAAATCTCAGCGGCAATCCTGTGTTGAGCCGCCTCGACAAAAACTTAAATTTCCGTTGGACGCTTTATCCCCCTGACACTTCAGTCAACTTTGATTTCTTTTCTGTCCGATGGGTCGGCAAGATCAAAGCCCCTGTCTCAGGGACTTACAAAATCGGCTTGGATGGCAATGATGGTTATCGCTTATACCTTGATGGAAACCTCCTGATTGACAACTGGAAAAACCAGAGTTACTCCAGCAAGCTGGTAGATTTCAATTTCGTAAAAGATCAGGAATATGATCTGAAGGTTGAATTTTTCGAGTCCTCAGGCAGTGTCTGGCTTAAGTTGGTGTGGAATGTGGGTGTCGAAAATAAGTGGCAAAAACAAATTGCTGATGCCGTTGAGACTGCAAAGAAGGCTGAAATTGCCATCCTTATTGCAGGCATAGAGGAAGGAGAAGGAATGGACCGTGCAAAATTAAGTCTACCCGGCCACCAGGAAGAAATGATCAGGGAACTCGCCAAAACCGGCAAGCCCTTGGTCGTCGTGCTCGTAGGTGGCAGTGCGATAACAATGTCGAACTGGGTGAATTCCGTCGATGGAATTCTGGACATATGGTATCCGGGAGAAGAAGGAGGAAATGCTCTGGCAGACGTTTTATTTGGAGAGGTCAGCCCGGGAGGTCGCTTACCCATCACTTTCCCAAGCACAGAAGGGCAATTACCGTTAGTTTACAAGCACAAACCAACAGGTAGAAATGACGATTACGGGGACCTAAGCGGCCAGCCTCTTTTCCCATTTGGTTTTGGTTTGAGCTATACAAGCTTTGATTACAGCGATCTTCAATTCGATAAGCCGCATTTTGTTATGGGCGACTCCTGCAAAGTGTCGTTTAAAGTAAGAAACTCGGGACAATTCGATGGTGATGAAGTGGTTCAGCTTTATATCCGGGATTTATTATCCACCCTTGCGCAGCCTTTGAAATCACTAAAAGGCTTTCAGCGCATTCACCTGAAAGCAGGTGAAACCAAAGAGCTAAGCTTTAAAATAACACCTGACTTGCTGAAGATTTTAAACGATAATATGAAATGGGTGGAAGAACCTGGCGATTTTCGCATCATGATCGGATCCTCGTCCAAAGATATCCGACTTCGGGAAATAATAAGTGTTTACTAAAAGCCTCACTTCAAGAAGCCTAATAATATTTAGCAGGGCAATCTGTGTGAAAACACATTACTTATTTTCGTTCACACTCTTCTCTTCTCCGGTTTCGTTCCAATATTTCCAGTAACCTACCTTTTCGGCAACCTTATATTCTCCTTCAGCTTTTTTATTCCCGTTTTCATAGAAATAAACCCAAGTACCGGTTTCGCGACAGTTGTCATAATATCCTTCACTATCTTTTTTTCCGTTTTCGAAAAAATACTCTGATTTCCCATATTTGAAGTCATTCATATAAGTCTCACTGCTCTTCATCTGGCCATTCTCATAGAAATGGATTGCTTTCCCATTGAATTTTCCCAAATGATACATGATCTCAGACTCTATGCGTCCACCCTTGATATAGGTAATTTCTTTCCCGTCGAGCAGCCCGTTTTTATAGTTTGACTCCATCTGGATTTTTCCATCAGGAAATTTAATTACACAGGAACCAGTGAATGGTGTTTTTGCAGTACCGAGGTATTTGATTTTATTTTTCTCTACAAGTTTGTCGCAATCGACAGCCTGTGCGATGAGTGATGCTGCGGCAAAAATGAAAAACAAGGATAGGAATATCTTTTTCATGGGGATGTTATTATTCTACAAATATCGTTATTCATTCAACACACACCTCACCGAATACCCATAAGTCTTAAAATAGTTATATGGAGCCAGGGATGAATTGGTATTCATCAGGTACCTGAAAGAAGAAGCCCATCCGCTGTATTCTGTTGAGCTCCAGAAACTCTCATAATTATGGATGTCCCCGAAATTTCCGTAATGGAACCTGTAACCTGCTCCTAATGCCGTAAATCCACTCAGATTCGAAGCACCTGTATTGGGGCTATTCCACGAAACAAAGCCTGCTTCTTTCATCATGCCCCCGGCCTGGGTACTTCCTCCGAGGAAATCAACAAGAACCTGCCACTCGCCATCTGTTGGAACATGCCAGCCAGATGGGCAAATACCCTGAGTGCCCGGAACACTGATGTATTGCATCATCTCGTTCCAGTCGTACAGACCACCATAAAGATCACAATTTTGCGGTAGATTCTGGTAACAATATTTCTCAATGATCCCGTTATCGGCACATTCAGAATGAGAAGTACTGTTGATATAAACACTACTTACGATAGTCCCGATATTGAGATTCTCTTTCATCCAGCATTGGTTCCCGATCTTAACGGTATTGTAGGTCTGTCCTCCATAAGAAAACATGGCGGTCTCAGGACAACTAAAATTCATCCCAAAGAGAAAAGTGTAATTGGTACTTTGCGATGGATTATCAAACATCCTGGTATGCAATGTCCCATAATACGCTGTGAATTTCAGAGAATCACCCATGGCAAATGGAAAACTGTTGGTCATCGTCGGAAATTTCCCCTGTAATGACAACCCTAAATTTCCTTCATATTGCAGACGGGGGGGGCCGGAATTTTTAGCTCCGCTATTCATTATTTTTATTGTCTTTGTGATATTTTTCCAGCGAACTGAGAGGAGATAAGCGCTTCCTTTCCCTCCTGATAAGCGAAAAGAATGAGTCCCTGCCTCATAAAATTGCTCAATTCTTCCGATCAAAGATCCCGTCATATAAAAAAAACAAAACTCAACTTTTCCTGCTTCGGGCAGAGAAAGACCAACCCGGGCATCTTCCCCGTTTCTTGCTGATCTAAGCAATTTTAAAGAAAATTCTTCATTTTGACTGCTTATACCAGGGATTCCTACTCCTGAAAAAACAAAACTCAGTGTCGTATCCGGCCAATAAAGAATGGTATCCGCATTTTGTGTAAGATTCTTAACATAAATGCTGTCTAAATTAATGTGTGTCCCATTTTCTTTCCCTGTAAAAGTGAGTTTCATCAAGAATTTCTGTGCAAAAATTGGGGAAAACAGAACTAGGAAAATAAACAAAACCAGGGACATTCTTTTCATGCACATCTTCTTAATAATATAAATATTTTCTTGTTCTTTTGGTCAATGCAAGATAGGAAAAATATTAATAGTAACGCTTAATCCGGCGTCCTTTATACCACGAAAAATATCCAGTTACGAATGAGAATGCAATCCCAATTCCAGTCAATGGAATCATCAAAATGTAAAAATTCCCGATCAAAAACTCATAAATCCGGCACGTATGAATCTCCAGGCTGAGGCTCCATAAAGACATGGGTGTTGCTCTCAAAACCTCCTCAGGCATCCTTACAATTGGCACTCCCTGTTGAAGAGCGAAGGCGCCTGTGGCATAATCAAAAAGGATCTCACGCTTGGCTTGCCTGATGTATCCGGCAACAACGACATTCCCAAAGGGCTTCCCAAATTCCTGAACCCCGCTTTTCACTTCTTTGGTGATATAATCTTCAATATATGCAGAAGCTGGAATCCAGCGAAAAAGTCCGCTGAAGGATCCAACCAGGTATTCGCCACTACGAACTTTTTCCAAAACATTAATCCCCATTACACTGACCTCAGGTTGTATGGGAAAGGAAATTAATGGGTTTTTTAGGGAATCCCCGGAATAATAAATCCCTTCAGATGTCGCAAACAAAATCCTGTGAGCACTGTCATCCACCAGAATATCTCTGAATTTATCATACCAGGGATTCGGATCATCCAATAATGAATTAGGAATCTTCCCTACCCTGCTATTGGCAATGGCTATCAGCAATGGCGGCCTGAGGAATACCCCGCTAAGTGTTGTGAGTAATAGTATCACAATAAGCCATGACCCGAAACGCTTATGCCAGCGAAGGTTGAATTTAAAAACTCGTCGAAAATTTGCTTTGGCTTTCTCCCCTGATTTCTTCAAAAAATAGGGCGTTAGGAAATAATAAAACCCACTCGACGTGAGAAAGATGAACACAAAAGCGACAAAATCTACAAAATATCTACCCAACATTCCATAAATCTCACCACTGTGAATTACCCATAAAGTCTTAAAAAGTCCTGCTTTTTGATCATCATCTTCTCCAGGAGGGACATTGATCCTTTCAAAATGACTCCGTATTCCTTGAGGAAAGCCCGACAATAGGTAAGAACGACTCATCACCCACAGCTTTTCTTTTACCATTAGTAGTTTGACAATCCGCTCCTCCTCTATAGGCAAAGTGATCTTTGTCCAGGATTGTTGTTGCTTCCCTTTATAATAAAGCCCGAATAGAGTTCCTGCATATAAGTCACCGTTGGGTGCTACCGCCATGCTATTCACTTTTCGATGATCAATCCCCTTTGGGAGACCTTGGTTGTTGTCGGAAAAATGAGCCAGGGAACTGTCTGATATCCAAATCCCAATATTGCCATACACCAGCGTAGTGTCCTGATTAAGCCTTAAACCGCCCTTTACAGCCGCCAGATTCCAGTTTTTATATCGGTAAATTGGAGGCAGGCAATTACGATTTACAGAAATAGATGAGAAGTAAGCCCGGTGATTTAACACGATGCCCGACAAGGCAAATAGTAAAATAAACAAAGACAAAACCAAAGAAGGCCATTTGTGCCATTTACGGAACCATGCACGGGCACTGAGATTCATGAGAAAAAGGAGCTATTTAGGTATTTAGGTATCTTAATTCCGCAAATTTAACCAAACTTCCTTGCTTCTCATAATCCTGCGAGATTATATTATACCCCCGGAAAAATCTATCTGGAGGCTCTAAGAAAATCAAAGAACAAATGATCCAATGCCATTAATTGGCTTTTGGAGATCTGGATGTCTATATAATCAGCACATGCAGCACAATTCATATCTATATTTACAGAATTCGTATAGTTGTTCAAGAAAAATTTCTTATATTTACTTTTCAAAATCCTAATTTTCGCGTACATCAATCCGATAAATAATACTTTTACAAAAATTAATTATTACTGTCATGGAACCCATAAAGACCGACTGGACAAAAGAAGAATTTAATGCCTATGTCCTTCTCTATGCTGCTGAAGCTAATTTTTTTGAGACAACACATGAAGAAGCTATTATCCGTGACCGTATCAATGAGGATACTTTCCGGAAAATCCTGCATGAGATAAAGCATGACAATGAGTTTGAGCGACTTAGTAAAATAATGTATTGTGCAGAGAAATTCAAATATAGCCATGAAGATGTCGACACGCTTATGGAAGCCATTAAAGAATTATTTTTGGCTGATGAGCGATTTGATGCAGTCGAGCAAAGCATTTTTGTAGCACTGAAGCGAATATTAACTCGCAGTTAAAACCATTCCGGCAATTTTTTGTTTCATGACAAGGGGTTAATAAGTTGTGATCATTATTGACATTTCATTAAAAGATTATTTTGCCTATGCCCGAAAAAGTGAAGCTTGTACTGGAAGACGGATCGGTGTTCTCAGGTCATCAGTTTGGATTCCCTGCCTCAGTTGCGGGTGAAGTGGTCTTCAATACCGCTATGACCGGCTACCCTGAAAGCCTGACCGACCCTTCTTATAAAGGACAAATCCTTGTTCTGACTTACCCTCTTGTTGGTAATTATGGTGTTCCGACGGGCACCATGGTTGATGGTATCCTGAAAAATTTCGAATCTGAAAAGATTCAGATTACCGGACTTGTCATCTCTGACTATTCCTTTAACTTTTCGCATTGGAATGCAAGAACCAGCCTATCTGACTGGCTCATTGAAAACAAAATACCCGCAATTTATGGTGTTGACACCCGTCACATTACGAAGATCTTACGGGAAAAAGGTTGTATGCTTGGGTCTCTTGAATCAAATGACACCAAAGCTGATTTTTATGACCCCAATCTCGACAACCTTGTGGCTAAAGTTAGCACGCCTGTAAAAAAGGTCTTTGGCAATGGAAAATATCGAATCGTGCTGATTGACTGTGGTGTAAAAAACAACATCATCCGCAGTTTACTTGAACATGACACTACCGTCATCCTGGTTCCCTGGAATTTTGACTTCTCAGGAGAAAACTATGACGGGCTTTTCATCTCCAACGGCCCCGGCGACCCAAAACAATGCCAGGTCACCATTGATAATCTTAAGAAGTGTTTCAAGCAAGACATCCCGATCTTTGGGATCTGCCTTGGGAACCAACTGATGGGGCTTGCTGCAGGTGCCGACACTTATAAATTGAAGTATGGCCATCGTAGTCATAATCAGCCTGTTTTGAAAGTGGGTACTAATAAAGCTTATATCACCTCCCAAAATCATGGCTTTGCGCTCAATAATGACACTTTACCAACAGACTGGGAACCTTTGTTTGTCAACCTTAACGATGGAACCAACGAAGGTACGCGTCACAAAAGCAAACCTTTTTTCTCCACCCAGTTTCACCCTGAAGCTATGGGAGGACCCTCTGATACTTTATTTCTTTTCGATGAATTCATGCAAATGGTAAAGCAATGGAAAAACCACTAAAAAAAGTCATCCTTTTGGGTTCTGGGGCTTTGAAGATCGGGGAAGCGGGTGAGTTTGACTACAGTGGGTCCCAAGCTCTTAAGGCTTTACGTGAAGAAGGGATTTATACGATCCTAATTAATCCGAACATCGCTACTGTACAGACTTCTGAAGCAGCAGCTGATAAGGTTTATTTCTTACCCGTCACTCCATTTTTTGCAGAAGAAGTCATTAAAAAAGAAAGACCCTGGGGTATCCTATTGTCGTTCGGCGGACAAACTGCACTGAATTGCGGCACTGCTTTGTATCGTTCGGGGATTCTTGAAAAATATGGCGTTGAAGTGCTTGGAACGCCTGTTCAGTCTATCATAGAAACCGAAGACCGGGAACTCTTTGTCCACAAGTTAGATGAAATAGAGGTTAAAACGCCTCGCAGTATTGCAGTAACGACGGTCGATGATGCTGTTGTCGCTTCTGAAACCCTTGGATTTCCAATCATTATAAGGGCGGCCTTTACTTTGGGCGGACAGGGAAGCGCTTTTTGCACAAACCCTGAAGAGTTGCGTCAAAATACTTCCAGGGCTTTTTCCTACAGCCCGCAGATCCTGGTTGAAGAATCACTGAAAGGTTGGAAAGAGATAGAATATGAGGTTGTAAGGGATAAATATGACAACTGTATTACTGTTTGTAATATGGAGAACTTTGATCCGCTTGGGATACATACCGGCGAAAGTATCGTCGTAGCACCGTCCCAGACATTAACCAATGAAGAATATCATTTTCTGCGACAGTTAGCCATTCGAATCATTAGGCACATCGGGATTATCGGGGAATGTAATGTACAATATGCCCTGGATCCTGATTCTCTTGACTACCGTGTGATTGAAGTCAATGCCCGCCTGTCGCGTTCCAGTGCACTGGCTTCCAAAGCCACTGGATACCCGCTGGCTTTCGTTGCTGCCAAACTTGCATTGGGCTATGGGCTTCATGAGTTAAAGAATGCTGTTACCAAAACAACTTCCGCCTTTTTTGAACCTTCACTCGACTACATAGTTTGTAAGATTCCACGCTGGGATCTCAACAAATTCAGTGGCGTATCCAAACTCATCGGTAGCAGTATGAAGAGTGTCGGGGAGGTAATGGCAATAGGACGAACTTTTGAAGAAGCCATGCAAAAGGGTCTTCGTATGATTGGACAAGGAATGCATGGTTTTGTCGGGAATAAGGATGTGGAAGAACTGATTGACATTGAGGGTGAACTGGCCAATCCCACGGACACCCGGATCTTTTTTATTGCAAAAGCCTTTTCAAAAGGATATTCTGTTGAAACAATTCATGACCTGACCAAAATCGACAGTTGGTTTCTCCAAAAGCTGAAGAATATCTGGGATCTTAAAGGCACTCTTGAGGAATATGATGACCTGGAAAGTTTGTCAGACGAAATGTTCAGGGAGGCTAAACGACTGGGATTTTCCGATTTCCAGATTGCACGCCACGTCTTGAAAAGTACTGATGAGAACATTGAAAAGGATTTGTTGTTTGTCAGGGAAAACAGGAAAGGCAGAGGGATTCTTCCTTCAGTCAAGCAGATTGATACGATGGCGGCAGAATACCCAGCTCAAACCAATTACCTCTACCTTACTTATAGTGGTGATGAGAATGATGTTGAATTTAAAAATGACAAGGGCTCTGTGATCGTGCTGGGTTCCGGGGCTTATCGTATTGGGAGTAGTGTTGAATTTGACTGGTCTTGTGTGAGTGCTCTTAGAAGTGTTTCCCGCGCTGGCTACCGTTCGGTGATGATCAACTACAACCCTGAAACTGTAAGCACCGACTACGACGAATGTGACCGCTTGTATTTCGACGAACTGAGTTTTGAAAGGGTCATGGACATCGTCGACCTGGAAATACCGAAAGGACTAATTCTTTCCACAGGTGGGCAGATTGCTAATAACCTGGCCATGCGTTTGTTTGACCAAGAGGTTCCCATATTGGGGACCTCGCCGCTTTCCATCGACATGGCCGAAAACCGCCATAAATTTGGAAGCCTCCTTGACAAACTTGGTGTGGATCAACCCAGATGGCAAGAACTTACTTCTATTGAAGAAATCAATGTTTTTGCAGATAATGTAGGCTATCCCTTACTAATCAGGCCTTCTTACGTGCTATCCGGCGCTGCCATGAATGTTGTATCCAATTCGCTTGAACTGGAACACTTTCTGAAATTGGCGGTTAAGGTTTCGAAACGATATCCGGTTGTGGTTTCTGAATTCATCGAGAATGCTAAAGAAATTGAAATAGATGCGGTTGCACGTCACGGTGAGATTGTCGCTTATGCCATCAGCGAACATATTGAATTTGCCGGGGTCCATTCAGGGGATGCCACTATCGTATTCCCCGCACAGAAGATTTATATTGAGACTTCCAGGAGAATTAAAAAAATTAGCCGGGAGATTGCTCGGGAATTAAATATTTCAGGGCCTTTTAACATTCAATTCCTTGCCAGAAATAACGATATAAAAGTAATCGAATGTAACCTCCGTGCTTCACGTAGTTTCCCTTTTGTCAGTAAGGTTCTGAAAGTTGACCTTATTGATATTGCAACTAGAATCATGCTTGGTTTTAAGGTGGAACCACTTGAAAAATCAAGCTTCGATCTCGATTATATTGGCATCAAAGCGCCACAATTTTCATTCTCCCGCCTGCAACAAGCGGATCCGATTCTGGGTGTTGAAATGGCTTCTACCGGCGAGGTGGGCTGTCTTGGAGAAGATTTCTATGAAGTTGTTTTGAAATCCATGCTTAGTGTGGGCTATAATATTCCTAAGAAAAACATCCTGCTTTCAACTGGTCCTCCCAAGGCAAAAGCTGAACTGCTGGAATCAGCCCGCCTGCTTATTTCAAGGGGATACAATCTTTTTGCTACTCCAGGTACTCAAATCTACCTCACGGAAAATGGAGTTGACTCCACCCTGCTTCATTGGCCGGATGATGAGAAAAAACCTAATACTATGGATTATCTGAAAGAGAAAAAAATAGACCTGGTGGTCAATATCCCTAAAAACCTAAGTCATACTGAACTTAACAACGACTATGACATTCGACGGGCTTCTGTTGACTACAACATCCCGCTGATCACAAACAGTAGGTTGGCGGAAGCTTTTATTACCGCTTTTTGCAACTATGAGATGAAAGATATCGTAATTAAAAGTTGGGATGAGTATTGAATCAGAGGGCTTGGAGTCATAGATTATCTTTTTCATACACCCTTGTAATTTATTGATTTTCTATGACTTAATCACTATTATAACTTTTTGATATTATTTTTATCAAATAGTATTACTATTTGCAATATTTTTTGTATATTTGTAGAAATATTGCAGAATGCTCGACAGAGATATATACCCTGAACTTTCTAAAGCTTTAAATGTCAAGCAAGTGCTTGCTATTACCGGCATGAGACGGATAGGAAAAACGACTGCTGTGAAGTTTTTGCTGAGTAGTGTCAAGAGCCGGAATAAAGCATATTTCGATCTCGAAAGGGTTGAAAACAGGATGATATTCAGGCAGGATAATTATGCAGACATCGTGAAGGGTCTGGAATATGAAGGTTTGGATTTTAGCCGGAAAGCCTGGATTGCCCTGGATGAAATCCATCTTGTGAAGAATATTGCCAGTGTTGTCAAATTTCTTTACGACACCTATGACATCAAATTTATTGTTACCGGATCTAGTTCCTATTATCTGAAGGATCATTTTTCTGAAAGCCTTGCTGGCAGGAAAAGAATTTATGAAATGGCTCCTCTTTCATTTAAGGAGTATTTGCTGTTCCGTGAATATGGAAACAGTTTGTTGTTAGAGGAGGCTTTTATTCCTTACAACCGGCAAATCACTGGCAAATTACAAAACCATTACCTCGATTACCTTAAATTTGGTGGGTTTCCAGAGGTAGTTCTCTCCTTTCATGAGGAAGACCGTATTCATCTGCTTAAAGATATCATCAATTCCTATCTGAATCTTGATATTAAGTTCTTATCCGATTTCTCCCGGGTTGATGACATTTATAAAGTGATTAAACTTTTAACTTCCCGTGTAGGAAGTAAAACGGACTTTTCTAAGCTGGCTTCCATAGCTGGGATCAACAGGCAATTGCTAAAGGAATACTTGCTGTTTTTTGAGCAGACATACCTTATCAGGCAGGTTCCCGCATACGTCACCAATATTGACAGGGAAATTGCTTTGCAGAAAAAACTTTACTTTACTGATAATGGCATTCTAAACATCTTGGGAAACCCTGGCAGTGGGGCTATCCTGGAAAATGCAGCTGCAAATCAACTTAGTTTGCACGGTGATCTTAAGTACTATGCCAGAAGATCAGGACAGGAAATAGATTTCATCCTCAACGAGGATACTGCCATTGAGATTAAGGAAAGCCCTTCGATCCACGACTTAAAAACGCTGACGCACCGCGCGGATCAGATTGGTTTGAAAAAGTGTTTCCTGGTCGGCCTGACTCAAAATAATATGGCATTTTCTCAATTTGTCTGGGCCGGAAATATCTGATAAAATCAAATTATTATTAGCCCCCTCAGTCCCTTCCTGAAGTTACAAGGATCTCTTTCGTGACATGGCATCATGAGGTATTTTACTATCTAATTTTCTATATTTGATATAACACTTCCATGGGCAATGTGGTGTTGAATTTGACGTATCCATCTAATAATTAAATAATTATCTGGATTATTTTATCAATTTTCACATCCATGGGTTTAGTTTTAAACCAGTATTTTAAATGAAATCATGCTAAAATCATCATTGATTTGGCTTTTCTAAAGCTTAGGTTTTGATGAAATTTTAAGAAAACTGTAATTTATTTTCAATCTTAATAAAAAATTAGACAAAAAATGAAGCTTCCAAGTTCAACGTACAATTGGATCACCATCGTAGGATTCTTCCTCGCACTGACCAATCTTTTCTTTATATTATTATTGTTTATCATCACCGCGATTTTTAATACGGGAAGTTCTTATCTGGGTTTGTTTATTTACATTTTACTTCCCGGTTTTATGGTTCTGGGGCTTCTCTTAATCCCTATCGGGATGTTGTTTAAAATGAAGCGTTTAAAGAAAGGCGATCCGGAACTTAGAAATAAATTACCCTATATTGATCTAAACGACAGAACGCATCGTAATGCTTTCAAAATTTTCATATTCAGTACTCTTATTTTCTTACTGCTTACCAGTATCGGCAGTTATGAGGCCTTCCATTATACTGAATCTGTTCAGTTTTGTGGTGAATTATGCCATAAAGTAATGATGCCAGAACATGTGGCTTACCAAAACTCACCTCACGCCCGCGTTGCTTGTGTTGAATGCCATGTAGGCCCTGGAACCGACTGGTATGTTCGTTCGAAACTCTCAGGACTTTACCAGGTATATTCTGTCCTCAGGCATCTTTATCCTACCCCCATTGAAACACCATTGCGAAATCTGCGTCCTGCAAGAGAAACCTGTGAAAAATGCCACTGGCCTCAGAAATTCTATGCCCGTAGTTTACGTATTCAAAAGAGTTACCTCACAGACTCTGCCAATTCAGAATGGAATATTATGATGCAAATCAAGGTTGGCCCTGAATACTCCGCAAAAGGTCTTTCAGAAGGGATTCACTGGCATATCAACCCTGACACTAAGGTTGAATATATGTCGGAAAACGACAAACGCGAAAACATTTTTTGGGTAAAATATACGAATCTCAAGACAGGAAAGGTTGAACTGTTTAAAGATGAGGAAAATGTAGCTGCTGACAGCATTGTAAAAAAAGCCAGCACCCGCACAATGGATTGCATCGATTGCCACAACCGTCCTTCTCATAACTACAAATCCCCTCCAAACTATATCAACAATGCTATGTTAGCCGGAACCATCTCAAAAGATATCCCGATGATCAAGTTCTGTGCGATGGATATATTAAAGAATCCCTTTAATACCTACGACTCAGCCATGATGATGATTGATAAAGGTGTCAATGACTATTATAAGACGAACTTCCCTGACTATTACGCAAAAAACAAACCTTTAATTACTAGTGCCATAACTGGCATTAAGAATGCATACAACCAAAATGCTTTCCCTAGTATGAAGGTGACTTACGACAAGTATCCGAATCACATTGGTCATCTTGAGTCAGCCGGCTGTTTCCGCTGTCATAACAATCGTTTTAAGTCAGAGAGTGGTAAGATTATCAGCAAGGATTGTAACCTCTGTCATACGATTGTTGGACAAGGAAAGACCGGGGCTCTACAATTGGCATCTGTCAGAGACAGCCTGGAATTCCAACATCCCATTCCTTTGAAGAACAATGCCTGGAAAACCGGACTTTGCTCTGAATGTCATACTTACCTCTATCAGTAATTTAGGAAACCCCTGATTTCGCTTTGGCAATTGCTACATAAATGTTGACTCTTTTGGTCGATGTCTTCTACGTATGTGCTCGAACGCATCACGCAACTAGGAATATGACAGTGAATCAATCCAAAGGTATGACCTAATTCATGTATGACCTCCTTAACAAGTCGTTCATGTATGATATTTTTATCGGTTTTCATGCCGTATCTTTCATTGCTCAGCCTGAATATTGAGCCGATCCCTGTGCGACCATTGAGAAATGCTTGTCCGAAGATGTAGGTTAGAATTGGGATATACAGGTCAACATGAAAGAGTCCAAAGGTTTTAAAATAAGATAGAGAAAAGTTATCATCGACAACTTTCAACAACTTATTCCCATTGTATTGGCCACGAACAGGATCATAGAATTCACTCAGATCAAGATGGCCTTCTATTATTTTAACCGGGAAGAGAAACTCTTGTGTAACTCCTTCGCCAATCTTTTCAAGAAAATCTTCTTCAAAGTGGCCAAAAGAAATTAATGCGATGTTCTCCAGGCTCATTATCAGGTTGAAGGTTTTAGGTCATACTTCTTTATCTTATTATAAAGAGTTACTCTGTCGACGCTTAATGCCTTAGCCGACCGGCTGATATTCCAATTGTATTTTTGCAAGATGAGTCCGATGTGATTCTTTTCAAGGTCATCAAGGCTTTCCAATGAGCTCCCTTTTATCTCCTTTTCCAAAGGGAGATCTTTCAAAGTAATTTTCTTTCCATTGCCGATCACAATCGCCCGCTCAATCATATTCTCAAGCTCTCTGATGTTTCCGGGAAATTTTAATTCCTGTATTCTTTGCAGGGCAGAAGCGTCAATGGTCACTAAGGGCTTATTCATGGCAGCACAATACTTCTTGATAAAATACTCAACCAACAAAGGGATATCATCTACTCTCTCCCGAAGTGGCGGAATTTGGATGTTCACTACATTAAGCCGGTAATAAAGATCTTCACGGAAACTGCCTTCATCTACCATGCTTTTCAGATCTTTATTTGTGGCGCAAATCACCCTGAAATCGGAACTTATTTCTTTGTTTCCACCAACTCTTACAAAGGTCTTTGACTGTAAAACCCGTAAAAGCTCTATCTGCATCTTGGTGGAAATCGTGGAAATTTCGTCAAGGAAAATGGTACCGCTATCTGCCATCTCAAATCGCCCTTTGCGGTTGTACATTGCGCCAGTGAAAGCTCCTTTCTCATGCCCGAACAACTCACTTTCCAAAAGACTTTCTGTTAATGCACCACAGTGAACAATCACGAAAGGAAAGAATTTTCGTGGTGAATTAGAATGTATCACTTTAGCAATTAGCTCTTTTCCTGTACCACTCTCTCCTGTTATAATCACAGAGGAATTTGACTGAGCTACACTTTGCACCTCCTGAAGCACCTTTTCCATTGCATTACTCTTACCAATGAGATCTTCCAGGTTCTCCAGGGACACAACTTTCTCCTTCAAAACCTCATTTTCTTCAGTAAGTATGATCTGCTTGGTCGCATTGCGAATCAGATGCGACAAATCATCAGGATCAAAGGGTTTTGTGACATAATCAAAAGCACCATCCTTTAATGCTTGAACTGCAGTGTCAACGGTTGCAAAAGCGGTCATCACGATTACAATGGCACTGCTCTTCAATGTTTTTATTCGTTTCAGCATTTCAAGGCCATCCATCCCCGGCATTTTAATATCAGCCAGGATGATATCAAAATCGGCTGATTCCAGGATCTGTAATGCTTTCTTTGCATTTTCCGCACATTCAACGCGGTATCCATCCTCAATGAACCAATTATATAATGAATCTCTTACTGATTCTTCATCGTCTACAATGAGTATTGAAATCTTTTTTGCCATTTTTCCTAATTCTTTACTAACGGAATCGTGATCGACATGGTCGTTCCCTTTCCTGGTGAAGATTTTACATCAATTTTTGCATTGTGACTCTGGACAATGCCGTGCACAATAGACAAACCCAGTCCAATCCCACTGGAAAGCTGTTTGGTCGAAAAGAATGGCTGAAAAATACTGTGGATGTCCTCTTCTTCAATCCCAATTCCATTGTCAATGATATCTATTCGTATTTGATCTGCATCCGGGTTAGTGGTTCGCATGATAATCTCACCATTTTCTATAAGTGCTTCTGATGCATTAACAAGGATAGCAACACAAGCTTGTTTGATTTGATTTGGACTACAATAAATCATATCTTCTGTTGCACTAAGATCACAGACAAAACTAATATTGGCAATTTTAATGGGGTGCATCATCAAATCATAGGTATCCTTCAAAATGGAATGCAAATGTTTTTGCTCGAAATCATTCTGGTCCTTACGCGAAAAATCTAAAAGCCCCTTTACAATGTCTCCACATCGTTTTGTCTCATTCTCAATCAAAGTCAGGTTTTTTAAAATTGATTCTTTTTTCACAGGCTCTAGCTCCTGCTTGGCCAATTGCTTAGAAATGAGTTTTGTATAGATAAGAATTCCTGAAAGTGGATTGTTGATCTCATGAGCTACGGAAAGAGAAAGTTTTCCCAATGAGGCGATCCGTTCAATATTAATTAGTTCCTTTTGCACTGCACCCAATTCCTCTGACTTTTTTTGAACCTTATATTCAAGTTGTTGCGACCAGTTTTGCAATTCACTGGTAGCTGCATGCAAACTGTCAAGCATATCGTTAAATGCTGCAGAAACCATCCTCATGTCTGCCAGCTGGTTCGGGCCAATCTCCAGACGAGTTGTTTTGTCACCCCTGGCTACAGCTTCGCTGGCTTTGATGATGGCATTCAGAGGCGTTTTTATCTTTCGTGTCGTAAAAATAATCAGGAAACTCACCAGGAGAATGGTCGTAAAAGTCGCCAGAAGAAAGAAATCCAGTGCCGACTGGTTTAAGGTAGCATCAAGGTTCTCCAGAGGAATTTTAATAATCAGAGATCCCAGAATCACATCACTTTTCGGATGATAATGACAAGAACTCTCATAACAGGATTTCTGGTTGATAATCGGAGACTTTAACAAGAGATGCCGGTGCGCACCATCATTTTGGTTCATACTGCACTCACTGTTGGCCGGTAAGATCTTATACGATTTTACTGCTTTTGGAAACATAGTCCCCATATTTCTATGACAATCAGTACAATTTGGGTCACTATGGCTGCTACTGTCATTCAAAAATGAAGAATACGCAAGATTATCGTCTTTGTCGTAAAGATTCACTTCATCAATCCCGGATAAGGTGTTGATAATATCCAGTGTATTTTGAAGGGTCATTTTGTCATTTTGGAGCATCGACTGATACAAAGCTCCTTCCACAAGGTAGCCTATGTTACTGCCGCTTTGATGAATAACGCTTTTCATATAACGCTCCATCACCGACCAGAAGATTAAACCGAATGACACGAATAAAAAAACGGATAGTATAGTTATTACATATACTACCCGCCCATAGATTGAAGATCTAAATCTATTGTACCTTTTTAAAAGAGAGGTACCTTCAGTTTTATTATTATTTTTTTTACCCAAAACTTTTATGAGGCTGCAAACCTTAATTTTGTTGCTAATATAGGTTTTTTAGGGTATTTATCGATTAGTTTTTAGGATATTTTTAAGAAATCTTTTTCAAAATCGGCCCAGGCTTCTTTTGGCATTTCTACCAGAGGATTGTCAGTAATTTCACCACCATCCTGCAGGATAAGCATCCCAGGTTCTGTTGAATATTTCTTCATAGAGACGGCCAGAAAATCTTTAAAGCGGTCTAGTTCATTCGTGGTCCAGGCTGTAGCATCTTCTGCCATTAGGAAATCTTTGGTTTCAACCAACCAGTTGGAGGGTTTAATCTTGTAAATCCAACCTTTCCCAAAAGGATCTTCATTGAGAAGCTCAGGACTTTCCTGGAGAATTTGGTTATTATCCAGAATTTCTCCTGAAATCGGGGATAATATCTCTAACTGCCGGCCATACTGATCCAGTTCAGCTAAAGGATCTCCTTTTTGAACAATGTCACCAGGCTTTCTGAGGTTTTTTAAATTTACCTCGCCAGTAAGATGTAACAATAAGTCATCCATCCCAATCCTGGCTGCTCCTGATTTTTCAAGATGTGCCCATGTATGATTTTTACTGTACAGAATACCTTGGGGGATTCTGAGAATACTCGCAGAAAGCACACCCAGAGTCTTTTGGAGCTGTTTGGTGACTTTCCGCTGCCTGTTAAGCAAAACCCAGAAAGGGATGAGTACTAAAAAAAAGCAAATGATAGCAAGGTATTCAATACCTTTTGTTTCGAAAATGTTGTGATAGCTAAATCCGTCCATATTGTTGTTTTTTATGCTTTCATCTTTTCTATAACGAAAGCTGATTATTTATTTTTCATCTTTAACCCAGGCAGGAGAGTCCCTGAGAACTGGCATACGAGTAATTACCCACCTGAAGATCCATATTTCTGCGAAGATCACAGCAAGGGTCACACACAACTCCATCCAACTGGGGATATAACGAATTGGCATGTCCCATCTAAAACCAATTACCGTGACATTTAACCTGTTTAAAATGACTCCCAGCATTGTTAGCAATGCCGCAAATTTTATGAGTCCAATCGATTTCCTTCGATAGGCATAAAAATACAGTGCCATGGGCAAAAGCACAAAACCCAGCATTTCCAGTAAATACCAGTATCCCATTCCGCTATTAAGATATACCCAATTCTGTCCATGAATAAAGACCAACAGTTGGAGGAAAAGATAGGCAAACATGGCTCCTGCACAAATTTTAGCCAAACCTTGTAAGATCCTGTTATGTCCATGATGGTTTTCATCACTGATTTGACTGAAAAATACTTTATGACTGATAGATCCTTCAAAAATCACCATGGATAATCCGGCAAAAATGCTGGAAACAAAAAACATAATCGGGATAAATTCTGAATACCATAGTGGGTGAATCTTGTCTTTGGCCATGAGATACAAAGCCCCCAATCCTGACTGATGTAGTGTTGACAAGGTAATTCCAAATATCACTGCAGCAATCGTCATCCCCGACAGAATCTTTCGGGCCCGTCGTGCACCAAGCCATTCAGCAACAGCCGGAGAAAACTCAATTAACTGCGCAATCATGTATAAAAGAAAATGCCACGCTACTAAAAACAAAACTGAACTCGTTCCAAAGTTGTTTCCGATGATAGGGTTGATCACATTCCAGGGCCGGCCCAGGTCAAGAAGCAATGCCCCGGCATAAAAGACATACGCCAGAAAACCATTGAGAACGGTGATCCTTACAATAGAATGATATTTATGCATGTTCAATATGTAGACCATAAAGGTCAACACATAGGCTCCACCGGCAAAGGCCACACCTGTGACTACATCAAAGCCAATCCACAATCCCCAGGGAATGTCCTGAGTCAGGTTCGTGATCGAGCCAATACCATGAATAAAACGGTAGATGATCAGCAAGAGCCCCATGATCATTATCGGAACTGAAATAATATTAAAGGGTGTGAAAATTTTCCCCTTGGGTTTAAATTCGGACTTTAAAAATTTCCAGATGGATCTCCCATCATTATCTTGTGCGATTGGATATACAGTATTATTCATGTTTTCAGGAGTTTAGCGTTTCATGTTCTTCTTCAACAGGATGGTTGTTTTTGGTAGCTTCATGGATTCCCAGAAGCAGTGGTGGCAGTAATACAAAGATTGAAGGGACGCTATAAAGGAAACCTTTTGAGAGCTCAGGATACGATGAATTTTGAAGTTTTGTTCTCATTCCGAGGTCTTCGAATGGAACTGGCGACAGGTATAAAAATCCGGTGCCTCCGGCTTCTGTCTCACCGTAAATATGATCATAATACTTATCTGGATTTTCGACGATCCTTTTACGGGCTTCTGAAATCAATTCCCTTCGGCTGCCTAATTTCAAAGCTTCGTTAGGACAGATATCGACACAAGCCGGCACCTTGCCTTCTTTGATTTTATCATAGCACATGGTGCATTTCTGAATTTTTGGATTGGCACTGTGATATTCAAATTTCGGGATGTCAAAAGGACAGGAAACCATACAATACCTGCAACCCATACATTTATCACCCCTCCAGATCACAGGACCTTCTTTGGTTTTGTACATGGCCTGGGTTAAACAAGCTGCAGCGCAAGCAGGCTCATTACAATGCATGCACTGGTTTTTAATATAAACTTCGCCCTTAGGGGTTTTATAGACATTGTGAACAGTACGCCTGTTTTCATTGGTTTCACGATGCTTCCCAACAAGGGCAGTATCAGTAGGTTCTGGTAATCCATTGGCCTCTGCACAGGCAAACTCGCAATTCTGGCAGCCTTCACATTTCACCGCATCAAACAATATACCTTTGAATTCTACTTCGTTGGGTTTATTCTTTCCTGCAGCGAAGCTTTTCCCTACTGCGAGTGTCGCACCAACAACTCCAAGTGTCTTCAAAAAATTTCTTCGATCTAAGCCCATTTTGATAATTTTTTTCGGTTCGTAATCCTAGTTTTCGTCTGTTATTTAGTTTTGTCAAGAAAGTTGATTTGAAAATCTTCCCATACTTCGGGACCCAAATCAGCCAAAAGAGAATCATTGAGCGCACCACCATCCTGAAGAATGACCGGTGAATAATTGATGTTGTTTGCATTTATTGTAATAGCAAGAAAATCCTTTAACCTGGAAAATTCATTTTTCAACCAGGCTCTATAACGTTCAGCCATAAATAATACCTGAGTCTCTTTCATCCAGTTTTCAGGCTCAATGAGGTAAACCCACCCTTCAGAATAGGGAGAACTGTTTAACATTTTGGCATTGTCACACAGAAGGCTGTTTTGTGATTTAATAAGCCCGCTTATTGGCGCTTTGATGTTAAGTTGTTTCCCATTTTGAATAATTGACAGGAACACCTCTCCTTTTTGAATTTTTTCCCCGGCATTTTTCATTTTGATTTTTGTCAGCGGGCCGGTAATGTGTTGTAAAAAATCATCGATTCCAATCCTGACCACACCATTTTTTTCCATAAAGGACCAGGTATGTGTCTTATCGAAATACAAGCCATTGAGGACTTCTACGCTATTTTCATCCATGGTCTCAGTGGATGGCTTGATCTCCGATACTGACGGACTCTTTCTGCGGCTTATAAACCGGGCCAGTTCTGTAATGATGATTCCCAGAACTATTAAAGCGCCCAATGATATGAGTATCCATTTAGTAATAGACTGGCTTTGTGCAGGTGCTGTTAAAACAGCGCTGGTACTCAATTCCTCAATTTTATTTTGCCTGTCACTGGACACAAGGTCAACAAATCCATTTTGGTTAAGTAAATCCTGCCCTGACGAAAGAACCCAAGTGAGAAAACTGACTTCAGATTCATTTACCGGCTTTGCTACTGCGACACAATATATATTCTGACTCAGCGCTTTCGGGAATTTTCCAATCCACACTCCTCTGAGGAAAGACCCCCAGTTGTCATAGATCTTTTCTCCGTAGTCAAGATGACCATTTGCATTTTTATCAATTGGAAGCAGGCTGATATTTTCAGCGATCCCATGTGTATTAACATCCATGATATCTGCTATTCTACAAAAACCTATGGCCAAAGGGTCACTTTGGATCTTGGCAATCAATTCCTTCTCATTCTCAAGCGGAATGCCTTTTAAAGCGGAAGGGTCCAAACCAAGAAATGCGGCAACTACAACCTTTGACGGACTATAGTTGACCATATAAAAATGTATCGGTGTGCTTTTCCCACTTTGTGTGAGGCTCTTCCAATCTTGCTGTTCAGAATTTGAAAAAGCAGTAGCCATAGCAGCTGCTGATACCCCATTGGTATTGATCTGCTCAATCATTGGGTTCTTTGGATTAATCACTGGGACGATAGCATCGCGTCCCACGGCAATTTGCCAGGTTTCCTTTTTAAGTGACGTGGCCAACTCACCTGGGACAAAGGACATATTTGTTCCTGAGTTCATCCCGGATATCGCTGCGGCACCTGTCACATTAAAAACATTCACCTTGCCCCCAGGATAAGCCTTTTGGTAATCAGCAGCCCATTGCTGTATTAAATTGTATAAGTCAGGAGTACACTGGATGTTAATTGTGCCCTTTTCGACTGCCTTATTTTGGTTGGAAGTAGAACTTCTTGCGTAACTGCTGAAAAAAATCAACAGGAACAAACTTGTGATAAAAATTACTGACTTTTTCATGATCGTAAACTTTAAAATTCCTGGATAAAAATTGGGTAGTGTCTGTTTAATCTTTTGATTCTGTGTTACTTATCAATATTACATTTTTATTAAAATATCGACAGAAACACTTATTCAATAAAGATGCCAGACTTAAAAAAGCATCACAACGCCCTGATTTACTGATCGTTGTATTTTTGTGCATAATAAATATACAAACAAAGGTGTTTAATTATTATACACATTATTACACGCTAGCTCGAAAACCCCAATGTGACTAGGAAAAACACCGATTGATGAATTTTTATACAGTTGATGAATTTTGCAACAGTTTGGTAAATATTACCTATTAATAAAGGAATCCCATACAAAGACTTTTTTATTTTAAATTTGGCACATCAAAACAATATATGTTTTTGAGAACCAACACCGCAACATCGTGGAAATGCAAAAGGTAGAAGAATTAATGGTTGCTCTGGAACAAGAACAAAAAGCCAGGCTCGCTGCTGAAAAACAACTTGAAGATATTATCAGGCAAAAAACAGATGAGCATTCTCAAACCAAATCGCGCCTGGCCGATGTGATATCCAATATGCAGGAAGGAGTTCTCGTTGAGAATGAGAATCGCTTGATTGTTCTAACAAATATGCAATTTTGCAAAATGTTTAACATTCCACTTGATCCTGAAGATTTGATTGGAACCGACTGTTCAGGCTCCGCAGAACAATCTTGTCATTTGTTTTCTGAGCCAGAGGAATTTGTCAGGCGGATTAATGAACTTTTAATTCGTAAGGTAAAAGTCATCGGAGAAATTCTTCAACTTAAAGATGGACGTATTTTTTCCAGGGATTTCATTCCCATTATAAGTAAAGCATTATACCGTGGACAATATTGGAAATATACTGATATCACCATTCAACAGCAATATGAGTATGCATTAAAAAGAAGTGAGGAGAAATATCGCCGGCTGATTGAAAACATGAATCTGGGCTTGTCGGAAGTAGACCTTGAAGGAAGAGTTATTTATGCAAACCAAAGTTTCTGCGAGTTGTCAGGTTATCAGCGGGAAGACCTCTATGGTAATTTTGCTGAAAAAGTTCTGACAAGTGACCAGGACCAGGAAATTGTTCATGTCAAAACGGCATCCCGTAGAATGGGGATTGCCGATGCTTATGAGGTTGAAATTACCGACAAAAACGGCCTGAAAAAGTGGTGGCTGATTTCAGGGGCTCCCTTGTATAATAATGAAGGGATTCAGATCGGGTCCACTGGGATTCACCTGGACATGACCAATTATAAACAATTGGAGTTTACCCTGCGAGAAGCCAAAAACCTCGCAGAAGAATCCGCCAGAGCCAAAGAAACCTTCCTGGCTAACATGAGCCATGAAATAAGAACCCCCATGCATGCCATTCTTGGCCTTGGACAACAGTTGGTAAAAACTCCTCTTAGCCCTGATCAGCTTAGCTTGCTTGAATCAATTAATAATGCTTCCGACAACCTACTGGTCGTTATTAACGATATTCTTGATTTCTCTAAGATTGAGTCTGGCCGACTTGACCTGGAGTCTATCGAATTCTCATTTAAAAACATTATTGACCATATTGAAAAGATGCTCATTATCAAGACCGAGGAAAAGGGCATTGCTTTTAACATTACACTTGACACAGCCATTGCTGATGTCCTGATTGGAGACCCATACCGTATTAACCAGATATTACTAAACCTGGTTGGTAATTCGATAAAATTCACACAAGAAGGTAGTGTCTCCCTGAATTGTGTGGTCGAAGAAACTAAAGACACGCTCCAGACACTTAGAATTGAAGTCCGAGATACTGGTATTGGTATTGATTCCGATTATTTGGAAACTATTTTTGACAAATTCACACAAGGAAGTGTAAATCTAACCAGGAAATTTGGGGGAACAGGTCTCGGGATGGCCATTACAAAACAATTGGTAGACCTGATGGACGGGAAAATTTCCATTGAAAGCAAAAAAGACCATGGAACATCAATCACCATCCTTATTAGCCTTGCTGTTAGCAATCAATCACAAAAGGATGTTATACCAAAACTATCTGTTAGCACAGAACAATTAAAAGGTAAAAAAATATTATTGGTTGAGGATAACAAAGTAAATCGGCTAATAGCCAACACAATACTTTCTCATTATGAGATATTGACCACTGAAGCGGCCAATGGAGAAATAGCCGTCGAACTTCTAAGAAACGAAAGTTTTGACCTGGTATTGATGGATATGCAAATGCCTGTAATGGACGGATTAACTGCAACCCGATTAATAAGGACAGAGATCAATACGAAAATGCCGATCATTGCCCTGACAGCCCATGCGCTGCAAGCAGAAGAAATAAAATGTCGTGAAGCCGGTATGAATGATTTTATCTCAAAACCCTTTAAAGAGGAACACCTGATGAAAACTATTCTTAAGAATCTGGCTGAATATCAGGAAAATGCTGTTTAATAATCGGAGAAAATGCAGAGAATTCTGTTAAACTTTGGTAGGGAATGCCTCTAAGAATTATATATTTACAGAAATTCCCAGAAGAAGACATTTATAAATAATGTAAGCCGCAACTTATCGATGACTTTGAACCAAATCATCCTTTTCTCCTTTTTTACAATTGTTGCGATCATTCTTGCTTCAGGATATCTGCGAAAAATTTACCATAAGAAACTCGAAAAGAAAAAAACACTTGTGCCTCAAGGACCAAGGAAAATTGATTTTGAGCTAAAAGGGGATATCTTCGAACTAAGCAAACTGGCTATTATTCTTGAAGATTTGGAGCGTTACGAAATCCCTGTAAAAACAATTTTCGAGCTGAACGTAATTATTGAAGAGATTTTTTCTGGCATTGTCACGAGGCATCAAGAAGGAGTGCATGATAATAAAATTATCATCACACTTATTCTCGAGCTGGGTCAAATCATGGTATGCATTAAGGACAACAATGATGAATTTGATCCTACCGTGATCCCCGCCATTGATTTAAATGCTCCTATTGAAGAAATCTCATTCCAGGGTCTGGGTTTTCATATGATCAGGCACCTGGCGGATCAATTGAGTTATCAGAGGCTTGATGGTCAGAACGTTTTATCCCTGAGGAAAACCTATAAATCCTGATGAAAAGGTTAAAATTCATAGAGGCACTCCTTCGATGGAAATGGTATCCTGATGTTTTCAGGATCCCATTATTTATAGGCGCTTTTTACCTCATTTATGCCTTATTATTTGGGGAGCAAGCTGAAGGCAAGAACGCCGGATTATCTGTCATGTGGGTCTTGTTATGGTCCCTTCAACCCATTGTTTTTATTCTTTTTGGTCGATTCTGGTGTGGGATATGTCCTTTCAGTTCTGCAGGCGACTTGGTTCAAAAAGTGGTTGGCAACGAAATACACCCTCCACTTTTTATTAAAAAATATGGCGTCTGGTTTGCCTATTCATTCTTCTGTGTGATCCTGGTTATAGAAACTTTGGTGCATATGTCGGGTTCTACTGCGGCTTCCAGTATTTTATTATTGACTATTTTCACCATGGCCATGATCTCCGGGGCCTTCTTCAAACGGCGGACCTGGTGTCGCTACTTATGTCCGCTTGGAGTCGGCGGGGGCGTTTTCTCCAGGCTCAGGATCATTAAATTAAGTAAGGATAACAAAATCTGTAATGACTGTAAAGAATTTGAATGCATCCAGGGGACAATAGATTCCAAAGGCTGCCCCATGGGTTTGTGTGTAAAAAAGCATGACCTGGATGCAGATTGTATCGCATGTGGGAATTGCCTGAAAAATTGCCCCAATGATTCTCCTCGTATTCAATTACGTTCACCGGTACAAGGCTTCCTTTCCAATGTAAAAATGAACCAGGCAGAGGCAGCGTTTGCGAGTAGTTTTATTGGTTTATCCATTGCATTATACCTGATTAAAGACAAACTAGGAGAGATTAACCGGATTTTTGGCTTTGAAAATGACTTATGGAATAGACTCCTTGCCATCAGCATTTTTACCGGTCTTTCTTTTTTACTCTTTTATTTGTTTAGTTATCTCATGCGGCCAATCACAGGCCAAACACATAAACATAACTTCAGATTTTTTGGGTTCTTTCTGATTCCTTACATTTATTTCGCATTGTTTAACCTTACTGCGATCCGGGAAGTAATACTGAATGGGGGAAACTTATATTACAATTTTGCCATAGGAATAGGCATGCCCTTACCAATAACCCTGATTCCCCCATTAATCAGCATCCAGGGTATGCATGTCATTCAAGGTATGGGAATATTGATTGGAAGCATCGTGTCAATTGTTTATTGTTTGTATGAGTTAACAAAAGCAATGAACAACAACCAGAGGAATAAAATCATAGCAGTATACAGCGTGTTCCTGGTAATGATTACGGGATTCAGTATTTATCTGCTTTTATTTCTATAATGATCAAATTTGGGTTCTGAAATTTGAAAATACAGACTTCACAAATCTGTTGTTGGAAATAACAGTATTATTGGGGAATCCAATATTATATTCATTGGCTATTACTGTATTGTATCCGGTATTAGAAAACAGGCAATGTGTGATGACAATATTGTTTGTCGTATCCCTGAAAAGTAAGGTGCCGGAACTTGTACTACCCGTTAAACTGATGCCTTTGAGCGTTACGTTTTTGCATTTATTGATTCGATCTTAGTGCCAGAGGTATTCATGATCACAAGCGAACTATCTCCTGAGGCGGATTCAATGGTCACCTTGCTATTCGGGGAAGAGCTTGCAAAGGAGTTGATAGAAACGCTTTCATTATAGGTACCCATAATCCAATTTTTTGTTAAAAATAGAACAGGTATAAATGGAAAACTTTACAACATTGTAAAATTTTCAATTAAAAAGGGGAATTTTAGAAATAGTTTGTTCATTGTTTTTTCACCAAAAAGAAAACCCCTTGATAATCAAGGGGTTTAAGGTAAAGTCAGTAGCTCCACCAAGAATCGAACTTGGATTTGATGTTTAGGAAACATCTGTTCTATCCATTGAACTATGGAGCCAGGATGTAGGACATAAGCCCGTTTTGAGGGTGCAAAGATATGCTTTTCCGGAATTTTATCAAAGCCATTGATTTCCTAAGTAATAATCACTAAGTTTGGACTAACTTATCCTGCTAAAAACAAACGACTAAACCTCATTACGATGAAAATTCAATTTCTCGGCGCCGCCCGCCAGGTAACAGGAAGTAAACACCTGATCACACTGGAAAATGGGAAAACGATCCTCCTCGATTGCGGAATGTTCCAAGGAAAAGGGCTCGAAACGGATTCCATGAACAGAAACCTGGGCTTTGACCCTGCCACCCTCGACCACATCATCCTTTCCCATGCCCATATTGACCATTCCGGACTCATCCCTTATGTTTATAAATTAGGATTCAGAGGTTCGGTTATTTGTAGTGATGCCACCCGAGATTTGTGTGCCATTATGCTGGCCGACAGTGGTCATATCCAGGAGATGGATGTCCTCCATTTTAACAAACGAAGAACAGAGAAACATCTACCCGTGATAGATCCAATCTTTACAGAGAAAGATGCACGTGCATGCATGGAACTATTCATCGGTGTAGCGTACGACCGTAAGTTCAACATTGACAATCACATTCGTGTAAAATTCACCAACACAGGCCATATGCTGGGGAGCGGTGTCGTCAATCTCAACATCACAGAAAATGGGAAGACCACCAGTATTGCCTATACAGGAGATATCGGGCGGCCTGCAAACCGTATCCTCAAATCGCCACAGCCTTTCCCGCAATGTGACGTCCTCATCACGGAATCGACCTATGGAGACCGTCTTCACCCCCACCTCCAAGTGGCAGAAAGTGAGCTTTTGCGCGTACTCCATGAAACCTGTGTCGAGAAAAAGGGGAAGCTGATCATCCCATCATTCGCGATTGGGCGTACACAAGAAATCGTATACTCTCTTAATAAATTCTTTAACGAAGGGAAACTGCCCAAGATCAAGATCTATGTTGACAGTCCCCTGGCTGTGAATGCAACGGAAATCTTCCGCTTGCACACCAATTACCTTAACGATGACGTGAAACATGTCATGTTCAGCGATCCCGATCCATTTGGATTCAGCTCATTGGAATATATCACCAAAGTTGAGGATTCTAAAATACTAAATACACTCAACGAGCCCTGTGTCATTATCTCATCCTCAGGGATGATGGAAGCCGGACGAATAAAACACCACCTGGCAAACAACATTTCAGATCCGAAAAATACAATTCTTGTTGTGGGCTATTGTGCTCCTTCCAGCCTGGGGGCCCGCCTTTTAAGTGGCGAGAAAATCATTTCCATTTTTGGGGAGAAACACCTGGTAAAGGCAAAAATAGAAATGATAGAAGCCTTTTCCGGGCATGGCGACTATACAGAAATGATCGATTTTATCAATTGCCAGAGAAAAAGTCTTGTTGATAAAGTTTTTCTTGTCCATGGTGACTTTCCTGCACAGCAGTTTTATGCATTACAACTCCAGAAAGCGGGCTATACCCATATTGAAATTCCTGAACAAGGAGCCACATTTGATCTTTGATTGAATTCTATTATTTTTCATGATCAGACGCACCGATCAGATGTTCAATGTCAGTCGGTTTTAAATAAACATCCCCTTTATAAGCCTTGTATGTCTCACTGGCCTTTGACTGGTTTAAAACATAAAAAGTCCAGTCATACAACTGCCAACCCAAGCCCCGGCCTATTGTAATCAAATCAATCTCTTTTTCAAATTTTCGCTTGCCTTTGCGATTGGTATAAGCGAGTCCTCTGTTTAAAACTTGCAGGATGCCTTTATCTCTGTAATCAAGAACATGTCCGAATTCATGACCGAACAATCCAACCGTAGCATTAAATGGCACTTCAGCAAGCCTGATCCTATCTCCACGGATTTCACTATTAATCCTAATGACATAGGTCCGCTTTAACCTTCCCCTGAATAAGAGACTGAAAACAGACGGTCTTGTATTTAATGTGGTATGAATCCTTTTCTCTTTGAAAACAATCGTGGCACCCCTCAATTCGGGGTAATACGACAAAGCAATTAAAGCAGGAAGCCTGAGCTGTTTCGGGATCTCTCCCGAGCATTGAAACAAAAGACTTAGGCTGTCAAGCCGAGCGGAAAAATAAGTACTGTCCAGAGCACGGATTGAACCATGATTCTGAGCAAGAACATTTGCCGATAGAAAGAGAAATAATATGAATCCGAAGACTCGTTTCATAGGGCAATGTTAGATGACCGTCTCATGCACAGCCGGCATTATATTCATTTCCCCAAATGGAATATAGTATTGTTAAGCAACCAGTTGCTCGAGGGTGCTATAACTCGGATAACCCTTTACTTCAACAAAACCATTGGGTCCGTAATATTCACCCCCCTTTACATCTTTGGCAACACTTGCCCTGATAGCCGGAATTGCCTCAACACTGGCATTTGCACCACCAAACATGCTGAAAAAAGGCTTGAACAGCTTCCATGATAAACTATTTTCAAGCTTTCTCTCATGATTTTTGTTATGAGTACCCGGATAAGCTGCCACTGCAATGCAGTTTACACCTTCTTTGTCAAAACGCTTCTGAAGTTCGTAAGTGAATAGCATATTTGCCATTTTAAAACCCATAGCTTTTGAAGAATTTCCGTGAGCAGTACCGGCTAAAAGCTTTGAGAAATCTTTGGCATGTATTTTATTTTCCCCTTCACTCAGCGTAACCACTCGTGAATTGTGGGCTTTCGTTAAAGAAGGCAGCAAGAGACCCGTGAGCGTAAAATGAGCGAGTTGGCTAACATTACCATCTTTACCTTTGGTCTGAATACTAACATTCGCGGCATTGTGTAACAAAACATCCAATCTTTCAAACTTACTCCTGAAAGCCTCAACAAACAGATTCATTGATTTCATATCACTGATATCAAGTGCCATCAATTCAATATTGGCCTTTGGATGCTGATCAAGAATCATCTTTTTTGCTTTTTCACCAATAGTAAGATCATGACATGCCATAATTGTTGTGGCCCCTTTGGCTGAGAATGTTTTCACTGCTTCAAACCCAATGCTATTGCTTCCTTCGGTAACAATGATAATCTTCCCTGTTAAATCAGGAGTGTTTGCGCTTGTCCAATTTACGTTCATTAAAAATGTTTTAGTGTTACGACAATTTGTTAAAATCCAGGTTTACGCCTTTTCTCGTAAAAAATTACACAAAAATACGATAGAATAATCACATGGCATAGCAAGTTCGCGTTAAATACTTAAAGTAAATTATCAATCTTCTTTTAATAATTCAACGTATAGGCGCCGTGGAAGAGTTGTTTCGCTGAAAATTATATGATGATTTTAGAAATATCAATATGGTCGCCTTCTTCAAAACCAACACTAACAAAAAGTCCGTTTTTCGCTTTAGAATAAAGGCTTGAATCCAATTGTTTGCTTCTGATAATTTCATCGAACGTCAAAGCACAATAAGCTAGGGGCAGGATCCAGTCTAAAAAATCAACATCATCCGGATCGTCTTCCCGGATGAGCTCGTTGAACTCAGTTAACACCCCGACAATCCCAAAATTATTTTCAGGATCATACCTGGGCTCATCTGCCCAATCTACATCCTCAGCATCATAATTATCAGATCCTCTGAGGCATATTGCATAATATTCTCTTTCAGTTTCCTCATCCCAGATCTTACTAATCCCAATCCATAGTGCAACAATACTTTTTGGCAGGGCCTTGTCTGTCAGGATTTGTTCTACCCACCTTACAATATCCTTTTGTTCCGCCTGCGTATTTAACTGACGCAATACCTTCCAATAAAGCTTCGGCTTAATGCTTTCATGAAAGTCGATAATCTGAATCCAGGTTTCTGCTATTGGGAGCTTCGCTGCTAACAGCGATTCCAGTTTTTCCCAGGAATTGTCATGATTGAATTCCATTATTGTTTATTTGATTGGTTTAATAATCTTCCATAATCCTTCGACTCTGCTACAGAATAACCGCATCGCCAAGTCGCCTTTGCGCTCAGTCGCCAAGTCTATTTAACTGTACTCCCATTATTAAACCCCGCCGTCGTGGGCGCCACAATGGAGAGCTTCCCATTTGCATCCTCTGCCATCAGGACCATCCCATTACTTATATTTCCTTTGATCTCTCTAGGCTCGAGGTTGATCAGAAAACAAGCTTGTTTGCCAACCAAGTCTTCGGGTTCATAAAACTCAGCAATCCCTGAAACTATTGTCCGGGTGTCAACACCCGTATTGATTGTGACTTTCAATAGTTTCTTTGTCTTGGGAACTTTTTCTGCAGCCAAAATGGTACCAATCCTGATGTCCATTTTGGTGAAATCATCATAGCTGATGATATTTTTAGCCGGGGCAACCTCGACTGCTGATTTTGTTTCATTATCAGCCTTAGACTGGTGCAGCTTTGCAACCTGGGCAAGGATAGTATCATCCTCGATCCTTTCAAAAAGGAATTCTGGCTGATTAAGCTGGTGGCCTGAAGATAGCAGATCTGCACGACCAGCCTCTGACCATTTCATGGTTTTCTTTTCAATCAGACTGTTGATTTTCTGAGAAGTAAATGGCAAAAAAGGCTCACCCAATATACTCAGGTTCGCACAAATCTGCATACACAGATTCAATACAGTTCCAACCCTGATCGGGTCTTCCTTGAACTTCTTCCAGGGTTCCTGCTCGGTTAGATATTTGTTGCCCAGCCTTGCCAGGTTCATCAACTCATTTAATGCTTCACGGAAACGATAATGATCAAGGCTGCCACTGATACGGCCAGGGAACGTGGCCATTTCAGTGATAAGTATTTCATCTTCTGGACTCAATACATCAACTGAAGGTACTTTGCTATCAAAATACTTTTGGCAGAGTACCAGCGTCCGGTTCACAAAATTGCCATAAATGGCGAGTAATTCATTATTATTCCTGGCCTGGAAATCTTTCCAGGTGAAGTCATTGTCTTTGGTTTCGGGTGCATTGGCGCAGAGGACATAGCGAAGCACATCCTGTTTCCCCGGGAAATCCTGCAAATACTCATGTAGCCAAACAGCCCAGTTACGGGAAGTAGAAATTTTATCACCTTCCAGGTTGAGAAATTCATTGGCAGGGACATTATCCGGAAGGATATAACTTCCTTCAGCATGCAACATTGCCGGAAAAATAATACAATGAAAAACGATGTTATCTTTCCCGATAAAATGAACGAGTTTACTTTCTTTGTCTTTCCACCATTTCTCCCAATCACGACCAGCTTCCTGTGAAGCCCAGTCCTGCGTGGCTGAAATATAACCAATGGGGGCATCGAACCAGACATATAGAACTTTTCCGGTAGCGCCGTCAATAGGGACGGCAACACCCCAATCGAGATCACGGGTCACCGCACGTGCCTGAAGTCCCTGGTCGATCCATGACTTACACTGCCCGTATACATTTGCTTTCCAGTCATCTTTATGACCTTCTAGTATCCACGTTTTTAGCCAGCTTTCATAAGCATCGAGGGGAAGAAACCAGTGCTTGGTTTCTTTCAAAACCGGGAGATTCCCACTTAAGGCTGAACGCGGATTGATTAGATCCGTTGCATTTAGCGAAGTGCCACATTTCTCGCACTGGTCACCATAAGCCTTTTCATTGCCACAATGAGGACAGGTTCCCGTGACATATCTGTCTGCCAGGAATTGATTGGTCTCTTCATCATAAAGCTGTAATGAAGTTTTTTCAATAAAATCTCCATGCTCGTACATCTTTTTAAAGAAGGCCGAGGCGGTCTTATGATGAATTGGAGCTGAAGTTCTTGAATAAATGTCGAAAGAAATCCCGAATTCCTTAAATGATTCCTTAATAATATGATGGTATTTGTCGACGATATCCTGTGGTGTGACCCCTTCTTGTCTTGCCTTGATGGTAATAGGCACTCCGTGCTCATCAGACCCCCCGATAAAAATGACTTCTTCTCCTTTAAGCCTAAGGTATCTTGCATAGATATCAGCCGGCACATAAACCCCTGCCAGGTGACCAATATGTATGGGTCCGTTGGCATACGGCAAGGCGGAGGTAATCGTAGTTCTTTTATAATGATTCTTTTCCATGCTAGAGAAATTACAATTAGAGGTCGTCAGAGGTTAAAGTCACGCTTACACTTTCTGCCTTACCGCCAATTGGAGGATTCATTTTTGAAATTTTAACTTTTATCCATTTGATCTGAGAAAATTGTTCCAGGATCGATGTCATGATCCGCAAAGAAACATTTTCAAGTAACTTGGACTTAATGTCCATCTCTGTCTTCACCAACTGGTATAAAGTCACATAATTGATGGTCTTCTGTATGTTATCATCCAGCGCGGCTTCTGATGTGTCGGTTTCAACGATGAGGTTGACCAGAAACCGGGTACCGATGAGTTGCTCTTCTGCAAAACAACCATGATAGGAGAAAAACTCCATATTTTCGAGTGAAATGAGTGCCATGGGGACAATAATATTATGGCGTAAAGATAGTGATTTCGGGATAATTGTTGAATAGGCTGTTAGGCTGAGGGCTGTTGGGCTGAGGGCTTTTGGGCTGAGGACTTTGAGGCTGAAGGCTATCCTCACGCTTAACGGCTAACGACAAAAGACTAACGACTAACGACCTTCAGCCTAAAAGCCTTCAGCCTAAATTTTATACTGATCAGGGTCCATCCGCCTCAAAGTAGCTTCTTTCCCAATCAGATGCATAATGTCAAACATCCCCGGGCCACCGGCTTTCCCGGTAACTACCAGTCTCAGCGGAGAAAGAACTGCGCCGGTATTAAGCTGGTTTGTTTCTAGGAACTTCTTAAAGATCTCTTCAAGCTGAGAAGGCTCACTAAAATCGGTATCGGTAAACGCTGACCGGAGATTCGCTACAATCCCGGGGGTTTCTGGTTTCCATCGCTTTTTAATGGTCTCCTGATCAAAAACAATGGGATCTGAAAAGAAATAAGATGTGGCATCCCACAATTCCGTGAGAAGGGCCACTCTTTCCTTAATCAGGCCGCATACATTTTCAATAAATAAATTGTCATGCTTGAAGCCATGTGCCCGGACTTCCTTTTCTAAAAATCCGGCGAGGAATGCATTGTCTTTTTCCTTGATATACTGCTGGTTGAACCATTTTCCTTTTTCAAAGTCAAATTTTGCCCCGGCTTTATGAACTTTTTCAAGTGAAAACGCCTGTGAAAGCGCATCCAGATCGAAAATTTCCTGTTCAGTGCCCGGGTTCCAGCCTAACATAGCGAGGAAATTCATGAAGGCATCAGGTAAAAAACCTGATTCTTTATACCCTGAGTATACTTCCTGAGAAATAGGATCAACCCAACTCATAGGAAACACAGGAAAACCAAGCCTGTCGCCATCCCGTTTACTGAGTTTTCCATTGCCTTCGGGTTTAAGCAATAAAGGTAAATGGGCAAACTGCGGACGGCTGTCCTCCCAACCCAGAAATCTATATAATAATACATGGAGTGGCGCAGACGGAAGCCACTCTTCACCACGGATAACATGCGTTATTTTCATCAGGTAATCATCGACAACATTCGCGAGATGGTAAGTCGGCATTCCATCTGACTTGAACAAAACTTTATCGTCAAGGGTATTGGTTTGCATACTAACATCACCCCGGATCTGGTCATGAAGATGAACCTCCTCATTCGCAGGGATCTTAATCCTGATCACATAATGATGCCCTTCTTCCAATAAACGGCCAACTTCAGCTTCAGGCAAAGTCAACGAGTTTTTCAGGCTCATCCGCGTGGAAGAATCATATTGAAAAGCATCTTGACTGATTTTTTTCTGAGCTTCCCTCCTGGCCTCCAGGTCTTCCGGAGTGTCGAAAGCATAATAGGCATGACCATCTCTGACCAGTTGCTCTGCATAAGGTTTATAAATTTCTTTCCTTTCAGATTGCCTATAGGGTCCAAATTCACCGCCAACATGTACGCCTTCATCGAATCGAATTCCACACCACTCTAAGGATTCAATAATATATTGCTCTGCCCCGGGCACAAAACGGGTTTGGTCAGTATCTTCAACACGAAGGATAAAGACTCCTCCGTTTTTACGTGCAAAACAATAGTTATACAAGGCAGTCCTGACCCCGCCGATGTGAAGCGGCCCTGTAGGACTGGGGGCAAAGCGAACGCGAACGTTATTAGACATACAATTGAATATCAAATGGTTAGTAAAAATAAAAAAGCCCTGCAAATTTACAAATTTACAGGGACTTTGATTTTGTTGTTGTCCGACCAGGGCTCGAACCTGGACTCTTCTGAACCAAAATCAGACGTGTTGCCAGTTACACCATCGGACAAGCTCCAAAATTAGGAGTGCAAAGATAGACATTTTTTTAAAAACAAACACATTTCCGTCATGTTCTTCTATTTTCCTACCTTCGCTGATTAAATTAAACCTTAACAAGCGTTTTTGAATGAAAAACTATCAAAGGATCAACAACATCACAGGTTGGATCGTTTTCCTCATGGCCTCCACAGTTTTTTTACTCACAGTCGAACCAACTGCTAGTTGGTGGGATTGTGGGGAATATATTTCGACAAGTTACAAACTCATGGTGGGACATCCCCCCGGAGCACCGCTCTTCCAGATGATTGGTCGCTTCTTTAGTTTATTTGCTTTTGGGGATACCAGCAAAGTCGCGTTAATGGTAAATATCTCATCTGCCTTGAGCAGTGGGTTTGCTGTATTATTCCTATTCTGGACAATAACCATGTTTGCCAAAAAAATCATCTTGAAATCTGGTGAACTTACAGAAAGTAAAACCTGGGCAATCATGGGAAGTGGTGTCGTTGGCGCCATGGCTTTCGCTTTCTCTGATTCATTCTGGTTCTCAGCAGTTGAAGGTGAGGTTTATGCTATGTCAGCATTCTTTACTGCTATCGTGTTTTGGGCGATGATGAAATGGGAAGCCAACGTTGATGAAAAACATTCATTGCGCTGGATCATCCTGATTTTCTTCCTGGTAGGCCTTTCAATCGGGGTTCACCTTTTGAACCTGCTGACTATTCCGGCAATGGCTTTTATTTATTATTTCAAAAAATACAAACCAACAAAGAAAGGGATTGCAATTGCCGGAATTCTTGGTGTTGCTGTACTTGCATTTGTTATGAATTTCATCATTCCGCAAATTGTAAATCTTAGCGGACAATTTGAGATTTTCTTTGTGAATAGCTTTGGTCTTCCTTTTAATACAGGGACCCTCATTTATTTCCTGATCCTGGCAGCTGGTATCATTTTTGGGCTTTATATTACCCACAAAAAACAAAAAGTATTGGCCAATACGCTTATTCTTGCCTTTACTTTCATTCTCATTGGATATTCATCATTCGCGATGCTGGTAATCCGGTCCAACTCTAATCCACCTATCGATGAAAATGACCCAGAAAATGCTGTTAGTCTGTTGTCATATCTCAACCGTGAACAATACGGTACCTGGCCTTTATTAAAAGGTCAATATTATAATGCCCCCATGGTGGATTATGAAGACGGAAATCCTGTATACGATCGTGATAATAAAAGTGGCAAATATATCATCGTCGATGATCGCAAACAAAGTGAACCCGTTTATGATGAGCGGTTTACAACTGTCTTCCCCAGAATGTGGAGTAACCAGAAACAAAGCCATATTACCGCTTATAAAAATTGGGGCGGAGAAGGTGGAATTGCTGAATCAATTCGAAAACCTAATGGGGAAACGGCTACTGAATACCGCCCAACGATGGGCCAGAACCTGACCTTTTTCTTTAAATACCAGGTCGGTCACATGTTCTTTAGGTATATTATGTGGAATTTCGTTGGAAGACAAAACGATATTGAAGGCTATGGCGGCATTGAAAACGGGAACTGGATCAGCGGGATTCCTTTCATCGATGATGCTCGGCTTGGTGCTCAGGAAAAACTTCCCAGCAGTATGGAGAATGCTGCCCGGAATAAATTCTTTTTCCTCCCACTGATACTAGGATTGATTGGACTATTTTATCATATCAACCGTCATTCACATGACAGCCTTATCATTGGCTTGCTTTTCTTTATGACAGGTCTGGCCATTATCATCTATCTGAATCAAACGCCTTACCAGCCGCGTGAAAGAGACTATTCGTATGCGGGCTCCACCTATGCCTTTGCCATGTGGATCGGCCTGGGTGTGCTCGCACTTTGGGAATGGCTTAGTAAATACATGAAAAAAATTGACCCTAAATATGTTGCTGCCTTAGTCTCCATAGTCTGTCTCTTACTGGTACCCGGCATTATGGGCCAACAAGGTTGGGATGATCATGATCGTTCGGGAAAAACGGCTTGCCGCGATTTTGCAGAAAACTATCTGAATTCATGCGCCCCGAATGCTGTATTGATTACCAATGGCGATAATGACACTTTCCCTTTATGGTATGCTCAGGAAGTTGAAGGTGTCAGAACTGACGTTCGCGTAGTTAACTTTATGCTGGCTTCCGGGGATTGGTATATTAAACAACTTTTCAGAAAAGCTTATAACTCCGACCCTTTGCCTTTTACTATCCCCGTTGAGAAATACAACAAAGGCACCAATGAATATATACCTTTCTACGACCGTGGAATCCAGGATACCATTGAGCTGAAGAAAGTGATTGATTTTGTCAACAGCGACAGCGAAGATGCCAAAGTTTCGCTACAAAACGGAAAAAGGATCCCTTTCATTCCCACAAAGCAATTTAAGATCACTGTTGATGTCGCCGCAGTTATTAAAAGCGGTCTGATTCCAGCTGAGCTAACTACGAAAGTTCAGTCGGAAATTATTTGGACGATGAAGAAAAACTACCTTCTTAAAAACGACCTGATGTTACTTGACTTTATCGCTACCAGTAATTTTAAACGTCCCTTGTATTTTGCCAATCCTTCTTCTGTTGATGACTTCCTCGACATCGACAAATATTGTCACCTTGAAGGAATTGTATTCAAATTTATGCCTGTCCTGGTTGATGATTACATGCAAGGAATGGGCGGAATTACTTATGACAAAAATTGTTATGACCTCCTGATGAACAAAGCAAAATGGGGCAATCTTGCCTCTCCACATGTCACTGTTGACCGTGAGACTAATCGTAACAGCAATATCCCTAAAAACAATTTCCTTCGTCTGGCGCAGCGGCTTACCGAAGAAAATAAAATGGATTCTGCCATTAAAGTATTGGATCGTTGTCAGGAAGTTTTCCCTAACAATAAAATCACATACGATTATTATATGATTCAGTTTGTTGACATATATTACAAAGCCAAGGCAATGGATAAAGGAAACAAGATGGCTGAGACTCTCGCAAATATTTACGAAGAGAATTTGACCTACTACACTTCCTTAAAACCTGAATTCTCCAAGTCATACGATACTGAAAAACAACAAGCTGTAGCAGTACTTCAACGTTTAAAACAAGTCGCTGACCAGAATAAACAAACACAACTCAGCAATAAAATAGGCAGCTATTTTGCAAGTAATCCATCTTTATTAGGTAATTAAAGCTATTCCCCTGAATGCAAAATCTAAATAAGACCTATAATAGGGTCAACAACATTCTTGGTTGGTTCTTTGGGATTTTTGCAAGTGTGATTTACATCATCACTTCCGAACCTACCGTAAGCTTCTGGGATTGTGGAGAATATATCTCTACAGCCTATAAACTGCTTGTCGGCCATCCCCCTGGAGCTCCCCTATTCCAGATTATTGGTAGATTTTTTAGTCTCTTTGCCATGGGTGATGTGACGAAAGTCGCACGGATGGTGAACTCAATGACAGCGGTTGCCAGTGGATTTACAATTATGTTTTTGTTTTGGTCAATCACCATGCTCGCTAAAAAATTGGTATTGGCCCGTGGAGAAATGAGTGTTGGGAAAAGCTGGGCAATTTTCGGGAGTGGTTTTGTTGGCGCTATGGCTTATACTTTTACTGATTCCTTTTGGTTTTCTGCCGTAGAAGGTGAAGTCTATGGGATGTCTTCCTTTTTTACAGCAATCGTCTTCTGGGCTATCCTGAAATGGGATGAAGATGCCGATAATGAAAGATCATGGCGCTGGTTATTGTTGATTTCTTATATGATTGGCCTGTCAGTGGGTGTTCACTTGCTGAACCTTCTGACGATACCTGCTATGGTCTTCGTATTTTATTTCAAGAAATACAAGACTATTAGCTGGAAAGGCATGCTGATTGCCGGCCTGGTTTCCATTGTTTTGCTTGCGTTTGTGATGAATGGCGTCATACCTTGGATTGTAAAGTTGGCCGGTTATTCTGAGTTATTCTTCATTAATGTTTTAGGCCTACCCTTTAATTTTGGAACCATAATCTATTTTATGCTTCTGATTGGGGGCATACTCTATGGCTTATATTTTTCCAAAAAGAAAGGCAAAGTCATGCTGAATACCATCATCCTTGCTTTTACTTTTCTTTTAATTGGATATTCGTCCTTTGTGATGTTGGTGATTCGAAGCAATGCAGACCCTACAATCGATGAAAACAATCCTGACAATGCCATCAATCTGCTGGCATATCTGCAGCGTGAACAATATGGAGACTGGCCAATTGGATACGGACAATATTATAATGCACCCGTTGTTGGAAGAGCTGATGGAAACCCTGTCTACGCTAAAGATGTGAAAACCGGGAAATATGAAATCATTGATGCGCAGAAAGGGGTCAAACCTGAGTACGACAGTCGCTTTATGACCATTTTCCCAAGGATGTGGAGCAATTCTCAAGCAGAACATGAACAAGCTTACAAGAACTGGACAAATTTGACAGGAACACCAATCGAAACGCAAGGCCAGGACGGCCAGCCTAAAACGATCAACAAACCTAGTTTTGGTGAAAACCTGACTTTCTTTTTCAACTATCAGCTGAATTTCATGTACTGGCGATATTTCATGTGGAACTTCGTCGGCAAACAGGACGACAACCAAGGCATGGGCCGTACAGAAAACAAATCAGGAGATTTGCTTCATGGGAACTGGATCAGTGGCTTTAATTCCCTCGACGCAGGTAGATTAGGCCCACAGGATAGAATCCCCGAATCTCTGAAAAACAAAGGACGAAATAAATTTTATTTTCTTCCTCTGCTGTTGGGCCTGATTGGCTTGATTTATCATGGAAAATATCATTATAAAGACACTATCGTGGTTGGTTTCTTGTTCTTTATGACCGGATTCGCCATCGTTCTGTATCTGAACCAATATGCCCCTCAACCCAGGGAAAGAGACTATTCCTATGCGGCCTCGTTTTATGCTTTTGCCATCTGGATAGGCCTTGGCGTGCTTGCCCTGGTGAGCTTCCTTGAAAAGTATTTGAAAAAAGTCGACTTAAGAATCACATCCGTCCTTGTAACTCTCTTGTGTACTATTGCCGTTCCAGGTGTTTTGGCAAAAGATGGCTGGGATGATCATGATCGATCAGGTCGGTATACGGTACTGGATATTGCTAATAACTACCTGAATTCTTGCGCTAAAAATGCGATTCTGTTTACCAACGGTGACAACGACACCTTTCCTGTTTGGTATGCACAAGAAGTGGAAGGAACCCGAACAGATGTCAGAGTCTGTAACCTTAGCCTTTTACAGACAGATTGGTATATTGATCAAATGAAACGCAAAGCCTACTTGTCTGATCCTGTTCCTTTCTCATTGCCCAGGGAAAAATACCGCCAGGGATCACTTGATTTGGTCTATTTTATTGAAAACCCTGACGTTGTAGACACCAGTAGATATTATAACCTGGAAGACCTCATTAAATTCGTGGCCAGCGACAACCCAAATACTAAATTTCAGAGTCAGATTGGATTACTGGACTATTTCCCAACCAAGAAGTTCAAGATCCCTGTTGACAAGGAAAAGGTTATCGCAAATGGAACGGTAGCCCCTGAATTAGCTGACCAGGTTGCTCCAGCCATTGAATGGAAATTGAACAGGGAAGGCATCCAGAAAAACCAATTGATGGTACTAGATCTGCTGGCTCATTTCAAATGGGATCGTCCAATCTATTTTGCCATGACTATCGGGGATGAGAACTATCTCGATCTTAAGGACTATTTCCAGCAGGAAGGTCTCGCCTACCGTCTGGTTCCTATCCGAACAAACAGCCTTGAGGGAGATGGCCGTATTAACACCCGGATCATGTATGACAATCTCATGAATAAGTTTAAGCTTAATATGCAAGATCCCAATGTGTACTTTAATGAAGATCACCTCCGGATGACCGTTAGCTTGCGTAATATTTACGGTCGCCTGGCGAATGCATTGATCACTGAAGGGAAAAATGACTCCGCTCTTGCGGTTTGTGACAGATGTATTCAATTAATGCCCGATAAAATCGTTCCTTATAATTACTTTACGCTTGGTGTGGTTGAAGCTTATTTCAGGGCAGGAGCCAAAGATAAAGCCATTGGTATTCTCAAACGTACCTTAGCGTTAAACAAGCAGGATCTTAGCTATTACTTCTCTTTCCCTGCGGACAAAACACAGAGCCTTGATCAGCAAAAACAAATGGCCCTGGCTATTGTACAGCGAATTGGACAATTAATCGAACGCTTCCCCGACCCGGACGTTCAAAAAGAATCTAAAGCGATTTTTGATAAGTATTACAGCCTTTATACCGGGGAATCCGGCAATAACCGGCAGTAATTGCTGATCTTGCTTTCTTATAATATAAGCAACCTTTGACCAGAAAGCATTTGATACGTAACATCATTTGGGTTATGACCCTGAGTCTTTTTCTCGGGTCCTGTGCGAATATAGTTTCCCCAACAGGAGGCGAAAAAGATATAATCCCTCCTAAAATACTTAAAACTATTCCCGGTAATTACACTACCAATTTTAAAGGGGACGGGTTTCGTCTTTATTTCGATGAATTTTCCCAGGTTAAAGATGAAAGTAAGAATCTAATCATCTCACCCGCTTTTAAAATTCGCCCCGAACTTAAGTTAAAGGGAAAGTCTCTGATTGTGAGTTTTAAAGACACCCTACATAAAAATACTACTTATAATTTCAACTTTGGTAATGCAATCCAGGATATTACCGAAGCCAATCCCCTGTCCAATTACCAGTTTATTTTTTCCACAGGAAATGCACTTGACTCTATGGAGATCCAGGGAAAAGTCTCTGATGCTTTGACTCTCTCCCCGGTGAAAGATGCCTTCGTCATGCTATACGACAGATTTGAGGATTCAATTCCATACAAAGAAAGTCCCTTATACCTTGCCAAAACTGCTGAAGACGGGACTTACCATTTACACTTCCTTGGACATGGACCTTATAAGATTATTGCCTTGCTGGATAAGAACTCAAACTATATGTTTGACGGCGCTGAGGAAAATATTGCATTCTCTACTGACTCAATCATCCCTGAAGGTATCACAGCCATTTTAAAATCATCCAATGGGATGGATAGTATTGCAACAATAAAAGAAGGTGTAAACATCGACCTCTTATGTTTTAAAGATGAACCCGATTCTGTGCAAAGAGTCTCCCGGCCCTCACTGATAAAACCTTATCAATTACTGGTTACTTTCCGATTCCCGGTTAAAAACCCTGATATTCATCCACTTAATGACAGCTCACGACTTACAAATGACTGGGCACTGCAAGAATGGAATAAAAAGAGTGACAGTCTCATCCTATGGCTGAATCCTACTGGAAATCCTGATTCCTTAAACCTTTTCGTTTCAGACAGGAAGCTCCTAAATGACACAATAAAACTAAACTTGCAAAATCTATCGAAGTCGAACAGGCTTAAAAAATCGTCTTCTGTTGAAGAAAAAGCAGCAATAACTTCAAATGCTTCAACGCAATTTGGCCTGAAACAGGATTTCATGGTTAATATCGCCTATCCTGTGAAAACTTATAATTTTTCGAAAGCAATATTGATGCAAGGAAAAGATACGATCCCCAATAATCTGTATTTTCCAGATAGCATTAAACGCCAGCTTCATCTTAAGCATGACTTTAAAGAAAATACAGATTATACCCTTTACGTTCCCGCTAATAGTTTTACCAATATCATTGGTCAGAAAAACGACACCTTACGTTTCTCATGGAGAACCCGATCCTTAAAAGAGTATGGAGATTTGAAAGTTGAATTGACGCTGAAGGAAAAAGGCCATTATATTGTTCAATTGTTGAACATCAAAGACATCGTAGTAAAGGAGCTTTTTGTAGAAGGAAATGGCATGATTAACTTTGACTTACTCGAACCCGGCAAATACCGATTGAAGCTTATATGGGATAAAAATAATAATGGCCAGTGGGACACTGGCCATTACCTTAAGAAAAATCAACCGGAAAAGATTTCCTTTTTCTCCCAAACTATTGAAGTCAGAGGAAACTGGCAACTGGAAGAAACCTGGGAACTGTAAGACTAATCGTTGTGACAGCGATTAATACAATCAACAACCTGAGATAAAGATTTGCTCTTCAAAGAATAAAAAATCTTTTTTCCGTCTCTTTTTGAACCTAAAATCCCTTTTCCCTTCAGAATATTCAAATGATGCGAAGCCGAGGCTTGCTCAATTTTCAATTTTTTATAAATCTCTGTAACACTCAGTTTTTCCTTTTCCTGAAGTAATTCAATAATTGCAATTCGCATTGGATGAGCCAATGCACGAAGACGGTTTGCAGCCATCTCCAGTTTCACGATATCCAATTCTATTTTTGCCATGGGAATAATTTTTTACAAATATAATAATAAAAGTACTTTTATGTCATAAATAGATATCTAAATTTTGAAAATTTATTCATCATATAATGATATCAATGCAAATTTGTTTCCGTTAAACAATCCTTTATCACTCAACTTTAAAGCAGGGATCACCAATAACGACATAAATGACAATGTCATGAAAGGCGCATTTAAAGTCGAACCCAGTGCTTTTACCGAAGCACTAATCGCAGCATACTCGCTACCTACATCTTCTGCCTTTCTATCGCTCATAATGCCTGCAACAGGGAGTTGAAGCAGGCGTATATCATCCCCTTCAACACAAACAATACCCCCTTTTTCTTTGATCAGACTGTTAACCGCCACTAGTAGATCTTTATCATTTGTCCCGATTGCTATAATATTGTGGCTGTCGTGTGCGACAGTGGAACCTATTGCCCCCCTTTTCATGCCAAAATTCTGAATAAATCCAAGGGCTGGCACTGCATCTGAATAACGATTTAAAACCATCATCTTCAAAATATCCCTATTGGTATCCGACTGACAATACCCCTCCTTAACATAAGGTTCCTCAAAACTTGAAGTAGTCACTAACTGACCATCATGAGCGATCTGTACCCTTAATTTATGTCCAGTGTATGGAATCTCTAATTGTTTAATATTAACTGCTTGAGCAACAAAATTATTCGGGAGATTGGTACTTACAGAATTTATCAGGCTTCGGCCATCTTCGGCAACTTTGATGCCATTGATAAAAGTTGCAAAGGGCTTTAAATCCTTCAATGTGCGAATCAGAATACAATCTGCTGGATCTCCCTCCTGCAATAAGCCTACTTTTAAGCCATAATGACTGATTGGATTTAAAGTACAAGCCCTGAGCACGTCAAAAAAATCATAGGACAATGAAAGTGCCCTAGCAACAAGTTCATTTATGTGACCGCGAATTAGTTCATCAGGATGTTTATCATCTGAACAAAACATAACTTTTTCCGGGAACTGCTTTAATAAGGGGATCAATTCCTCAAAGTTTCTTGCAGCACTCCCTTCCCTGATCAGGATATGCATCCCGGCAGCTATCTTGTCAAAGGCTTCTTCAATAGTAAAACACTCATGGTCAGTACTGATCCCCGATTCAGCATACATTTTAGCATCATTGCCTTTCAATCCGGGCGCATGACCATCAATTTTTTTACCGTATTTCTTGGCTAACGCAATTTTACCTAAAACTTCAGAATCCTTACCCAATACACCAGGGAAATTCATCATCTCACTCAGATACAGAATCTCTTCCTGTTGTAATAAGGCTTCTGTTTCTGCTAACCCAAACGCAGCTCCTGCAGTTTCAAAGGTAGTTGCCGGCACACAGGAAGGAGCACCGAAATTGAATTTAAAAGGAACCTTTTTCCCATTATCTATCATGAATCTCACGCCGTCTAATCCCAATACATTGGCAATTTCATGTGGGTCAGAAACGGTAGCCACGGTGCCATGAACTACAGCTATCCGCGCAAACTCCGATGGGATCAACATGGAACTCTCAATATGTATATGTGCATCGATGAAACCCGGAAGAATATACGGCCCCTCGACAGCAGGGTCTTCTGTAATTGAATGAATCACCCCTTCGGAAATTGTAATGACACCCCCGTAGATTCTCCGCTTGACTACATCTACGATTTGGCCGCTAAGTTTGAAAGTCTCCATAACAGATGATTGAATTATCTGCAAAGATAAACGCTTATCAAATGACTATGTTAAAGAAAAGAATGAAAGCAATAAAATTTCTACTCACAAGGAATTGCAAAATCAACTACTTTTAACATGATTTTCTAACTATGAGAATACTTACAGCAGATGCAATCTTCCCGGTTTCAGGGCCCCCGGTCTTCAATGGCTACCTGGTCATTTCTGATGAAGGTGAAGTTGTTGAACTTCGCCCAAAATTGGAAACAGATGCCGGAAATATTGAATCATTTAAGGGAATCCTGGTCCCCGGTTTCATCAACACACATTGCCATTTAGACCTTTCACATCTGCGTGGGGAAATTGCTCCGGGTTGGGGGCTGGATGCTTTCATCCGTGATATTAAAAATCAAAATCCAATCAATTTCTCTGAGGAAGCAAAAACAGAAGCCTCCAGACTTGCTGAAAATGAGATGATTGAAAATGGAATCGTAGGTGTCGGGGACATCGCTAGCTATGAACACAGCCTGGCTGTCAAAGAACAGGGCCGCCTTTCCTGGTATTCCTTCTGTGAAGCCTTTGGCTCCGACCCTGCTGATGCAAACCTGAGATTTGAAAAAGCACTGGAATTATTTAAAAAAATCAAAGCTTTGCCAGGACAGGCAGGCGTTTCACTAGCTCCCCACGCTACTTATTCTGTGTCACCAGAATTGTTCAACCTGATAAAAGATTGGGCTGAAGAAAATGGCGGTCCAATTTCTATCCATCATCAGGAGAATAACGACGAGAATCAGTACTTTCAAAAAAAAGGAGGTCCTATCGTAAGCCGGATGTTCGATTTTCATGTGAATATCCGTAGCGTACATCCCCGCAGGATGCGTCCTTTACCTGCTATCTTACCAAACCTCCCGACTAACAATCCTATCATCCTGGTCCACAATACAGTTTCAACACCCGAAGACATCCACTTTGCCATGGACAATCTGAAAGATCCTTGGTGGTGTCTTTGTCCGAATGCTAATTTATATATTGAGAACTGTATCCCCAACCTTCCTTTCTTCAGGCCCTTCGGTGATAAAATTACATTGGGAACAGACAGCCTGGCTTCAAACCATCAATTGTCAATTCTGTCGGAAATGAAAACCTTACAGCAGTTCTATCCCGACGTCGAAACATCAGAACTAATCCAATGGGCTACACAAAACGGTGCAAAATTACTGGGAATGGATTCCTGGGCAGGAAGCTTTGATGTAGGGAAGAAACCAGGTGTGAACCTGATTAAAGGTATTGTCCCTGACAGCTTAAAGCTACTCCCTGAAAGCAAGATTCAGGTCATTGCCTAAGATTTCTACCAATTGTCAATTACTTTGACAGGAGGTTTCATGCCTTTTTTCATACTGGCACTGGTATCCTTAACGTATTTATCAACCTGGCGCAAATAATCCTCCCACTGTGGATTGTAGGCAGGATCTTTTTTGTCGAGCCAACGCTCCAGCGGCTGTCGTGAAGCCTCTTTCCGGATGAAATCAGTAAAGGTGTAACGATATCGCCCATCCTTACATTCGATACTAAATGAATATTCACAGAGCGGAGCCTCACGTTTGCTCCCGTCTTTGTCAGTATAATATAGTTTAAACCGATGGACTCCTTTGATCACTGAGTTATCACGGTCACGAACCTTTGTCACATCTGTCGGATTAGGGAAATAAGAGTTAATCCAGGCGATAGCCCTCACATACAAGGAGTCTCTCGGCCCTTTTTCTGTGACCACCTCTTTATAAGAAATCAATTTGGTGATGGTATCTACCGGGATATTAGGCATAAGTGTGGTTTGTGCGCTTAAAGTAAAAAAGGCAGGAAAAACCAAACTGAAGAAAAGACTGAAAAAAAGTGATGATCTCATATATGGATTAAAGGTGATAAGGAATATTACAAATCAAGGGCCAAAAATAAATAAAAAAGGCAGCCTTATCGACTGCCTCTCTTATTTAGTATAAGAATGATCTTACATCATATCCATTCCGCCCATACCTGGGTGTCCACCACCTGGCATCATTGGTTTGTCATCTTTAATTTCACTGATCACACATTCAGTAGTCAGAAGCATTCCAGCGATAGAAGCAGCGTTCTCAAGGGCTACCCTGGTAACTTTAGTAGGATCTATAACACCGGCTGCATAAAGGTTCTCATATTGCTCAGTACGGGCGTTGAAACCAAAGTCATCTTTGCCTTCTTTTACACGCTGAACGACGATAGAACCTTCAATACCTGCATTCTCCACAATTTGTCTCAGTGGCTCTTCGAGTGCCCTGCGGATAATAGCAATACCTGTTTCCTCGTCTTCATTGTCACCTTTCAGTTTCACCAATGACTCCAGGGCACGGATATAGGCAATACCGCCACCAGGAACGATACCTTCTTCAACAGCAGCGCGGGTTGCATGTAAGGCATCATCAAAACGGTCTTTCTTTTCTTTCATTTCCATTTCGCTGGCAGCACCAACATAAATAACGGCAACACCGCCACTCAGTTTGGCCAAACGCTCCTGGAGTTTCTCACGATCGTAATCTGAGGTTGTAGATTCAATCTGAGCCTTGATTTGTTTGATCCGGCCTTCGATGTTCTCTTTGGCACCTTTTCCACCGACGATGGTTGTATTTTCTTTGTCGATGCTGATTTTCTCAGCCTCACCTAACATACTCAGATCTACATTGTCTAATTTAAAGCCACGCTCTTCAGAAATAACAGTACCTCCTGTGAGGATTGCGATATCTTCCAGCATTTCTTTACGCCTGTCACCAAAACCTGGAGCCTTAACAGCAGCAATTTTCAGTGAACCACGGATCTTGTTAACTACAAGTGTTGCCAAGGCCTCACCTTCACAGTCTTCTGCAATAATAATCAAAGCACGACCTGTTTGAACTACCTTTTCCAGGATAGGAAGAAGGTCTTTCATCATGCTTACTTTTTTGTCATAAATGAGAATATAAGGAACCTCATAAACAGCTTCCATCTTCTCAGCATCAGTTACGAAATAAGGAGAAATATAACCTCTGTCGAATTGCATACCTTCTACAAGTTTCACTGTAGTCTCAGTACCTTTAGCCTCTTCAACAGTGATAACTCCTTCTTTTTTCACTTTCTCCATCGCCTGTGCGATCATTTTTCCAATGAAATTATCATTGTTTGCAGAGATTGAACCAACCTGCTCGATCTTCTCAAAGCTATCACCAACAGATTTTGATTGTGTTTTTAAATGTCCGATAACAGCAGTAACTGCTTTATCAATTCCCCGCTTCAGATCCATTGGATTTGCACCGGCTGCAACATTTTTCAATCCGGTTGTAATGATTGACTGAGCCAGTACTGTGGCAGTAGTTGTGCCATCACCAGCGATGTCAGCGGTTTTGGAAGCAACTTCCCGAACCATCTGAGCACCCATGTTCTCAACTGGGTTCTTTAAGTCAATTTCTTTTGCAACAGATACACCATCTTTTGTAATGATAGGTGCACCGTATGATTTTTCAATAATGACATTACGGCCTTTTGGTCCTAAAGTCACTTTAACCGAATTACTCAGGATGTCAACGCCTCTTTTCAGAGCGTCTCTTGCTTCCAGACTAAATTTAATATCTTTTGCCATTTGATTTTTCTTTTAAGATTTTTGCGGAATAAGATTATATAACTGCAACAATGTCAGACTCCCTCATGATGAGGTAATCATTACCTTCAACGGTGATCTCGGTACCTGCGTATTTTCCATAAAGAACGGTATCCCCTTCTTTAACAGTCATTGGTTCATCTTTTTTACCAGGTCCGACAGCCACGATAGTACCTTTTTGTGGTTTTTCTTTTGCGGTATCGGGGATAATAATGCCACCTACCGTTTTTTCTTCAGCTTTTGCCGGCTCTACCAGGACCCTGTCGTGCAGGGGTTTGATGTTCAGCTTTCCCATTGTATATTGTTTATGAATTAAATAAATAAAAATTGTTACGAATATCGTTCCTCCTGCTTATGTCAGAATCTATGCCAAAAGTGTTAATAGCAAGGCTTAAAGACAATATTGCAGGAATAGCCTGAAAAGCAAAAAAAAATGTCAGATTGAGGTGACAATCTGACATTTAATTTCAATCGGGTTTGATTATTTTTTCTGTGCAGGAGGTGCCTGATAATCCTGAACCGGTTTTGCACCCTGAGTATTGTTGATTTTCTCCCTGAGTTCAGTATCAGCTGCCTGTTTCTTTCCTGATGGAGGAATGATGAAAGAAGAGACGAGGCTAAGTACCAGCAGAACTACAGCAAGGGTCCAGGTTGCTTTTTCAAGGAAATCAGCAGTTTTCCTAACACCCATGTATTGGTTAGACGAAGCAAAGTTTGAGGCAAGACCACCACCTTTTGAATTCTGGACAAGAACAACAAGGACAAGCAGAACGCAGGTGATCAGGATTAGAACAGAAACCAGGACATACATATGATACTATATTAGATTAAGTTGTTGAATTACTTATATTTCTGATTTTTTCAATTTGGGCTGCAAAGTAAGCACTTTTTTCGGGATATTTCAACGACAAGCGTGAATATATTTTGATTGCCTTTTCGGGCTTGCCCTGATCGAGCCAGATTTTTGCAAGGGTTTCACTCACGTTGTCGTCATTGTCTACCAGGCTCTTTTCTGCAATATCAGGCTCTTTGGGGACAAAATCCGTTGGCGAACTTATCCTGGGTTCTTCTTTAATAAATCGTTCAATAAGATCGGTTTTTACCTTTGGAGCTGTTTTTTTCCTGACCGGTGTTGGGTATTTCTCAAAGAATTTCATCAGCATCCTTCGTGAATGGGAGGAGACAGCAACCCCAACAAGCTCGTCTTTAAATTGCGGGAGGTGTGTATTCCTTAGATTCATAGCGAGTAACCATCGGTTTGCCTGAAACCAGGGGTATTCCTTTACCGCTTCTTCCAAGTCCGGCATACTGTTCTCATCGAGGAGCCCTGGCTCATTATTCCATTTGGTATATTGTGTACGGTTCATGCTTCTTTAGATTACCAGTTTGCCACAGATTTATTGAAAATATCGTCCGCAAGTTGCTTGCTGATTAATTCAACAAGACTGCCTTCGACGCTGCTCAGGCTCTGAGAGCTAGAGAAATCTTCAAATCGTGTGAGCTTAGTTTCAAAATCCTGTGCTGGGGTAAATTTATTAGAATATCTTACATTTACTGTGATAGAAAGCCTGTTTAATGCCGCCTGGTCATTACCCTGAATTGCGACAGGGCTGACAGAATATCCCACAATTTCTCCTTCTAATTGCAGGTCTCCGCTTCGTGTAACCAGGCTGAGACGCGTCTGGTTGATAAATCTATCCCTTACAATATCAGTAAAGACCTGGCTAAGCGTTGGATTGATCAAAGGAGCAACATTGGCAAAATATTGAACCGAAATGGTTTTCGCTTCAGGAGGAATCGATGCGCCTGTAAATGAATAAACGCCACAAGCACTGAGCGTTAAAGCCAGTAAGCCGATGAGTAAGAATCCTGATAGCTTTGATCTCTGAAAACCCATTATCCTAAGATGTTATATTCTTTGATCTTACGGTAAAGCGTCCTTTCCGAAATACCAAGTTCCCTGGCAGCATTTTTACGCTTTCCTTTGTATTTATCCAAAGCCCTGCGGATCATATCTTCTTCCTTTTTCTGAAGGCTGAGCGTCTCTTCATAAACTTCATGCTCATCCATGTCCTCCTGAAATCCCTGGCCAACTAAGGTCGGATGAATCTGTATCGGGTTATTCCCTGGGATGTATTCTTCTTCTTTCGTAAAAATGTTCGGATAATCTGAAAGGATCGACTTTGCTTTGTTATTATGATCAGGGGTTTCAATGATATCCCCCACCAGTTTCTTCAAGTCTGTGATGTCTTTCTTCATATCGAACAACACCTTATATAACAATTCCCTTTCAGAAAAATCAGCATTTGCCGTTTCTTTTCTGAACAGCACCGGTAAATCATGATGCCGGCTTTCAGGCAGATATGTTGCGAGGGTTTCGCCGCTAATTTCCCTGACTTTTTCGATAATCGAGATCTGTTCGGTAATATTCTTTAATTGACGAATATTTCCGGGCCAACGATAGTTGACAAATAATTCTGCGGCTTCCGGGGCAAGCGAAATTGGGGGCATCCGGTAATTCTCGGCAAAATCTGCTGCGAACTTTCTGAATAATAAGAGGATATCCTCTTTCCTCTCCCGCAGTGGGGGTACATAAATAGGCACTGTGGATAGGCGATAATATAGATCCTGACGGAATTTGCCTGTATCAATAGCGACAGGGATGTCAACATTTGTCGCCGCAACGACCCTGGCATCCGTTTTAATCACTTTTGAAGAACCTACCCTGATAAATTCTCCGCTTTCCAATACACGAAGTAAACGAACCTGAGTCGAAAGCGGCAACTCGGCAACTTCATCCAGAAAAATAGTACCTCCGGTGACGACCTCAAAATATCCCTTCCTGGCTTCATGAGCACCGGTAAATGACCCTTTCTCATGTCCAAATAACTCAGAATCAATAGTCCCTTCAGGAATGGCCCCACAGTTCACCGCAATATAAGGCCCATGCTTACGAGGACTCATCTGGTGAACTACTTTTGGGAAAAACTCTTTCCCTGTTCCACTTTCCCCTGTAATTAAAACGGTAATGTCAGTAGAAGCAACCTGATAAGCGATATCTATTGCGCGGTCAAGTAATGGAGAGACCCCAATGATACCAAACCTTTGTTTTAATGAAATAATATCCATGGATTAGAGGACTGAATAATATCATTCCTAAGCAAAGGTAAGACAAAATCGGTAATTATGGCAGATTTCTAGCAGAACTTCTATAAAGCTGGCAGGAAAATTAATACCTTCATTATGCAAAATGGTCTTATTTTTACTGTTTTGTATTTTCTCGCTTATGTTACAAAACGAAAACCAACATGGTAGGTGGTGGTTTTAAAGCATTACGTTATGCGCTGAAAGCATCTTTTACAGTTGGCTTTCTGAAAATTCTCCCGGCAATGTTTTCCAAAAACACCTGCAAGAGCTGTGCGTTAGGCATGGGTGGGCAAAAAGGAGGCATGTCAAATGAAATGGGGCGATTTCCTGAAGTCTGCAAGAAAGCGTTTCAGGCACAAATAACTGACATTCAAGATGCTATTCCAGAAAAAATTTTCCATCTGAAGAGCATTCAGGATTTCCAACAAACGCCTGCCCGTTTATTAGAACGTTCCGGGCGTTTGAATAATCCAATCTACAAAGCTGAAGGCCAGACACATTATGTTCCTATATCCTGGGAACAAGCCCTGGAAAAAATAGCGACTCGGATCATGTCCACTAAACCTGAACGTAGTTTTTTTTACAGCTCTGGCCGCTCCTCGAATGAAGCTGCGTTTTTATTGCAGCTTTTTGGCCGTGCTTACGGGACAAACAATATCCACAACTGTTCCTACTACTGTCACCAGGCTACTGGCATTGGCATGAATTCGACACTGGGCACCGGGACGGCTACCCTTGAATTGCAAGATCTTGAAAAAGCAGATCTTATCTTTGTCATCGGTGCAAATCCAGCCTCAAATCATCCGCGTTTTGTACGTCAACTGATGTATTGTCGACGTCGTGGAGGAAATGTCATTGTGATAAACCCTGTCAAAGAAAAAGGATTGCTGAAATTCGCAATTCCTTCCGATTTAAAATCACTATTATCAGGGGGAAGTTCTATTGCTTCAGAATATGTTCAAATTCAAATTGGAGGAGATATTGCCATTTTAAAAGGTATTGCAAAAGCAATCCTTGAATCTGGAAAGCAGGATTTGAATTTCATGGAAGCACATACGAATGGGAAAGACGAGTTTGTCAAAGACATTCAGGAAACCAGCTGGGAAACGATCGTTTGTAGTTCGGGAATTGAAAAGAAGCGTATTCAACAGATCGCCGAAATTTATGGAAATTCCACCAATGTGATCTTTTGTTGGGCGATGGGAATCACGCATCACGAACATGGGGTTGAAAATGTAGAGTCAATTGTCAATCTGGCCCTTCTGCGGGGGATGGTAGGAAGACCCTATGCAGGTTTACTCCCTTTGAGAGGGCAAAGCAATATCCAGGGGATTGGATCACTGGGCGTTACACCAATCCTTAAAGAAAAAATATTTGAGAATCTTGAAAAAATATCCGGAATTCATCTTCCAACCGAACCGGGAATGGATACGATCTCTTGTCTAAAGGCAGCTCACGAAGGGAAAATTGATTTTGCCTTTTTACTTGGTGGGAATTTGTTTCAGTCCAGTCCTGACACTAAGTTTACCGAGACTGCATTAAATGCCATTCCGTTTAAAGTCTTTTTAAACACAAGCTTGAATAAGGGACACTTTTTCGGTGTTGAGAAAGAAGTCCTGGTTTTACCCGTTGCTGCCCGTGATGAAGAAAAACAGAAGACCACGCAAGAGTCTTTGTTTAATTTTGTCAGAATGAGTGATGGCGGCATTAATAGGCTTGGCAATGTCCGCTCAGAAGTTGAAATTATCAGTGACATTGCACAAAAGGTTTTACCCGACGCCCCTGTTGACTTCAAAAAATTAAAAAGTCATCAGAATCTGAGAACATTCATCGCACAGACGGTTCAGGGATATGAGAAATTGAGTACGATTGAAGAAACTGGTGAAGAGTTCCATGTTGCGAACAGGAGCTTTCACCAACCTATTTTCGGAACTCCAAATCAGAAAGCCAATTTTAAATTATGTAAAATACCTTCATTAATGCGAAATGATGGTCAATTTAAAATGATGACCGTAAGGAGTGAAGGCCAGTATAATACTGTCATTTATGAAGAAAATGATCTTTACCGCGAGCAAAAGAATAGGCAGATTGTGATGATGAATGAGGAAGACATTCAAGAAATTGGTTTAAAGGAAAACGATATGGTAAGCCTGGAATCTTCTGTTGGAAGGATGGAGAATCTAAAAGTACGAAAGATTGACATCTCACGTGGAAATATCATGACCTATTATCCTGAGTCTAATATACTGGTACCCAATACAACTGACCCGAGAAGTAATACTCCGGGATTTAAAAGTATATGGGTTAATATTGAAAAAAAACAAAGGGCCCAAACCTAACGGCCGGACCCCATGTTATAGAACAAAGCAAGCGTTTAAATAACGAGTTTCCTAATTCTTTATTGTAAGTTCCTGGATTAGGTTTTTAGCGCCGGCGAATTTGTCGATGACAAACAATACATAACGAATATCAACACAGATCGTGCGTTGTAATTCAAGCTCATAATTGATATTGGAACTCATTGCTTCCCAGTTGCCGTCAAAGGCAATCCCGATAAGTTCGCCATTGCCATTAATGACCGGACTTCCAGAATTACCTCCGGTAATATCATTGGTGGTAAGGAAGCAAGTGACCAAATTCCCGTTGGATCCGTATGGACCAAAGTCCTTTTTGGCGTAAAGTTCTTTAAGCTTTGCAGGCACAATAAATTCATCATTTGTTGGATCTTCTTTGTCCATAACCCCGCTTAAATGTGTTGTATAATCATAATGCATGGCATCACCGGGGATATAATCATAGACTTTTCCATAGGTGAAGCGCATCGTAGAATTGGCATCCGGATAATATTTCCTATCAGAATTCATCTCACGCAATCCTGCGAGTAAGAATCGCTCGTTTTTACGCAATTTTGTTTGTGCTCCCTGGTAAGCCCCGGAAGCAGACATTAGCTTCTGCTGAATCTCATTGGAGAGCTTAAAGATTGGATCTCTGTCAAGTTTTTTGAATTTTGGATTCTTCAGGAAAGCATTAAGTCTGGCTTCATCAGTAAAGATTGATTCTTCAAAGGTTTCTTGTGCCCATTCGTCGAAGTTGTTATGGTATTTTTTTTGAATTGTGGTAAATACCTCCGGTAACTGATCTGCCGGGAGATTCTGTGATGCGAGGCGATATAAGACAGCCAGGACTTTCTGATCTGTTGAGGCACTATAATCTTTGTAATGATTCTTGATCGTTTCCTGAAGCTCATCGATGATCTTCTTCATAGATTCTTTGCTGTCTTTTGAACCTTTTTCGAGCGCTGAATGAAGCGTCCCGAAGTTTTGCGCGAAGCCCAGTGCCTCACATCCACGGCTAAGTGCGATGGAATAATAATATAAAACAGGTGCTTTTGTTTCGAGATCCGTATAGGCTGCGCTGATGTTCGTTAAAACTTCACCATATTTCTTTTGCAATTCAGGTTTCGTAGAGGCCCACTGCTGAAATTCCTTTTCAGTCTTTTGTTTCTCGCCGGCAACATTGAGCTTTTTTAATTGCTTCATCTCGCCAAGGTATAATTTCCAGCCATTGGCCATTCCAGCATATTTTGAAGCATATTTAAGCTTCACAGCCTTGTCAGCATCCATGTCTGTTTTCCATACTTCTAGGAGTTTACCCAGGCAGGTTGTCAGGGCAGGATCAGTCTTATCAATTGACATATTCACACCATAAGAGGTCATATATCGTTGGGTTGAACCTGGGAAACCCCAGATCATGGCATAGTCATCTTTCTGAACGCCTTTGAAGGATATAGGCAGTACATATTTAGGTTTCAGCGGAACATTGTCTTTTGAATAGACAGCTGGATCACCATCCGGAGCTGTATAGATGCGCATAACAGAGAAATCCCCGGTATGACGAGGCCACATCCAATTGTCAGTGTCACCACCAAATTTGCCGATACTTGAAGGTGGTGTTCCTACTAACCTTACATCTTTGTAAGTCTTATAGACAAAAAGATAAAATTCATTGCCTGAAAAGAAACTCTTCACAACAGCTTCATACTTATCAGATTCTTTTGCCTCTTTTACAATTTTGTCCATCGCTTCCTTAATCAGCTTTGAACGGTTTTTATCACTTGTAGTGTCACTTACTTTTTCAAGAATTTTCTTTGTGACATCATCCATCCGGACTAGGAAAGAGGCAGTCATACCTTCATTTGAGAGTTCTTCTTCCTTGCGTGTTGCCCAGAAGCCATCGGTGAGATAGTCATGATTCAGGGAACTGTGTTGCTGAATAGCATCATATCCACAATGGTGGTTGGTAAAGAGCAATCCCTCACCAGACACTACTTCGGCAGTACAGAAGAATCCATTTGGAGAACCGCCATCGTTTGAAAGTCCCACAATTGCATCTTTCAGACTGTTGTGGTTGATGCTGTATAACTCCTCAGCGGTCAGCTTGAGTCCCATTTTCTGCATATCCACATAATTTAATCGTTCCAGCAGCATGGGTAACCACATTCCCTCATCGGGCGGAACAAATGCGAAAAGGCCCTTAAATAAAAAGAGCGCAACGAATAAAGTCAGGATTTTTTTCATCGAGATTGATTTAAGCAGGTTGAATTATTTGAATTTTTCAGACAATATTTTCATTTCCATATAAGGGGAAATCCCTTCATAAAGGATGTTATAAACTGCTTCTGTCACAGGCATATAAACACCAAATTCTTTGTTGATTTCCATCATTCCCTTGACGGCATAATAGCCTTCTGCCACCATTTTCATTTCTATTCGGGCAAATTTTGGAGAATACCCTTTGCCAATCATATTCCCAAATGTCCGGTTACGGCTGAATTGGCTGTAACAAGTCACGATGAGATCGCCCAGGTAGGCAGAGTCGTTGAAATCGCGCTCCATAGTGTTGATTTTGTCCAGGAAACGCTTTGCTTCCTGGATGGCATTCACAATAAGAACAGATTGAAAGTTATCCCCATAACCCAAACCCACGGCAATTCCATTGGCAATTGCCATAATATTTTTTAAGACAGATGCATATTCCACACCAACTATGTCGCGGGAGAGTGCCAGTCGAATAAACGGTGCTTTAAAATGGGTTTGCAAGAACTCAGCTTTCCCATGGTCTTGTATTGCCAGGGTAAGGAAAGACAGTTTCTCCATGGCAACTTCTTCAGAATGACAGGGCCCTGAAATTACGCCCAGATTTGACATCGGGACCTGAAATGTTTTCTGGAAAAATGTGGTTATAGTACTGTGATATTCTGGCACTATCCCTTTGATGGCCGAAATCACCGTTTTATCTTTAAAATCTTTAGGCGTAATCCCATGAAGTGTGTCATTAAGGAAAGCTGCTGGAATGGCAAAAATCAGGTAATCTGCATCCTTTATGATTTGCTTGAGATTGGTAGAAATGTGAAGACGTTCAGTAGGCAAGTCAAGATAACTCAAATAATTTGGGTTACGATGATGCTGCCTGATATGTTCTGCAGTTTCTTCGCTCCGAACCCACCAGTGGAGCTTTCCGGGTGGGTGGGCCAGAACTTTTATCAGGGCAGTTGCCCAACTCCCGCTACCAATGATCGCAATGCGGCCTTTCATGATAAATGGCTATTTCAAACCCAGGGCAGCGACTCCCTGTTTAAAATAAATATCAACCGGAATGTGAGCGGTTTTTAGTTTGCCAAGATCAGCCTGGAGGTCAGGACGAATTTTGCCATTTGCTTTGAGATAAGCTGAAGCCCCATCATAATCTCCATTGCCTTGAAAAATCAGTACTTTGGCAGCCCAGGCATCCAATGCCTTTTTTGTATTTTCAACATCTACTTTATAGGTGCCATCAGCATTTCGTGTGAATGCTTTGTTATCCTCAAAGAAATTAAAACACATCATATTCGCCTGGCCATGCGCTTCCCCTGCACCAAATCGAACGGAACGAATAAGGCCCGCCATGTAGGTAACATAACAATCCTGAATGCTGATATCTTTCAAATCTCCTCTCTCAATGAGTTTTCCCACAAGAAAAAGCCCAAGGACATCAGCCTTGGCTTCTTCAAAAGCACTGTTGTATTCCTTCATTGATGCTTTAACCAAACCTTTGCCATTGATTGTATTTTTTATCCCCAGGCCATGAGCCACTTCATGAAACATGACATTGTTAAAGAAGGCATCAAATTTTATATTGGATTGCTGAGCCGGATCTATCAATACCTTGGCAATTGGCTCAAGAATATTGTCAAACTTGGCTTTCATTGTATTTTTAAGCTGAAGCCTGCGTGAGCCTTTGGCTAATTGTACTTTTTCGTCATTAGGAAGGTTAATCGCAATTGTTTTAGCCCCGCTGTTTGAATTCCCTGCATAGTAGAGGATGTCATAAGCATTGAGATCAGAATTAGAGCCCGGTTTTTCCTTTTTATACTTTTCCTCTACTGGAAGTTGTTTCTGCATTTCCGGAAGAAGCGCTGTAAATTTCTCCAAACGTTTGCTCCATTCTTTATCTTTTACCAGGACGGAAGATTCATGAGCGGTTTTATATCCAAATAGCTCATCTTCATAGTTTTCAATAGGGCCAACCACCAAATCCAGGGTATTGGTCTTCATATCCATCCATGCCATATCGCTTTTAAAGTAATCGTCGGTGAGCAAGGCATCAGCTCTTAATTCCAGGTAGTTTTTCAAACCCGGGTCCTCAGCAAGTGCAGCGCATTTCTTAAGTAAATCTGCTGCATTGGTGACTTTCTCTTTGAAAGCCTCATGATACCATACAGTTTTCAGGCTGCCGTCAGCATTTCTGCGGATCAAGGTGTACTCGCTGGTTTTGTTAGGATCTTTAAAATTCTCAAATTCTTCCTTGGTCATATCCTTGGGATAAAAACATGCACCTTTGGGTTTCTCGCCATAAGAAGAAATAAAGGCTTTGTTTTCATTCAGTCTTTCCCATGGACCGTAATTAATCTCTGCAAAACGGCGGACTACACTATCCTGGATTTTCCCAAGACATGAATCCTTAGGGGCACAAGTCTCTTCCCAGAAAATCTCGTCCATGATTTGCGCAGCTTCTATCATAAGAGGAAGCATTTGCTTTTCTTTATCCGTGAGTTTACTAAGGTCAGTGGTCAGGCTGACTTCAACAAATTCATTTAACTTCTTTTGTATTACGGTATCCACGCTTAATGAATTGGTTGAGGATTTTGAGGACTTCTCTTTACAGGAAAAAAGGAAAATGCTTGTTCCCAGGAAAAGGACGGCTAACACGAAACGACTTGACTTACTGTTCATTGTAATGAATATTAAGTTATTACAAAAAGTTAGCGAAGGTAGTAAAATAAAGCTTTCGCTCCTTTAACAATCGATCAGATACCAAATATAACAGTTAAACCTTGAAAAAACTGAGATCAAATCAATCTGAGATCAAGCGGAGGATGTTGAAGAAAAAAATATTATTGTTATTTTGTTAACATTTGTTAAAATTAATACTATTTTTATTGTTATTTTATTAACAGCTCGTTAAAAATGCTTAATTTTGTGGTAATCTAAATCAATATCGGGTATCTATCTTCAGATTCCAAGCCCATGAAAAGAAAACTTTTAATCAGAGACGTAACGCTTCGTGATGGACAACAATCTTTGTTCGCCACACGTATGAACCAGGACCAGGTGAACCGTGTGCTTCCTCATTTCAGGGATGCCCATTTTTTTGCACTGGAAGTATGGGGTGGTGCTGTGCCCGATTCAATCATGCGCTACCTCAATGAAAATCCTTGGGATAGATTGGAGTCAATAAAAAGAGGTATTGGCGATGCTTCCTTGTTGACGGCATTATCAAGAGGTCGGAATCTCTTTGGGTATAACCCTTACCCTGAAGATGTTATCGAAGGATTTAATCGTAATGCCGTACGATCCGGGATCGGAATCATGAGAATTTTCGATGCCTTGAACGACACTAACAATATTCGCTCAACCATAAAATATGTCAAAGAAAACGGAGGCATTGCAGACGCCACCATTTGCTATACTGTGGATCCCAGGTTTTCGATTCGGGACAAGGTAAAAGCATTGCTTCATGCCCAGCTCCTGAGTCCAAAGGTTTTCACCAAAGAATATTTCCTTACCAAGGCAAAAGAACTGGAAGCCATGGGTGCAGACATGATTACTGTTAAAGACATGGCCGGCCTGATCCCCCCTGGAAAAACAGGACGATTGATCCGTATGTTAAAATCTGAACTTTCTATTCCTGTCGACTTTCACACGCATTGTACCCCTGGTTATGGCATCGCCTCCACCCTGATGGCTATTGTAAACGGGGTCGACATCGTGGATACATCACTCTGGAACTTCGCTGGCGGTTCCGCAGCACCAGCCTTTGAAATCATCCAGCTATTCTGTGATCGCATGAATGTCGACACGGGAGTTGATCTGGAAGCTACCATAAGAATAAATAAAATACTGGGTCCGATTCGGGAAGAGCTGTCTGAATTCGATGGTTATATGAGCTTTCCAAAAGAATTTAACTTACTCAAAGACAAGCTTCCGCGTGATATTGAAAATCTTTTCGAACTTGCAATTGCCTATGCCAAGGCAGAGAAAGATGATGAATTGCTGCAAGTCTGTCATTCTATTGAACGCTATTTTAATTTCCCTGAACCGGATGAGAAAATCCAGAATGCAGAAATACCAGGCGGAATGTACTCAAACATGCTGGCTCAGTTAAAACAGTTAAAACTTGAGAAACTACTGCCGCGCACCCTGGAGCTTATCCCAATGGTAAGGATGGCTTCTGGCTTTCCTCCCCTTGTAACACCTACAAGCCAGATCGTTGGCGTACAGGCCGTAAATTGCGCTATTGATGAGAATAAAGGTCAAGCGCCTTACACTACAAAATCTATACAATTTGTAAATCTTGTCAAAGGAATCTATGGCAAGACTCCAGTGCCGGTTGATCCTGAATTTCGTTTTAAAATTGCCGGCGTCAGGGAAGAAACGCCTTATGATACCAAGTATTATAAGAAGCAGGAAAATCCTGTTTTTGCCGAATATGGTGGCGTCCCCCTGGCTGCCAATGAAAAGGAAGCGCTCTTGCTTGAGCTCTTTCCTTCCGTAGCTAATGATTACCTCAAAAGACGGGTGGAAGAACAATACCTGGCCCAGATCTGGGAAGTGGAAGAGGAGAAACGATTAAAACTTGAAGCCGAAAAAGATGCTTATGAAAGTCTCAGTAATGAGGAGAAAGAAAGGATACTCATGCAAGGCTTATACAATTACCAGGGCGTTAGTTTCCCGGATCTGCCGATTGGGCTATCCTGAAGGAAGTAAAATATTTTCAGAGAAGATTCTTAGGCAACTTATCTTGAAAACCCTTGTCTATACCTTATATTTGTTTGCACTTTCGGGCTCACTATTAATTTCTGGTAATCATGCGTAAACTTTTACTGTCACTTGTGGCTGTTTTCTTGGTTGTGAGTGTTTTTGCTCAACAATCCAACATTATTAAACCAACAACTTTTTTTAAAAAGGCAAATCCTTTAGTTTCTACTCAGAATTCAGGTCCACTTGTGGTTACCCCATTAGTAAATATCCAGGATTTCATCACAACAATGTTTGGGCCCGGAGTATTGATTAGTAATTTAACTTACACAGGTGCACCGCTGGCCATCGGTAAATTTACCGATACTACCGGCACTTTGGGAATGGATAGTGGAATTATCATGACCTCAGGGGATATCAACGCCGCTGTAGGACCTAACAATAGTAATTCTGCTGGGTATAATAATAATCTTACTGGAGATTCTGTTTTAAGTTCATTATGCAACACGAATACCTGGGACGCCTCCATCATTGAATTTGACTTTGTCCCACTTACAGATACAATTATTGCGTGCCATATGGTCTTTGGATCTGAAGAATATCCGGAATTTGTCGGTACGTTTAATGATGTCTTTGGTTTTCTTATGAGTGGGCCCGGAATTACTGGTTATGAAAATCTGGCTGTTGTTGATACTAATGGAGTTATTATCAGTGTAAATTCTATAAATGCAACTACCAACAGCCAATATTACATTGATAATTCAGGGGGAACAACATTGCAATATGATGGTTATACTACTGTAATCCAATTTATGCGCCCAATTGTCAACGGGGTCTCCTATCACTTTAAAATCGGAATAGCCGACGCAATGGATCATGTTTTTGATTCCGGCATTTTCCTTAAATCCAAAAGCTTTCTGAGCTATGCCAAGATGCCTGTGGCCAATTTCACCCCGAGTCCGGCCGGTGGAAATGATGTCCAGTTCAACAACACAACAGATTATGCTAAAAAATATGCCTGGGATTTTGGAGATGGAACGTTCGATACAACTTCGCTAAACCCTATCCATACTTATGCTGCGGCAGGGTATTATACTGTGAAACTGAAAGCAATCAATTATTATCAGGAAAACACCTATACTTATACCATCGCTGCCGGGGGAGTTGGAATCAATCCTGTCGAACCCAAACCAAGCATGCGTCTAACCCAGCTTACATTTGGTGTTTTTAACCTTCAGCTTTCGAATGTTACTGATGCCAATTTACAGGTATTTAGTATTGACGGTAAAGTTGTAAAAGAAATCTCTGACATTAAAGGCGCTACAGATGTCACTGTAGATCTGACTTCGCTCTCAAAAGGTTTGTATGTTATTAAACTTTTCTCAAGCCAAGGCGTTTTAAGCCAAAAAATCATCAGATAATACCTCTGGAACTTAGATTATTGTGTGCATCACTTTTTTTACGACATTTGCTACGTAAAGAATCTCCCGGATGTCCCGTATTCACTTTCACGAAACTATTTTTGGCCCGATTATTAGCCGCAGATTGGGCATTTCCCTTGGCGTTAATCTATTACCTACGCATTTTAAGCTCTGTACATTCAATTGTGTTTATTGTGAATGTGGCTGGACCGAAGCAGATCCGCTGAGTACTTCTGAATTTCCGAGTGCTGTGGAGATCCTGGAAAAGCTGGAAGAACGTTTAGCCAGTATCAGCGCTGCCGGTGAGAAACTTGACTCAATTACCCTGGCTGGAAATGGCGAACCAACAGTTCACCCGGAGTTTCCGGCAATCGTGAATGGCATGATCGAGATCCGGAAGAAATATTTCCCATCCGTAAAAATCAGTGTCCTCTCCAATGCCTCAAAACTGAATGACCCTGAAATACTGGAAGCCCTCAAAAAGGTCGACAACAACATCCAAAAGATGGATGCGGGCACTGAAGTTACTTTTCAGCTCATTAATCAACCCAAAATTCCGATTACATTGGCAGAAGTAGTGGAGAACCTCAAGCTTTTCCGCGGCCAGCTTGTCGTGCAGACACTTTTTGTTCGTGGCGATTTTAATGGCAGAATCATCGACAACACCACAGAAGAGGAAGTGTCAGCATGGCTTCTCCTTATTAAACAAATCAAGCCCAGACGGGTTATGCTTTACCCTATTGAGCGAAAAACACCGCTTACAGGCCTTGAAAAGGTAACAAAATCAGAACTTGCTAAAATTGCAGCAAGGGTGGAACGCATGGGCGTCTGTGCCGAATTTTTCGATTAAAGATGCTTGCCTATCCTGCCAAAATATTATTGGCCTTCGGTGAGACCTTTAATGAAAATGAGGATCTCTTCAACTTCCTTCTGACTAACGGTTATCCTGAACTTGCTGCACTGTCAGCAGGAATTCGCGGCAGTGAAGAATCCATCATCTGGCTCATGCGTAATGGATATCCGCATTATGCGGCCCTCGACGGGGCTATCGATGGAAATAGTAACGCAAAATTCTGGCTCTTAAAAAATGGCTATGAATTTCTCGCACTCTTTGCCGAAGCATGCAACCAAAAGACTGAAGCCGTGGAATGGCTCAGAGAACACGACTTACAGATTTTTATCCTTTTGTCCGCCAAAATTCTTGCTTTCCGCGATCGTCAGATCTGGAACCCCCACAAAATTCACTTTTAGTCTAAGCGAAAATTAACCGCATTTAGAGTATCCGCATTCCTTACACACCAGGCATCCTTCCTGATAAACAAGGCTGTCTTTGCCTTCACATTTAGGACAATGATTGCCTTTGGCCTTGGTGCCATCCGGGATGTACTTTTTCAGGGCACGGATCACGCCATTTTTCCAGGTGTTGATGTTGTCACTTTTCAGGTCAAGTGTATTGACGACATTCACCACAAAAGGGATTGGCATCCCGTGTCGCATCACACCAGAGATGAGCTTGGCATAGTTCCAATATTCCTTATCGAAAGTGCGACTCAGTCCTTCCATGGTGACTTTATAGCCATCCTTGTCTTCATACTGAAAATCGTAACGGGTACGACCCTTTTCGGTTTTGCTCTTAATAACCCATGCGCTTTCTACCCAGGTTGGGACATAGAAATCATCAGCTTTCCCGGTAAATATCTCATAGGGTCTGTTGTTCAGCAGGCCAATGATGGCAACCCATTTCTCATAGTCATTTTGAAAACGAACAACTTCACATTGCAAATATGCAGGGCGATGTGGTGCTTTTGTTTCTTTAAATTCCGTTTCCTTTTTTGGATTTTCATTAGAAACCAAAACCCCTGAACGGGAACCATCACGATAGACTGTCATCCCTTTGCAACCTGATTCCCAAGCTGTTTGGTATATATTCCCAATGAGCTCCTGGCTAACATCTTTAGGGACATTGACAGTGACGCTGATAGAATGATCAACCCATTTCTGAACAGCACCCTGCATTTTTACTTTAGAAAGCCAATTAATGTCGTTTGCTGTCGCTTTGTAATAGGGGGATTTGGCGATGATTTCCTGTAAAGCGGCATCATCCATCTTGGAAACTTCATCGGTATTATATCCGTTAATCTCTAGCCAGGTGACGAATTTATGATGGAATACATAAAACTCTTCCCATGAATCTCCAATTTCATCCACGAAAGAGATGGTTACATTTTTATCATTGGGGTTGACCTTACGACGGCGTTTGTAACTTACCATAAAGACTGGTTCCAATCCTGAGGTAGTTTGTGTCATCAGGGATGTTGTACCTGTCGGGGCGATGGTAAGTAAAGCAATATTTCTACGGCCATAACGAATCATCTCTTCGTACAAAGCAGGGTCGGCTTCACGAATACGTTGAACAAAAGGATTATTTTTCTCTTTTTCACTTGAATATACAGGGAAACAACCTCTTTCACGTGCCATCGTAACGGAAGAACGATAGGCTTCTACTGCAAGTGTTTTATGAATCTCGATGCTAAAATCGGTAGCAGTGTCAGTTCCATAGCGACAACCGAGTGCAGCAAGCATGTCGCCTTCTGCAGTAATTCCAAAACCGGTTCGTCTGCCTTCTAATGTCTTTTTCCTGATATTCAGCCATAAATTCCGCTCAACTCTCTTAATTTCTTCGTCTTCAGGATCCAGTTCAATCTTCTTCAGGATCCGATCGATCTTCTCTGTCTCGAGATCGATGATGTCATCCATAATCCTTTGCGCTTTTCTGACATGATCAATAAAGAGTTCTACATTAAAACTGGCCTTGGGTGTAAATGGATTTTCTACATAACTATAAAGATTGATTGCTAACAAGCGGCATGAATCATAGGGGCAAAGTGGAATTTCCCCGCAAGGATTTGTAGAGACTGTACGAAATCCTTGGTCTGCATAACAATCCGGGACCGATTCCCTGATGATCGTATCCCAGAAAAGGATTCCAGGCTCGGCAGATTTCCATGCATTGTGAACTATTTTATTCCACAACTCCCGTGCTCTGATCGTCTTGGTAGCCGAGGGTTCTTTTGCATTAACAGGATATTGTTGGGTAAAGTCCATATCATTGACTACAGCCCGCATAAAATCATCAGTGATTTTAACGCTAACATTGGCACCAGTCACCTTCCCGGCCTGAAGCTTTGCATCGATAAAAGCATCAGAATCCGGATGTTTAATGGAGATGCTCAGCATCAGTGCACCACGTCGGCCATCCTGGGCAACTTCCCGTGTCGAATTAGAATAACGCTCCATAAACGGGACTATCCCGGTTGAGGTAAGCGCCGAATTCTTTACGGGAGTTCCATGCGGACGAATATGGGAAAGATCGTGGCCGACGCCACCCCTTCTTTTCATCAGCTGGACCTGTTCCTGGTCAATTTTCATAATCGCACCATAACTGTCAGAATCACCGTCGTGACCTATGACAAAACAGTTGGACAATGAACCAACCTGGAGGTTGTTTCCAATACCAGCCATGGGGCTACCCTGTGGAACGATATAACGGAAATCACGCAATAACTCGAATAACTCCGCTTCCTTTAAGGGATTCGGATATTTACTCTCGATTCTGGCCAACTCTGAGGCGATCCTTCGATGCATGTCGTCAGGGGTCTTCTCGTAGATACCTCCCTTACTGTCTTTCATCGCATACTTGCTGATCCAGACACTGGCTGCAAGGTTATCACCTTTAAAATACGCTGTTGTTGCTTCCAGAGCTTCATCATATGAATACGATGTCAACCCTGCTGCGATGGGATCGATCTCAAACTGAAAATCACTCTTTTCTTCTTCCTTGTCTGCTTGTTCTTGCATCTTGTTTATAATACCTGTTCGATCACGTTTTGATAGGATCTCATCGAAATAACTTTTCTCCGACGTCTCTTGTTTTGGGCTGATCCTGGTAAAAAGATCTTGGTTCATAGGTTATATGAATGTTATAATGACTGATTTTGTGCTTACTGTGCGAAAACCCTCCCTAATAATAAGGAACTGCCAAAGTAACGATTCTGAATGTGGTAAGGCAAATAGACTTTTTAACAAAAGTCTCTTAATAAGTTGTAACAAGCTGGTTTTAAACCGAAAAGGATGGAAATAAGTATTTTTATGCTGATAATCAGCCAGTTACCGCTAAGGCCCGCCAATAGAGCTTTACGCCAAATCCCAACCGGTTATCTGTCATTTTTAACAAGTCCGGTTCTAATCCCCAAAGTGTTGCATTCATGAGTACAGCAACAGGAAATCGCATCAGATAAGCTTTGTTGGCCAATTTCTGATCTTCTCCGTGCAGCAGTCTAACTTTACCAGACAATTGAAGTCCGATGATTTTCCCCGGGATCTTTGTTTCTAACAAAATATTACCAGCCACCCTGGGATTAATCAGCATGTGGCTCCCATGCATTGTTTCTGCATCTGTGGTAAAAACAAATAGGTTTCGCGAAGGTAAATATGTATAAAAGCAACTGGCTACCCATGGTTTTCCCTCAAAAGAAGTAGCAATTGTCATCACATGATGTTTTGAAATCAGGCCAAGAATGCGTCTGTCAATTGGATTTCCTTCCTGAGATTGCATAAAGCTATTTTTTAATCATCATTTGAATCGCAATTCCAATCAATACAAAGCCGAAAATCTTTTTCATCAGGCTTACCGGAATATTTAACGCAAGCTTCGATCCAAAATAACCCCCAATGATAAAAGCAGCAGCAATTACCATGGCATATTTCAGGTTAATCTGCCCTGCTTTATAATAATTCATCACAGCTAACATTCCGACCGGGGGTAACATTACGGCAAGGCTGGTACCCTGGGCTTCATGCTGGGTCATTCCCAACAAGTAAATCATGGCAGGAATCATAATAACACCGCCGCCCAAACCGACCATTCCACCGAAGACCCCGGCTAAAAGTCCAATGAGGGCCAAAATGATGATTGTTTCTGTATTCATAAATTTCATGTTAAAAATCAAGTCCCATCGAGAGATAAAAAATTGACTTACGGTTGATCCCGTCTTCAAGCCCCCAAGCCCAGTCGGCCCTGAGGAAATATCCTAAGATCCTGCTTCTCAATCCAAATCCATAACCAGCTACGATAGGCTCCACATTGTTGTCAACAATAACCTTGATGGGATATTTGATGATTTCTTTGGTATAGAGAGAGTTTTCTTTTGCATAAGGATTTGAACCCGTCCAGGCAGTCCCGATATCCCCAAAACCAACAATCTGGAAATTATTGATAAAGTCGGACTTAATAGGCCTATTGATAAAATATCTGAAAACAGGGAGCCGCAGCTCAGTGTTAATAAGCGCAAAGCTGTTGCCATTTCGTATGTTTTGGTTAAATCCTCTCAGGGGTGTTGCAATAGTCTGATAAGAATAATTCTGGTTTTGATTGATCGGGACAGCATAATTGAAGCTAGGTGCAAGCCAGTAATCCACACCGCCCAGGTAATAGATCAGGGGAGCATTTCCAAAAGAAGTACTGGCGGCAAAACGAGTGGCCCAAATCATGCTTCGATTCACTTTGACATAATGCCTGAAGTCGAGGCCCAGTACATAAAGACTTTTACTCTTTGGAGACACTTCCTGAAAATACTCACCAAACAATTTATAACGCGTTCCTTTTAAAAGATTCAATCCAATTTTACGGGTATCATCATAAATCCATTCTGCTTTCAAGGAGGCCCAATAAGCCATATCATTTGGCTTTCTGAGTGTGACGATCTCCTGTGACAAATATGCTGTCCGGTCATAGCGAAGCAAACTTGTTACTTTTAAAGCCCTTACCTGGCTGAAAGCATATTTTAAATTATAAAACACTTCATACGTGCTTGTCTTGATCTGCGAGGAAATTGGCGAGACAATCGAGTTCTCCAACACCTGTCGATGGAAAGTAATTTCACGATCAAGCCTGTGTTTAAAGTTCCCATAATTAAGCAGGTACTCATTATTGGTAAAGGTCAGCGAGGGTCGGATTCCTCCCACTATCCGATAATCTTCCATAAGGTCGGTGGCTCCTACCTTAAAGAGCACACTCAAGCCCGGATTAAGCCAAATAGGTGAATTTCCCCCGGTAAACGGTTGGTAGGTATATTGAAGAAAGAAAAAGTCAAACTGGGTAACTAACTGACTTAAACTATACTCCACCATATAATTAAGTTGTTTGGGCCCGACAGGAACATTGGGGGGTTTTAGGCTGGAAGTACCCGCTTGTCCCGTTTTTGTCTGCAAGGTATCTCCCCCATGCAATTTTATAAATGCCTGTTTTTCAAATATATAGTTGTTGATATCAATTTTTGTTTGCCTGGGAGAAGAAAGCGTATCAAAAGGAATATCAATTTCATCCTGTCTGACATTCACAAAGTGCTTATGACTCGCCTGGTAAAGTTTTTTTATCTCCTGTACACTATCCTCATTTGCTCTTTTGAATGCCCCGTTATTAGTTTTTGTAAAAAATGTTGGCTCAGGCTTCGAAGCAGTCAGGCTCTTTGCTTTGGGTAAGTCATCAATGAAAATAGAATATCGATTCCCGAAATATATCAGATCGCCCGCCAAACCTGCCTTTGGAACTATGTCATGCTCCAGGATGCTTCTTGAAGAATTTGTGACCGGATACGCAATGGTGAAATACCGGTAATGTGTCGTTGTGTCGATATAACTGATGGAGCTGTCGAACCTTGCCAGGTAACGATTATAAATGCCATTGGCATCCGACAAATAAGTAATGAAGTTATCCTCGTATTCCATGGGCATCCTTTCATCGACCATGGGAGTATTGGTGATTTGCTTCAGCACAGGCTTTCTGCCGATATAATGATATATGAAAAGATCCTTTTTTGAAGATAGCTGTGTCAATCCCGCTAGTTTGTTTCTTGGATTTAAGCTGTCATTCAGTCGGTTCGAGGCAAAAATGATATCTTTCCCTTTATTGATAAATCGGGGATTCACATCGTCATAAATATCCTTAGTGATTTGCTCAAATGAATTTGAAGCGATATTATAAACAAAGATATCGCTTTGGCCTTTGATTACCGCTGACATAAGCAGGCTTTTCCCATCAGGGGAATATGAAAAGTCAACGATTTTATCAAAATTGTATAAAAACCTCTTTTCAAGACTTCCCTTTCCGGTGGTATAAAAATATAAAAGAATTTTCCCTTTTTCTTCGGTTACAACTGCGAGTAAAGTGCCACCGGGATGCCAGGCAATCAGCGGATATGAATAATCTGTTTCCTCATCAAGTTTATAACCTCTTCTGATGATTTTCCGGACATGCTTGTTGTTAAGATTTTCAAGCATTACCCGGTACCTGCCTGATTCATTGGTGGCAAAAGCAGCGTATTTACCATCAGAACTGATTCTCAGCTGGGAATAAAGCTGGCGCGAATTTGGCTTTAAGGCTCTCAAATGATCATCAGGCATCAAGGCTGTGGCATTTTCCTGGGTATACTCTGTTTGATAATAATTAAGCCATTCGGCAACAAGACTTTTAAAAGAAACACCCAGCACATAAAGGAACCCACTTTCAACACTTTTGCTGATCTTGGCCATGTAAACAATATTGGGTACTACGTTTGGCCCGTATTTCTCCGCGATAAACCTCCAAAAAGAATGACCGGCATACGTTGCATCAGTCCCGGTTAATTGGTTGAACTTTCGATAGCGACCGGAAATAATCCCATCGCGCACCCTATTATCAATAGTGGTATTCCAATCTTCTGAAAGATAAGAGAGTAATCCATTCAGATACCAATCGGGAAGAAACAGCAAGGTTGAATTCTTTACCCGGGAAGAGAGACTGCTCCCATACAAAAGCTGATTCAGCACTACCTGGGTAACCCCCTGCCGAATCTGACGTTGCAGATCGCTGTGGTCGCCATTGAAGTATAAAATCACCTTCTGGTCCAATATTCGGGTCATCCCTCCTGTGTTTCCGCTGTTGGACGCGTCACCGCCTGAAGCGCCCAAATTGCTTTGTTTGCTCTCACTTAAGGTATTAAAAATGACAAATTGAATTTTAGCATCCAAGCTTGTTTCTAACTTACGTTGTATGTCAGTAATCTCACCTTCAGCATATTGCGCTGTGTACAAGGCAAGTTCTTTGCCATTCAGGTAAAAATAAATATCAAAATTATCATATTTAAAGAAAGTCCATTGAAACTGAGTATATTGCACCCGGTTCTGACCAAAATCTGTTTGAGACCCATTGTAAAACTGGGCTTTAAGTCCGGACATAACGGCAACAAGCATAACTATAACTAGCAATGCCCTAAGTAAATGATATGAGAATATGCGTTCTTTCAAGGTAGATTTTCCAGTACGAAATTACGGGCTTTTTTAATGTAAGCCATAAAGATAAAGTTCAAAAACTAAAGATAAGGCAAACAAGATGGTTCTAATCCATCATTGATTAACTTAGCAGCCCAAAATTTATTATCCGATCATGATCCAAATAAAGAATTTTGTTTTTAACCCCTTCCAATTAAATACTTACGTTTTGTTTGACGAAAGCAGGCAGGCTGTTATTATCGATCCGGGCTGTTATAACGAAGACGAAGCAAATCAACTTCTTGCGTTCATCGAGGAAGAACAATTAATTCCAGTTCATTGTTTGATCACCCATCCACATGTTGACCATTTATTGGGTTGTAATTTCGTTTTTAAAACTTTCAAACTCAAGCCTATAATGCATGAGACAGGAATGGAATTACTTATAAATGCCGTTCAATATGGGAACATTTATGGGTTCAAAATGGAAGATGTTATCGTTCCGGATCAATTTTTAGAGGAAGGACAACCCATTCAGTGGGGCAATTCTAAACTGGATGTGCTCTTTACGCCCGGCCATGCTGATGGCAGTGTCTGTTTTCTAAATCGCGATGACGCCTTTGTGATCACCGGAGATGTTTTGTTCCATGAAAGCATTGGCAGGACTGACCTTCCTGGTGGAGACTCTGAAATGCTTATTAAAAATATTGTTACTGTTCAGGGGTT
>SESG01011246.1_pt1 | contig 100966 bp, 78 predicted proteins | sample 3171421 | NCBI WGS metagenome assembly SESG01 (sample SAMN10866946, study PRJNA518727) | freshwater metagenome | biome: subpolar coniferous forest; feature: holomictic lake; material: water; isolation source: holomictic Lake 227, 6 m and 8 m depth | place: Canada: near Kenora, Ontario | collected...
CTGTCATCCACAGAAACACGAAACTGGGTGAAGCGCCCAGTTTCGGGGAGACGATCATTATGCATGACATCCAAAGCAAAGGTGCCACAAACCACCTGAACCTGGCACGTGAGATCCTGCAAAAGAACGGGATGACCCGGATGCCGGAAGCAGAAAAACAAATTTTAAGTGACGATGAGCAATAAAAAAAGAGTGCTGGGCCGCGGCCTCGACGCATTACTGGATAGCAGGGAAGATGAAGTGATCAGCCTTGATGCTGATGGGAATAGTATGGTATGGTCGCATGCGAATATTCCTGTGAACAGAATAGTAACGAACCCCTACCAACCTAGAAATGACTTTGAAGCCGAGGCTTTGAATGAACTCGCAATTTCGCTGAAAGAGCAAGGCTTCATCCAACCCATCACTGTCAGGAAGCTTGGCCACGACAAATTCCAGCTAATCTCCGGTGAACGGCGTTACCGTGCAGCGCAGATTGCCGGTTTGACCATGGTTCCGGCTTATATCCGTACAGCCGACGACAACCAGATGCTGGAACTGGCTTTAGTAGAGAACATACAGCGACGCGACCTTAACGGAATAGAAATTGCGATCAGCCTGCAAAGGATGATCGATGAGTTGAATTACACCCAGGAAAACCTGGGCGATAAAATCGGGAAAGGCAGAACGACAATTACCAACTATCTGCGACTGCTGAAATTACCGGCAGAGATCCAGGTTGCCGTGAGAGACGGAAAAATAAGCATGGGACATGCGCGTGCCATCATCAATTTGCCAGATGAAAAGACTCAGTTGGCTTTTTTGTATGAGATTTTGTCTAACAACCTAAATGTCAGAGAGGTAGAGAACCTTGCCCGCACAAAACAGCAGGAAACAAAGCCTGCCAAAACCTTAAAACCGAAAGAGCTTCCCTCCCATTACCAAAGCACTCAGAAATCACTGGAAGCCAAACTATCGGCAAAAGTGGAACTCAAGCGCGACAGTAAAGGAAAAGGCAGTTTAAGAATACTGTTTAAGAACGACTCCGAACTTGACAAACTTCTTGAGACACTTCTTTAATAGAAGATTGAAACCGGAACTCATAATTGTCCGGTTTTTATTCCTGGGGCTGGCCGTTTCCCTGGCCAACGCTTCAGCATTTTCGCAACAAGTCAAACCCGACAATGCGAAGCTATTGTCTGACACCTCAAAAATCAAACCCCATTCAGCTACCCGTGCCGCCATTTATTCGGCTGTGCTTCCCGGATTGGGCCAGACTTATAATAAGAAATACTGGAAAATACCAGTGGTTTATGCAGGTTTTGCTACTTTTGGTTACTTTGTTGTATCCAATAATAAGGAATATACTAAGTTCAAAAATGCATATGAGTATAAAAACGGCGACACAAATCCTGATAAGTTTAATGAATACGTAAACAAATACACAGTTGAGGAACTTCAGTCGGGGCGTGACTTTTACAGAAGAAACAGGGATCTTTCAATCATCCTGACGTCGTTCTGGTATTTTTTAGGAATTGTCGATGCCTCCGTAGATGCTTATATGTTTGATTATAATGTTACTGATGACATCAGTCTGAAAGTGATGCCGAACTTTAACCCTATTTCTGCACAAACACCAGTGCCGGCAGAACTTAAGTTGACTTTTAAACTAGGATCTCACTAATAATTAAAAGAATTGAAAACGGAATCAGCACAAAAATTGAATATCGCACTCCTGGGTTATGGCCGGATGGGTAAGGAAGTCGAAAAAATAGCCATGGAACGCGGACATGATGTTGTCTTGTCATTCGACTCCCAGTCTGACTGGGATACATTTGGGCATCAGCTTAAATTTTGTGACGTAGCTATTGAGTTTAGTGTACCTGCAGTGGTCGTTCAAAACTTGCTCCGCTGCTTCGATGCCGGAGTCCCGGTTGTCACAGGTACAACAGGATGGCAGGATGAACTGGAAACTGTCAAAGCGGCCTGCCTTCACCAGGATGGCAGCTTGTTTTATTCTTCTAATTACAGCATCAGCGTCAACATTTTCTTTGAAATCAACAAAATGCTTGCCAGGCTCATGAATCCTTATCATGAGTACGAAGTTGATATCGAAGAAGTTCACCATCTGAACAAACTGGATTCACCAAGTGGCACCGCTATTGTATTAGCCAGCGAGATCATTCATTTTATGGACCGGAAAGAGAAATGGACCGGTAAAGGGAAAAAGGAAGCCGGGGATCTGGAGATCCATTCTGTGAGGGAAGAGAACATTACCGGGACGCATATTGTCACTTATGACTCCCCTATTGATGCCATTGAAATTAAGCACATTGCAAAGAACCGTAAGGCTTTTGCACTGGGCGCTGTTCAGGCCGCCGAATGGCTTAAAGGGAAAAAAGGTGTTTTCCAGATGAAAGACATGTTAGGACTTAAATAAATTTAAACAATACGAAGCACTCCTTGTCGTTTGCTTCAAAAAAATCTGCCCATGCATATATTTATGATATTTTCCGTGATCTTTTTCCTGCTATCTGTTGCAGGTGTTTATTTGCTTTTTGAAAAAGCCGGGGTTCCCGGATGGAAAGTACTCATCCCATTCTATAATTTCTATATCTGGTTAAAGATCATTGACAAACCAATGTGGTGGTATGTATTTTTGCTGATCCCTTTCCTCAACATTTTTGTCATTTTGTTGATGGTTGTGGAATTGCTGAAGTGCTATCAGAAATATGACCTTCTCGAACAAGCTGTTGGCGCTATCTTTCCATTCATCTACCTGCCTTATCTCGGCATGAAATCTGATGTTAAGTATATTCATCCTTCGAATCGGCCGATGATCAAGAAAACCGTGGTCAGAGAATGGGCTGATGCTATTATTTTCGCGGTAATTGCGGCAACCATCATCCGCACCTTCCTGATAGAGGCCTATACCATCCCGACCTCTTCTATGGAAAAATCACTGCTCGTTGGAGATTTCCTTTTTGTAAGTAAGATCAGCTACGGTCCTAAAGTCCCCAATACACCGATTGCTTTTCCTTTTGCACATCATACGATGCCACTGACTCAGTATGCCAAGTCCTATGTAGAATGGATCAAACTCCCCTACTATCGCTTTCCGGGTTATACCGAGATTAAAAATAATGATGTTGTTGTCTTTAATTATCCAAGCGGCGACACTGTTGTTCTTGAAAGACAAAACGAAGACTATTACCAGATCGTAAGAGATGCTGAATCGGAAATGAAGACATATATGACCGACAATTATGTACCAGGTTCAGGAAGAGCAGCAGTATGGAAGAATTTCTCGGTGGTGGCCAGGCCGGTTGACAAGAGGGAAAATTACATCAAACGTTGTGTTGGCATTTCCGGTGACAAGATTCAGGTAATTGATCACCAGCTATTTGTTAATGACAAGCCAGCCAGCAATCCTGAGCGCATGCAATACAACTATGATGTGATGACAGATGACAACGGTCTGAATCCCAAAGCCATTGAAAAACTTGGCGTGAGTGAAGGCGGCCTGGTGGAAGGCAACAGCCATTTTGTATTTCCTATGACACAGGCGATGTTAGGTCAATTGAAAACCTGGTCAATCATCAAAGAGATCAAAGTGCGTAACCGCGCCAAAGGCGAGGCTTATTCTCCAATTTTCCCGCATGATGAAGTGAATTTCCCCTGGAATGAAGACAATTATGGCCCGGTGACCATCCCGAAAGCAGGCGCTACAGTAAGCCTGAGCATGAAAAATATCGCCTTATACAAGAAGTTGATCGGCACATACGAGAACAACGATTTGAAAATCAAAGACAGTACCATATTTATCAATGGTAAAGCAGCGACTTCTTATACGTTCAAGATGGATTATTTTTGGATGATGGGTGATAACCGGCACAACTCAGCGGATTCGCGGTTTTGGGGTTTTGTGCCTGTAGACCATATTGTCGGGAAAGCTGCTTTTGTCTGGCTTTCGCTTGACAAGAACAGGTCTTTCCCGGCCAACATTCGGTGGAACAAGATGTTCCGATTAATACATTAAAAGAACTTTTTAAAATTTACTTTCAAAAGCATTCTGGTATTCGTACAGTTGAGAGGTTGCATTATACTTCCAAATAACCGTGCAAACTGACAGTTCATTTGTCCATGTTGCATCAATAGGCATGCTGTAAGATGAATCTAACTTTTTACCAGCCAATACGGCACCAGAAGAAATCTTTTCTCCATAGGCCTTATCATTTAAAGCTGACCTCAGTACAAATTTATGTGTGTATGTAGCAGGGTCAGCAGGAGTTGTTTGTGCATAGGCACCTGCATTTGCATCACCAGGAATCTCTGATTCTGTAATAAAAAATGACAGATAATAATCTCCGTCACAATTTTTCATGAATTCAGTAGATGACTTAATAGTAACATTGGCACCGCTACGGGTAGCTTTACAAACAGTACTGACGTCAGGATCACGACCCATCAAAGTAGTCATTTTCCCAGGGAACTGGCCAGGGCTGTTTGGCATTTTCTCATCGCCAACCCAGAAGGCAGGAATACCACCACCTGTTGACCTGCATGAAGTCAGCTGGTTGTAAAGGCTTACGTTATACATTGGATCACCATCAACGTGACAGGCAACTGCAACAACGTCGCCCATGGCATACAAATCATGAACTGCAGGAGCACCCCACTGGCCGCATGGCCCACACCAGGTTGCTGTGTATTCCAGAACAAATCCGTACTGCTTCGGACCTGTTGCAACACATGATCCGTCGTCAATTGTAGCTGACGCATCATAGTTGAGAGAACTCGGATTTTTACAACCTAATTTGTCGACCTGGTTTGTTTCATGTTTTGTACAACCGGCCAAAGCAATCAAGGTGATAAAAAGGATGGACAATTTTTTCATACTTTTTTTGTTAAGGTGAACACCTATTATATTTGTTACAAATATAGTGCTAAAATTGAATGTAATTAGTTTTTTAAACCATTTTTGAAATTACTACTTTTGTGAGGCTGATTCACAACCTTAAAGCCGCTATCTAACTGAAAACCAATAAGAAAAATACCACAACTCCTGCGAAAAGCCGAAGAAAGAAGCCTGAGAATGTTGAAAAAAAGGTGCATAGGCGATTTCCTTGGTCTAAATTCCGCATTTTAGCAGGCTTATTGCTGCTACTTTTATCGGTTTTTTTACTGATTTCTTTTGTATCATATTTGTACGGTTACTTTAGCGGAGGCTGGCAGCAAGATGATATTTTCTCCTACAACAAGATAAGCTTACATCGTATTTTTACCGATTCCACCCTGATCGTCAATAACCTGACGGGGCGTTTAGGTGCTGCTCTTTCTTATGTTTTCCTGAAACGTTGGTTTGGCATTGCTGCCTTTGTGTTTCCATTTCTCTTTTTCATCTTTGGAATCAGGTTGATGTTCAAACGCAGTTGGGTTCCACTGGCAAAATCATTTGAACTTTCGGTTTTATTACTGGTCTTACTTTCATGTGGTTTTTCATTTTTGTTTCGAACTCCTGATTTTCAGATCCTTGGTGGAGTTTTCGGGCACATATGCACTACCTTCCTTGAAGGAGCTTTGGGTGTTTTAGGGACCGGCTTTTTATTGCTATTCCTTTACCTGGCTTTTGGGGTCCTGGTCTTTAATGTTTCGTTTAACTTCCTTCAGCAGAAGAATGAACTAAAGTCTGATGAGATTATCATTACATCACCTGTTCAGAATCCAGCTGCGATCATCCCTGAGCCTGATGGTAGTGATAACATTTTTGAATTTGACCTGAAGAAACGCGCTGAAACCAAACCAGCACCATTAGCAGTCGAGGAAACTGAAGAGCTTTTGGTAAGCGAGGTTATTCCAACAGTATTGGACCCGCTACCTCCCAGAACTTTAGAGAAAAAAGTCCCTGAAGCTATCGCTGATGTACCTTTTGCTGTTAATGAGACTAAGGACGAAGCGGAAGATAATACAGAAGATGAAGAAGGTACGGAGGAGAAAGAAGTTCGAAAAACAAATCTCGATACCCCCTACGATCCTACCCAGGAACTCTCATCCTATAAGTTTCCCCCATTGGAACTTCTGAGCAGCTATGGAAGCGGCGTTGCCAATGTTCGAAAAGAAGAACTGGAAGAAAACAAAAACAAAATCGTCCAGACACTCAACAATTATTCGATCCAGATCGATAAGATCATCGCCACGATCGGGCCTACAGTGACCTTATATGAAATAGTACCTGCCCCCGGAATCAGAATTTCCAAGATAAAAAACCTGGAAGATGATATCGCACTAAGTCTATCAGCTTATGGCATCCGTATCATCGCGCCAATTCCAGGGAAAGGGACAATCGGGATCGAAGTTCCTAACCAAAATCCTGAAGTCGTCTCCATGCGCTCCGTGATGGCTTCAGAGAAATTTCAGTCGACAAAGTTTGAATTGCCAATTGCCTTAGGAAAGACGATCTCTAACGAAACTTATATCGCCGACCTTACCAAAATGCCACATCTCCTGATGGCCGGAGCTACAGGACAGGGAAAATCTGTAGGTTTGAACGCTATCATCACTTCTTTGCTTTACAAGAAACATCCTGCCGAAGTTAAGTTTGTGATGGTTGACCCGAAAAAGGTGGAGCTCTCTCTCTTCAATAAAATCGAAAGACATTATCTGGCCAAACTCCCCGACTTTGAAGAGGCGATCATCACAGATACCCGTAAGGTTGTGAGGGTGCTCAATTCCCTCCTGATCGAGATGGACAACCGTTACAACTTGCTTAAGGATGCCCAGGTAAGGAATATCAAGGAATACAACACCAAATTCATTGCACGAAAGCTGAACCCCAACAACGGGCATCACTTCATGCCCTATATAATCGTGGTTGTTGATGAGTTTGCAGACCTGATCATGACCGCCGGCAAAGAAATTGAGACTCCCCTAACCCGCCTTGCTCAGCTTGCCCGTGCTATTGGGATTCACTTAATCATTGCTACGCAACGGCCTTCTGTCAATATCATTACGGGTACGATCAAGGCAAACTTCCCGGCTCGTGCGGCTTTCAGGGTTATCTCCAAAATCGACTCCAGGACTATTCTCGACACCGGTGGCGCAGACCAGCTAATCGGCCGTGGCGATATGCTTCTGTCGATGGGAAGTGACCTCATTCGCCTGCAATGCGCCTTTATCGACACGCCAGAGATCGACAAAGTAACTGAATTCATCGGTTCTCAGCGAGCCTATCCCAATCCATTCATGCTGCCTGAATATTTTGAAGAAGGGGAAGAAAACGGGAAAGATGTGGATTTGTCGGACCGTGACGACATGTTTGAAGAGGCGGCCCGCTGTATCGTACAGTATCAACAGGGCAGTACTTCCCTCCTGCAGCGAAAATTAAAACTTGGCTACAACAGGGCAGGGAGAATCATGGACCAACTTGAAGCCATGGGTATAGTTGGCCCATTCGAAGGCAGTAAAGCCCGTGAAGTCCGTATTAAGGATATGGAAGCTTTGAAAGAATTATTGAAGAATTATTTTTAAAAAGAACATAATATATGAAACGAATTCCCTTCCTTTTTGTGATGCTCTGTATCTTTAGTTTTACTTATGCTCAGGTCAACGACCCTAAAGCATCCGGAGTACTTGAAGAAGTAATCAGTAAATCAAAAACTTACGACAATATTAAAGCCGAGTTCACCTATAAACTCGAAAACAAAACCAACAAGGTCGCCGACAGTTATAATGGAACTGCCATGATCAAAGGGGAGAAATACAAACTGAGCATCGCAGGCCAGACCGTGATTTTCAATAACAATACCACCTGGACCTACATTAAAAGCGCAAACGAAGTTCAGATCAACTCAGTTGATGACAAAGAAGATGCAGTCACCCCGACCAAAATCTTCAACGGAAGCTACCTCAAGAATTTCAAACCGAAACTCATCAGTGAGGCATCCAAAGAAGGAAAAACAATTGAGACAATTGACCTTACACCCAACAAAGGGAAGTCCTATTTTAAAGTCCGCCTTGAGATTGATAAAGCAAACAAACAAATCACGAGTTTTGCCGTTTATGACAAAAATGGGAGCATCTACACTTATAAAATCAACAAGTTTTCTGTGAATCAGAAGATTGCAGATTCAGAATTTGTTTTCAAGGCAACTGATTACCCAGGTGCTGAGATCAATGACATGCGCTAAACCTTTTCAAAGAGATGTTAACAGGGATTCGGAATATTATCTGGGACTGGAACGGGACCCTGCTGGACGACGTAGATATTTGTGTTGATTCCATCAACATTCTGCTCGAAAAACGCAAGCTCCCACTGATGAATATCGATCGATATAAGGAACTCTTTAGCTTTCCTGTCATAGAGTATTATAAAAATATCGGATTCGACTTCACTGCTGAGGTTTATGATGAGGTCGCCACGGAATTTATGACAGCCTACCTCGACAGGCTTCCTTCTGCGGGGCTTTTCCCTCAGATCCTGCCCCTTTTAGAGGCCTGCCGTCAAGGTGGCTATCAACAGGCAGTTCTGTCGGCCATGGAGCAAGATACTTTAGATTCCTCAATTCAAAGCAAAGGAATCCAGCATTACTTTACCAAAATTGTGGGCATTGACAATCATCATGCCGTGGGTAAACTTGAAAATGCTGAACGAATCTTAAAAGAAATCAATGGAAAAGCCAGTGAGACTTTACTTATCGGCGACACACTTCATGATTTTGAAGTAGCTTCAGCTATCGGATGTCCTTATCTGCTTATTGGAAGCGGGCATCAGTCTCTAAGACGCCTATCAGAACATGGAAGAAGCACGGCAGAAAGCCATGATAGATTGCTAGAATTCTTTGATTGAGTCGTTTCTAATCTGCTCCTGTAAGACTTTATCCTGGATTTCTTCTCTGTATTTGATGCTCTGCATATAATATTCCTTTTTCATAGGCTTACCTTCTTCTGTGAAATACAGCCAGGTTCCTTCTTTTAATCCATCTTTGTAAGGACCTGTAACGCGGATCTTACCTGAAGTATAGAAAAGTTGCATAAGGCCCTGTAACATATCTTTTTCATACTGGCCTTTCATTTTGACCGTACCATCCTCAAAATGTAGTATCCAGGCTCCTTGCCTAAGGTCATCCTTATAATTTTTCTCCTCATTCATATTGCCATTGACATAATAGGTTCGCCATGGGCCATCTTTTTTACCGGCTTTGTATGCTTCCTGTGAAAGCAATTGCTGCGCTTCGTTGTAATAAGTCCAGGTACTGTCTTTGAGCTCATTGACATATTTCCCTTGGGTCATGATCTGCCCGGTTTGGAAATACGTGGTTGTATAGCTAATTTTACCTTTGGAGAAGAAATAGGATTTCGCTTTCAGGGTCCCTTCCGGGAAATAATATTTGAATTCTCCGCTTGGTTTGTCGTCCCTAAAGTTCCCCTCGTATTTAAGCTTGCCTTGCTCATCCATTTTGCGCCATAGTCCTTGTTTTCGTCCCTGGGCATCAGTCTGATTCACTGAAGAAACTGTTTGTGCCTGCAGGCAAAGTGAGGCTATGAAAAGAAAACCAAATAAAATCTGAGCTTTAAACATCATGCATATTCCTAAGAGGGAAATTGAATATTTATTCCATTACTTTTGTGAGGTAAAATTACATTATTTTCTTTCGTGTCAGGTTTCTCTTCAAAACTACTCGAGGATGCGGTCAATGAGTTGAGCCGTCTTCCTGGAATCGGTAAAAAAACTGCTTTGCGTTTGGCACTTCATCTCTTGAAAGAATCTGAGAGTGAAGTTGTTAACCTGGGTAAGTCATTGCTCTCAATGCGTACTGAAATCAAGTACTGCGAAAGCTGTCATAACATTTCGGATACTGATTTATGTACGATTTGTAGTGATCCAAAGCGTGAAGGCCAGACCGTTTGCGTGGTTCAAGACATCCGGGATGTCATTGCCATTGAAAACACACATCAATATAAAGGCTTGTACCACATCCTTGGGGGGGTTATTTCTCCAATGGAAGGAATTAGCCCTGACGACCTGAATATCAAATCATTGACCAGAAAGATTGAATTGGGTATCGTAAAAGAAATCATCATGGCCTTACCGGCAACGATGGAAGGAGATACGACAAATTTCTTTATCTATAAGAAAGTCAAGGACTTTGGGCTGGTGATTTCGACAATTGCCCGTGGTGTTTCTGTCGGGGATGAATTGGAATATGCTGATGAAGTGACGCTAGGTCGTTCTATTCTTAACCGGATGCCGTACCAGGGCGGATTGACATACTAAAAAGGCCTCCGAGATCGTCCTGATCAGGTAATTCCGGGATGATTTCTGGCGGATTTTTTTCATAGATCTCTTCTTCCTCTTCAAATAATTTCAACTGGTTCGGGCTGATATAATATTCATCTTCCGGATTGCTGGCATGTCGCTCTAAAAACTCCCTGACTGCTCTCTTAACAAGGCGTTTCGTACTGGTATTATGAATCTTACAGAACTTGTCGAGTAAACTTTTTTGTTTACTGCTGACCTTGATCTCTATTTTGCGATATCTTATCCTGACGGGTTTCTTCTTCTTTTTTACCGGCATAAAGAGGGATTCATTTTAGATTCAGGAAACCGTTTCTATTTCTTTGATGAACTTTTCTGCAAGCGCTTCAGCACCTTCCTGCGTAGGACTTTCTGTATAAACCCTGATAATCGGTTCTGTGTTGGATTTGCGCATGTGAACCCATTCATTGTCAAATTCAATTTTCAGTCCATCAACCGTGTTTGTGTTTTTGTCTTTATACCTGGATTCAATCTGCCATAATATATTGTCGACTTTGGTTGTTTCACTTAACCCGATCTTTTTCTTGGCCATGAAATAATCCGGATAAGAGGCACGGATCTGCGTACAAGTCTTTCCTGAATGCGCCATCTTTGTCAACATCAGCGCAATCCCCAGTAAAGCGTCACGGCCATAATGCAAATCTGGCAGAATCACTCCTCCATTGCCTTCTCCGCCGATAACGGCACCTACCATTTTCATCTTCTCCACTACATTTACTTCACCTACAGCAGATGCATAATATTCCTGGTCATAACGTTTGGTAACATCCCTCAAAGCCCGTGTAGAAGAAAGATTCGACACAGTAGGACCCTGCTTATAGCTCAGTATATGATCGGCAACAGCTACCAATGTGTATTCTTCTCCAAACAAGCTCCCATCTTCGCAAACGATTGCCAGGCGGTCTACATCAGGATCTACCACAAAACCAATATCAGAATTACGGTTTGACACAATATGACAGATCATGCTAAGATTCTCCGGCAATGGTTCAGGATTATGGGCAAAATTCCCGTCAGGAACACCATAAAGTGTAAAAACCTGTTCTACACCCAAGGCCTTAAGCAGTATCGGTAAAGCAATTCCTCCCACCGAGTTAATGGTATCGATAACGACAGCAAAGTTTGCGTCCTTAATTGCATTAATATCGACATAAGGTAAGGCAATAATCTTTTGAATATGCTTATCCAGCTGAGTATCATCATTGCTTACAGTACCAATTTCGTTGTGAGATGCAAAATTGATGTCAAGGGTCTCTGCTCTCTTTAATATCTCTTCCCCTTCTTCTGCAGTGATAAATTCGCCCCTGTCGTTTAGAAACTTCAAAGCATTCCAGTCGGCAGGGTTATGACTTGCAGTGATAATGATGCCGCCATTGGCTTTTAAATCAGTGACAGCCATTTCAACAGTCGGGGTGGTTGCCATTCCCAGGTCAACGACATCGGCACCACAGGCAAGAAGGCTGGAGATAACCAGATCCGTGATCATCGGACCGGAAGTACGGGCATCACGACCTATGACTATTTTAAGTTTCTGCTTCTCTGCATTCTGTTGAAGCATAGTAGCATAAGCCGAGACAAAACCTACAACATCAAGCGGACTAAGACTTTCTCCTGGCTTTCCCCCCAGGGTACCGCGAATGCCGGAAATGGATTTAATAAGTGTCATAAGGATGAACATTAAATAGAATACAAAGATGAAGTAATTGATCTAATTACACCAACATTAAGTAACAATCTTTGATCGTAATATTCAAATCACTAAGTCTAAAGGGTAAGAATTTACCAATATACCAATTTTCAATATATCAATATACCAATTGAAGGTACTTTATTTAACATCGAAGCACCCCTTCAATTGGTATATTGGGAAATTGGTATATTCATATTTTATGATTATAATATGAATTCAAAAAATTCATCCTTTGGAATATAAGTTTGTTTACTTTAGCCCCTATATGCATATAATGAATTATGTTTCCATAAAAATTCACAATTTCTCCCTTAGGTGGTGTGGAATGCTTATTCTGTCATGCATTTCAGCTTTTTCTGTCATTGCCCAGAATAAAGCAAACTACAATTTAAATCAATGCTATATCCGTGAGAACAAAGGTCAAAGCACCTCACAAGCTTTGTTCATCGGCCAAACGCCTGCTGGTAATGTCTTCTTTTATAAGGATTCAGTGGTGATTCAGAAGATTAGCTGTAAGAATAACACTGAATCAGTTCTTGCTCCTGACAAGAAGTATCATCAGCAGGAGACCCGCATGCAAAGAGATTGCTTTTCAATTACGAACGAGATCATTAAAATCCCTGGTCACAATAATCTGATGCTGGTCCCATCAGGAGCAGATGGCAGTAAAACAAACTACTTTGTTGGGAATGACCCCTCAATGTGGATTAAAGATTTGCCGAATTATAATGAGCTTGCCTATCATAACCTTTCAACAGGGGAGTCATTCAGAATCACCTGTGATTCTAAAGGAATTCAAATAAACCAGCAAAGTCAGAACAAAGGCAAACAGCTCACAGCTAATTTTTCGACAAATCCGCTGTTGTTGAGCTCAAGTTATGTAGGCGGGACAATTTATGATCAGATTAATGCGATCGACATTGATGAGCTGAAGAACATTTATTTGTGTGGCTTGACGAAAAGCCTTGATTTTCCGCTTAGCAATCCAGCTTATGACACAAGCTTTGCCGGGGCAACCGATGGTGTCGTTTTAAAATTTGATTCTACGGGTAACAACCTGATTTTCTCGACCTACCTCGGTGGATATATGCAGGATGTTTTGCGAAATATTCATGTGAAACCTTTTACGCACGAAGTAATTGTCTCAGGTTATACTGCCTCCCCGAATTATCCAACCACAGCATCATCTTACATGCCGGTTACCGGGGGCTTATCTGATGTTTGCCTAACATGTCTGAACAGCCTGGGAAACTCATTGATTTATTCGACTTATATTGGTGGTTCAAAAGAGGATCTCTTGTTTCATATGATTGTTGACTCTATAGGAAACACTTATTTATCCGGATCCACAGGTGGCAGTTTCCCTGTGACCACCGGGAGTTATCAAACTACTTACGGCGGTGGCCAATATGATCTGTTTCTATGTAAAGTGAATGCTTCTGGCAGTGGACTTATCTTTTCAACTTACATTGGAGGACCAAACCGTGAATATGGCGGCGAACTTACTATCGACAAGACAGGTAACTGCTACCTGGGATGTCTTACAAGCGGATCTTCACCCATTACTCCGGGAGCTTATCGAACCAGCATGTCTACCACGCAGTCTTATTATCTCTGTAAACTTTCACCAAGCGGAAATTCATTGTTGTTCGGAACTTATTGTGGATGGGCGAATGACAGCCCTAGTACCTTGAGCGATTTGGCGGTTGACAGCAATGGCGTATACTGTATCGGACTTGCGGGATCTTCAGGATCTTTTGCAACGACAAGCGGAGTCTTTACCAACAGCCCCTCAATTGGCGGATGGCCAGGCCCCATTGCATTATTTAAAATGAGTACTCAGGGCGACAGTTTGCGCTTTGCTACCGTGATATATTATGGTGGTAGCGGAGGATGGAATTATGAACCCAGTCTTTGTGTCGTCCAGGATAAAATATTCTTTACGTATCTGATCTATACACCAGGTACGAATTGGTCCCCGATACAAGCCACCTTATGCGCTTTCGACAACACCTTTCCCCCTCCTGCCTCCGCAGGTGTGAATTCAAAAACCGCCATTTTCGCTTTGAGTAAAAACGCCGATAAATTACTATACCTCAGCTATTTTGGCGGATCAAAACATAACGCAGTTCCTGCAATGTTGGTAAAAGACGACATTGCCTACCTGGCCGGGTATACTGATTCACAGGATCTGCCTTTGACAAACAACTGTTTTGATTCAATCCCAGTTATCCCCGGCTCTAATTTCTATAAAGGCTTATTTGCCCGGATTAAAATAGAAATCAACCCCAAAGCGATGTTTGATATTCCTACGCATATCTGTACAAACAGCCCGCTTAATTTCCAAAACAATTCACACTGTAGCAATCACTTTTTATGGAAATTCGGGGACGGCGATACTTCGTCCTTGTCCTCCCCAAGCCATACCTATCATACACCCGGAAATTACACGATAATCCTGATCGCCAACAATGACAACAGTTCTGATACCGTGACGAAAACAATAATCGTTCAGTCAATCTTTCAGAATCACCAGGATTCAATTTGTTCTGAAGATTCTATCTTCCTTGCAGGTGCCTATCGTCACCTAGCAGGCATCTATATCGATTCACTTCATACCGCCAATGGCTGCGACAGCATCGTGCAAACAACATTAAGTCTGAACGCTTCACCGGAAAATAATCTGCCCACAGATACTGTCTTTTGCAGTGGGGATGAGTTCCAACTCAATGCAGGAAACCCCGGTTTTACCTACCAATGGAATGATGGCTCCTCAGGGCAAAGTATTTTAATATTCGATTCGGGTACTTATTCACTTACCGTCACTTCTAACAAAGGTTGTAGCAAGTCATCATCAACGAATGTTCAGAAAATACCACTTCCAACATCAAACCTGATCGCAAAAACGACGATTTGCCAGGGGAGCATTATGATTCTGAGCACAGACACCTGTCCCAACTGCCACTATTTGTGGAATAATTCTAGCACAAATCCATCTATTACAATCTCACAATCAGGGATATACATAGTCACTGTTTCCAATGATTATTGCAGTATTTCCGATTCCGCTTTGGTGGAAGATTGTGTCAGCTTGCAAATGCCCAATGTTTTTACACCAAACGGTGATGGCCACAACGATCTCTTTATTCCAGATTTTTTGAATGTCGACAAATTCGAACTTACTGTCTTCAACCGCTGGGGTGAACTTATCATTAAAACAACAGACATCACTAAGGGCTGGGACGGAACCAAACACAACAAAAACTGCCCTGATGGCACTTACTTCTACATGCTTGAATATCAAGGCTTAGGGAATGGGAATATGCCTTTTAAAGCACGGATGCAGGGGACTGTTACTTTGCTGAGATGAATTGACTGGGCGACGAGGCAAATTCTACTAACTACTAACTAACTTCTTCCTCCTCCACCAAATCAGCTTCAACCCTCAGGTTGTCAATGATAAAATTCTGGCGATCAGGTGTGTTTTTGCCCATATAAAAAGACAGGATATCGGAAATAAGCATGTCCTTTTTCATAATGACAGGATCGAGGCGAATGCTTGGCCCGATGAAATGCTTAAACTCGTCCGGAGAAATCTCTCCCAATCCTTTGAATCGGGTAATTTCAGGCTTGGTCCCGAGTTCATTCATAGCGGCTTGCTTCTCTTCAGGGCTATAGCAATAGATCGTCTTTTGCTTGTTTCTGACCCTAAAAAGCGGTGTCTGCAGAATATATACATGCCCGGTTTTAACAAGGTCGGGATAAAACTGAAGAAAAAAGGTCATCAACAAAAGGCGGATATGCATGCCATCGACATCAGCATCTGTTGCAACCACTACGTTGTTGTATCTGAGATTGTCATAATCGTCTTCAATATTCAATGCAGCCTGAAGCAAGTTAAACTCTTCGTTTTCATAAACTACCTTTTTGCTGGCTCCGTATACGTTCATGGGTTTCCCTTTCAGACTGAACACTGCCTGGGTTTGCACATCACGTGATTTGGTGATACTTCCGCTTGCCGAATCACCCTCGGTAATAAAAAGCGTAGATTCAATGGCTCTCTCGTGTTTATCTGTATAGTGAATCTTACAGTCGCGAAGCTTTTTGTTATGCAGGCTGGCTTTTTTGACGCTGTCTTTCGCCAGTTTTTTAATGTTGGCTAGGTCTTTACGCTCTTTCTCCGACTGTAAGATCTTACGATACAAGGCATCAGCTGTGTCAGGGTTAATATGCAGGTAATTGTCAAGGTTTCGCTTGACAATATCCATGATAAAATTCCGAACACTGGGTCCCTCCGGATACATTTGTTGCGAACCAAGTTTTGTCTTGGTCTGCGACTCAAAAACGGGCTCCTGGACCTTGATACTAACAGCAGCAATAATTCCTTCGCGAATGTCGCCGGGCTCGAAGTCTTTTTTATAAAACTCGCGAACTGCTTTTACTATTGCTTCACGAAAAGCTGCCTGGTGCGTTCCGCCCTGTGTGGTATGCTGCCCATTGACAAAGGAGTAATACTCTTCGCCATAACTCTTTTCACTATGGGTAAAGGCGATCTCAAGATCCCCTTCTTTGATGTGGATGATCGGATACAGGATTGGACCATTGATGTTGGTCTCAAGCAGGTCCATCAATCCATTTTTCGAATAATATCTTTGTCCGTTGAAAATGATGCTAAGACCCGGATTCAGGTATGCATAATTCCACAAGAGTTTTTCAATATGTTCGCTTAAAAAATGATAATTCCCAAAAATTTTCTCATCCGGACGGAAAGTGATGAGGGTCCCGGTCTTTAAATCACAGCTTTCTTCTGCAGCCTCGTGTGTCAGGTCTCCTCCTTCAAATTCAACGACTTTTGTTTGATTGTCACGAACCGACTGGACCCTAAAATAAGAAGACAGCGCATTAACGGCCTTGGCTCCTACCCCATTCAATCCCACTACTTTTTTGAATACCTTGGAATCGTATTTCGCACCGGTATTGATACGCGCCACGCAGTCGATCACTTTCCCTAGCGGAATTCCTCGTCCATAGTCACGAACAGTAACGGTCTGCTCTTTAATAGTCACCTCAATGTTCCGTCCGCCTCCCATGGTAAATTCATCGACAGCATTGTCAAGAATCTCTTTCAGAAGGACATAGACCCCGTCATCATGGGAAGCGCCATCGCCCAGCTTTCCAATATACATGCCCGGGCGCATACGGATATGCTCTCTCCAGTCAAGCGACCGGATACTCTCATCGGAATAAACTTCTGACATTCTTATCTCAAATTTAGTGCAAAGATAAGGCCTTCGGCAAAACAGATGCTATCAGGCCCGCCAATGTTCATATCTTTGCATAACACATTCCTGGAAAAACAATCTATGAATAAATGGAAGAAAGCCTTGAAAGCCATTGGGCTCATCCTGAAAAACCCCTGGCTTCTGAACAAAATCCTTGACGACACCATCTGGGAAGATTATGTCATAAAACAATACTCCATCGCCAAAGGATTTCCTGTAATTAAACCTGAACAGCTAGGACTTGCCGATCCTGATACTGTTTACCCCTATGCATTTCTCGACGGAGGCTCCCTCCCAACCGACCTCTCATTACTCAATAGTCTTGCTCAGAAAATTGCTGACTGTTGTTATTTTGAGATAGGCACCTGGCGCGGGGAAAGCGTCGCTAATGTAGCTCGTTTTGCAAAAGATTGCTATACGCTGGACCTTACACCTGAGCAATTAAGGCTGTTAGGCAGGGATGAAGCCTATATCAAAGCCCAGGCTGAGCTATCCAGGCATCTGAAAAATGTGACACATTTGCTGGGTGACACCAAGACCTTTGACTTTTCTAAGTTTCATAAGAATTTTAATTTAATATTTATCGACGGGGACCATCATTATGAAATGGTAAAACATGACACTGAGAAGGTCATCAATCATCTTTATTCAGAAAACACCATCATTGTTTGGCACGATTATGCCATTAACCCGGAGCAGGTCCGCTTTGAAGTGATGGCTGGGATTTTAGATGGCTTGCCCAAGAAAAAATATGAATTATTATATCATGTTGAGCACACCAAATGTGCGATTCTCTTTCCAAAGAATCTTAAGGGAAAAAGCCTGAGCTTCCCAATGGAGATAAAGGATGTCTATGAAGTTCAGCTTAAGAAAAAGGCATTAAGTTCGTAAGGACTTACTTTACATACTATATATATAAGTTTTTCTATGCACCGCATCTCCCAACCCCTTCTCCTTCAGGAAAAGAGGTCGGGAGATGAGACCCAAACAAATCCCTAAAGAAAAAGCTTCTTCACCTCAGCCCTGAAAAAAGCAATATCAGAACCTCTGATCAATAAACTCCTCAGCTTCTCCCCTGTTTGTCTGAAAAATAAAATCATCTGAAAAACAAGCATTACGGTATAGGAAACCGAGGCAGTTACTCCTGCTCCTACCAATCCATAACGTGGAATTAGAATAAACCCTAAACCCGAAGTAAAGACCAATCCGAGCATCGATGCCCACATATTATAAATCGGCTTCCCCAGGCCAGCGAAATAATGGCTGAACATCATTGAAACCGCATTCGACAAAATCCCCACGGCCAGGCACGAAATGACAAGGCGCGTTTCGTTAAAGTCTTTACCGAAAAATGCAAAGAAAGAGTCAGGTATACATAACATACACAACAACATTGCCAGGGTCACGACAAAAGTGAACTTCGCAAGTTGTAATGTAAGATGAGCCGCATAAACCTTGTCGTTGGCGTTGGCGATCCGCGTATATTGTATGGTCGCCACGGATCGTCCCACGATCCAGGTACCTTCCGATAACTGATTTCCGAAATGGAACATCCCGGTAAAGCTTCGTCCAAAGAAAGAGTTGAGAAAATAATAACTCATTCGGTAATTCAGCACTTGTGCGATATAAGCAAGTTGATTCACCAGTCCCAGTTTAAAGATCTGCCGGATCACCTCATCAATTCCAATCTTGTTAAATGACTTCATCAAAGGAATCAGCAATAGGAAAGTAACCAGGAAGATAATGCCATAGGAAAGGTAAAGCGACAAAAGGAAAGAAGAGACTCCCGCCTTTCCCAGCCACAGAAAGAGTATCAAGAGCGCTGAAGCCTGAACTCCATACTGAACAAGGTTAAGGATATTAAAGACTTTGATTCTTTCCTTTCCCAAAAGGATATTCAGATGAACCTGGGAAAAGGAAAACAACAAGGAAAGAATGATCACATCCCAATGGTAAGGTGCCGGAACGAGGTTCACAAAATAAAAAAGGAGGCGAAAAAACAAAGCCACAAGAATAGCCCACACATAACCCGGGATCAACAAATGGACTGCATCAACACGTGAAGACAGGAAAACCATTCCCGAACCTCCGACGATATTATTGACAACCAGGATCAGGGTGATTCCCAGAACGATAAAGCTGGTATCTCCTAAGCCGCTTGCGCCCAGATAATGAGCATTTAAAAAAAGAATAAGAAAACTAAGTAATGCGATAATAAGCCTTGACCCGGTGGTGGCTAATATCTTCCTGAACATCAGGCCTTGTGATTAAGACAAGTATTGTAGAATTCTTTCCAGGCATTCCCGATAATTTCTTCATTAAAAAGCCCCTGGATGTGTTCCTGCATTTTATGGGGCTTATAAACGCTGTAATGCTTGATCATGTCTTCCAGGGCAAACACCAGTGATTCCTCGTCGTCAGTATCGATTACAACGCCACAATCGTTGTTTACAAAGGCCTCAGGTCCACCGCTTTTTGTCACCACTACAGGCTTCCCGCAGGCAAGTGCTTCAGCACTAACCACCGAAAAGGTCTCAACACGACTGTTCACAAGCATAAAATCAATCGACGGCAGCAAGTCTAAAACATATTGATTGGACTGTCGACCATGAAAATTCACTTTATCGGTGAGTTCTAATTTTATAGTGAGATTTTTGAGGCTTTCTTCATCATGACCACCTCCTACAATGTGAAAATCAAAGTCAAAGCCTAAGCTTGTGAGCTCTTTCATTGCGTACAGGCTCCCTGAAATGTTCTTGTTTCTATCAGCCAGGTCAGCCACAGTAAGAATGACGGCCTTTCCATGGGTCTTAGGAGGTTTCGGTATAGGAAAGTTATCGATCACATTAGGAATGACCACTGTGTTCGGATGTATGAGCTCTTGTTTATTCATGGACTCCTGGAGGCGTGCTGACACTACGCCTAAGCCGCTGGATCTCCTTAAACATAAGCGACAGAGATAGCGATATATGAAAGACTTCTGGCTGTATACACCAGAAGCATAACCTGTCCAATGCTCGGTAATCACATAGGGGATTCCATTGAATACCTTTAATAGTAATGCCATTAGTCCTGGTCTTAAAAGCACATGAACATTGACTAATGCAGGTTTCCCATGATCTCTCTTTACTGATTCCCAGGCCAAACGAAAGCCTTTGTAATAGTTTCTGATGTTCTTCAGCTTTCCACCAAAGCCCTTATTTCTTAATTTATGATAATGAACCACATATTCATCGATACCCTGGTTCGATTTAAATGACACCTCTGGTTGCCTCACTTTATAATCAACGCCATCAACATAAATTACGACATTTTGAAAATAAGGCAGACTTGACCTGATATGTTTCTGTGTAAATACACCAAACTGTTCATCATCATCAGATGGATACCAATGCGGAAGGTGAAGTATATATGTATTCTCGGTTGTCAAGTTCTTTTCTTGATTTTAATTAGATTTTGAAGCTTTGAGAGAGAAGACTGATGGCACAATTTTTTCTATCTTGTCGTTGCCCACTCACGATACCATATGGCAAATCCCTTTTAGTCAGCTCATTAACATATAGATTAAACAGATATTCTCTTAAGTTAGGATGTTCTCTTAAAGGATCAGGTTCCCATGGAAGATCGATATTGCAAAGTAAGTAATAATCGTGTGGATTATGTTCAATTTCATTTAAGATCCATGAATCACATCGGCCGAAGGTATGTTCTGACCATATTTTAGTCACAACAGCCTCTGTATCACAGAATAAGAATTTCTCTGCTTTGACACTCGCATTTATCTCATACAGTCGTTGACCCTGTGCAATCAAAAGAATATCGTCATAAATATAAGGTCTTTTCAATTCTGCCAGAAAAACTCTTGCATATTCGCTTGCAAATGTAGTATGAAAATGCATTGAAAGTTGTTCTGCAAGCCAGGATTTCCCAGTTGATTCAGGTCCTGTAATGGCAATTCGTTTTATCATGCAACATTTTCTTTCTTAAGCCGGCGATGCCATTCGACATAACCAGCAATTGCGAGTGCAAAGAAAACAAGATATTGCACAGCAGAAAGCTTTAAATTTTTATTAAAAAATAGAAATATACAGAAAAAATCCCCTATTATCCACAGGATCCAATTTTCAATCTTTTTCACGGCCATCAGGTACATGGCTACAATAAATATTGCCGTGGTAACGGAATCCCAAAAAGGGACTGAACTATCTGTATATTTGATAAGTACAAGATAAATCACCCATGAAAAAACAACAATGAGAAAGACAATGAGAATCCAATATTCTGGTTTGAACCTACTGATTGGAATATGCTCTTTTGTTTGTTTATTTGTCTTTGCCCAAACGATCCATCCATATAGACTCATCAGGAAATAAAACGCATTGATGCCCATGTCGGCATACAGACCAGCATAATAACACAGATAAACATAGAGTAAAACGCTGATAATACCGACTGGGTATACGAGAATATTCTCCTTACGGGCAAACCAGACACTGAGAAGTCCTGTTGCGACAGCTATGGCTTCTATCATCCAAACAAAGAAGTCAGAGAATTAAAAATCCCAATCCATGCTGGGACCACTATTACTATCTGTGGCTTTGTGCTCTTCCTGGATACCACTTTTGTCATGACAATTGCTGTTCCCAGCTTTCTCAGTGGCACTATGTCCGCCATCTTTCTCTTCATGGCCTCGCATCCTTTTCATAAGCATCATTTTAAATTCCCATTCAGCAAGGTAGAGTTTTGCAACCTTTTGGTCAGGAAGTACCGTTTTAAATTTAGTGTGATATTCTTTTTTAAGGTCAAGTAATGCTTGTTCTTTTTGCAATTGACAATCAGCAAGATCTTCTAGTTGTGACTTGGTGAGGCTATCCGCGCGTTCCCACAACTGATTGCATTTACTTTTCCAACTTAAATACAATTCCGTTTTTTTAACCTTATATTCATCATAAACAGGCCAGAAATCGCGTGCTTCTTTTACTGACAGGTCAAGTTTAGTGGTAATAAACGCACTTTGTTCAGCCCGAATCTTTTCATGAAGCACTTTGTCATTCGAACCAGAATGCGTTTGTGCTGACAGACCCGAAAATGCACCTATTAAGAAAAAGAAGCTTAAACAGCTTAAATGTATATTTCGACAGGTAATATTTTTCATAACATTGTCACTTAAAATGTTAAATCAATTGGGTCAACATTCTCATCAATAAGATAATTATAGATGTCATCTTCCGTAACACCTTCTTTTTCTAATGTTGTAATAAACTGGTCAACATTTTGATCGGCTGTTAAATTATCTGTTACGCTATTAATTTGTAGCTCAACCTGTTTCTTTTTATCGGTTTTTCCTGTTGAAGCACTCCTCATTATATTCTCCTGAGAAGCAGGAACAGGCTCAGAAGCACTTGATTCGACCTTCATAGCATCAGATGTTTCCGAAATAAGAGCGCCAGATGATTTCTTATTTTGAGTAATCAGGCTGGCCCTTTTTTCCAATATTTCAGATCGCAAAAATATTGCTAATGAAATAATAATGAGAACGGCTGCTGCAGATGCCACGAGAAAAAGCTGACGGGGAAACGGACGAATCAAAACCTGTTTGGGTTTTTTCGTAATTTGTGTCTGAATTTTTCCTGGCAAAGAATCGAAATAACCGGCAGGCACAGAAAAGGGATTCCCTTTCATTTTCTGCTGAAGCTGAGTAGACATCCCGTCCAATGGCTTGAACGACATATTTTCTTGCTTATTTTCTTCTTTTCTTTTCATGTTGGATGTCAATTGCTTATTGGAGTAATCTAAAATTCAAAAGTTTAATTTTCTGTGAGATATTTTTCAATTTTCTTCACAGCAATATGATATGAGGCTTTTAGGGCTCCTACAGACGTCCCTAAAATAGTACTTAAATCTTCAAACGTAATGTCATTATCAAAATATTTCATATTAAACACAAGTCGTTGTTTACGAGGCAGTTTGAGGATTGCTTTATGGAATCTACGCTCAATTTCATCCCCGGTAAAAGAAGATTCATCTTCCAAATATTCTGTCAATCCATGGTCAACCTGTGATAAAGGAATAAATACCTGACGTTTTTGCTTCTGCTTCAGGTAGGTAATTGTCTCATTTACTGTGATGCGGTAAATCCAGGTATAGAGTTGGGCATCTTGCCTGAATGAACTCAGGTTATGAAATATCTTAACAAAGATATTTTGAACCAGGTCATCTGCATCTTCATGAGCAATAACCATGCGCCTTACATGCCAGTAGATCCGTTGCTGATACTTCAGGACAAGCAGGTTGAAGCCTGAATCCAACCCATTTTCGGATTGAATTAACTGTATGAGTTCTTTGTCACTTGGATCTGCCATATGCAGCTGAGAACATTTAAATTTCCTTGAATTATTTTTCTATCTCTGGTAATAAATCTAATTAAGACCCGGATCTTGAATAGGGAACCTGGTCATGCGTTGCAAATTCACCCTTGTGGTACTTAAAATATCCGGTAATTGCAATCATTGCGGCATTATCAGTAGTAAAAGCAAAGGGTGGAATAAAAACCTTCCATCCTAGCGCTGCGCCAGCTTCTCTTATTGCAATTTGCAAGCCAGAGTTTGCAGAGACACCACCAGCAATGGCAATTTCTTTTATTCCTGTCTGTTTCGAAGCCAGGATGAGTTTTTTCATTAAGGATTGAACTATAGCTGCTTGTATAGAGGCTGCAAGATCCTCTTTGTTTTTCTCAATAAAATAAACGTCCTTTTTAAGCGCATCTCTGACAAAATACAAGAAACTGGTTTTTAACCCACTAAAACTATAGTTTAGGCCAGAGACCTGTCCTTCAGAAAAACTAAAGGCTTTCGGATTCCCGACTTTGGCAAGCTTGTCAATAACAGGTCCGCCAGGATATGGAAGCCCCATGATCTTCGCCGCTTTATCGAAGGCCTCCCCTGCTGCATCATCCAGCGTTTTCCCAAGGATCTCCATATCAAAATGCTCCCTGACCTTGACAATCTGAGTATGCCCACCCGAAACAGTCAGGCAAAGAAAAGGAAAACCAGGAACGTCTTTTTCTTCAGGACCATCTTGCAAATAATGAGAAAGAATATGAGCCTGTAAGTGGTCAACTTCAATTAATGGGATATTTAATCCCATGCTGAAAGCTTTGGCAAAAGAGGTTCCTACCAATAAGGACCCCAGAAGTCCGGGCCCACGGGTAAAAGCAACTGCCTGTAACTGATCTTTCCTTATATTTGCTTTTTTAAGTGCAGCATCCACTACAGGAATGATATTCTGCTGATGAACCCTGGATGCCAGCTCAGGCACCACACCACCAAAGTTACGGTGTATCTCCTGGTTGGCGATGATATTGGCAAGGATTTTGGTATCCCCAATCACGGCAGCAGCAGTATCATCACAAGAGGATTCTATGCCTAATATATAAATCAAGGTCTGAATTAAATGAAGTTTGCAAAGGTACCCAAAATTGCATTACCCAAAAACCCCTGGGCCAGATCTGCTATTATCTTGATTATCATTATCATACTTCTTCCATTTGCTTTTTATGGGGCCTTTCGTTCTGCCCGTGTACAAACCTGGCTTGCCTCAAAAGCAACTTCTTACTTGTCAAAAGAACTTAAAGCGGATATCAGCATAAAGGGGATCGACATCTCCTGGTTTATGAAGATAACCCTCGAAGGACTTTATCTCAGTGATCAAAAAAAAGACACCATTCTATATGTTGGTAAATTGGGAATCCTTCCAAATAGCATTCTTTACCGTCAGCAAATTATTGACATCCACAGATTAATCCTGGAAGATGCTAAAATCAACTTAAAAACAGCGAAAGGGGAACGTAGTTTAAACCTACAGTTTCTGCTTGACTACTTCCAATCAAAAGACACCACAAGCTCAACAGCAGGAAAACCATGGAGTATTCTAGTCCATAATCTTGACCTGCGTTCAGTCAGTTTCAAACTCGACAACGACAATTACCCGCGCTCCGATACCGGAATCGACTTCTCTCACCTTTACCTGAATCCAGTCAATATCTCCCTGCGAAATATCCGGAATGTTGGTGATACCATTGAGCTTGGAATTACCAACATCATTGCCAGGGAAGTTCATGGATTTAACCTCAAAACCTTTAACGCAGAAGCTAAAATAAGTCCAAAGAACATCAACCTGAAAAACCTGGTTATTGAAACAGACCTGTCGGACCTTGCACTCGATTTAAATTTTGACTTTGAAGAATTCAATGATTTCAATGACTTTATTGACAAAATTAACATCAATGCTTCGTTTTTACCTTCCAGAATAAACACCCGCGACATAACCTTCTTTGCTCCGGATATTTGGGGAATGAATGATCAGGTTTTACTTTCAGGCGACGTTACCGGCAAAGTAAATAACATGAAGCTAAAGGACTTTAACCTGGAATATGGCGCAACATCCCGCTTTCATGGGAACCTGAAAATGATTGGCCTACCCTATATTGAAGAAACCTTTATCAACCTTGACATTAAAAAACTATCGACAAGCACTATTGACCTGGAGCAAATAATATTACCTGGCGGTAATAAACTCAGTTTACCAGATCAGCTGAAAACTTTGGGAAAAGTCGAGGTATCAGGCAAATTCACCGGCTTTTATAATGATTTTGTTTCCTATGCGAATTTCCGAACAAGCCTGGGTAAGGTATTTACCGATATTTCACTGAAGAACAACAAAGAACTTAAACGGTTTGAATACCAGGGCACAGTTAAAACAGACAATTTTTATCTGGGAAAACTTCTCGGCATTGAGAGTATCATGAAGAATCTGGACATGAATGCTGAAATCAAAGGGAATGGACTCACGCTTAAAACCCTGGATATCGCGATGACCGGAACTATTGACTCAACTGATTTATTTGGGAAGACATACCGCAAAATAGACATCGCTGGGGCAATAAAAGAAGAAACGTTTACCGGGAGCCTTGAAGTTATTGACCCAGACCTTGACCTTAGTTTTAAAGGCTCTGTTGATTTTAGTGAGAAACACCCCGCTTTTCATTTTCAGTCTGACATCTCCCATGCCAATCTTAATCATATGAACCTGGTCAAATCAGATACCTCTTATGTGATTGCATCCAGTGTGATCGTCAATACGGAAGGCCTGGTTTTAGACAGTATGCAAGGGAAATTGAATATTGACAATTTAAGATTGACAGTAAACCACGATACCTACCAGGTAAAATCATTTATTGTCGACATGATCTCCCGCAAAGGCGACTATAAAGAAGTTTCGATAAAATCGGACTTATTAGACGGGAAACTCACGGGAGTCATCAATTTCCAGAATCTCCAGTCATCTTTTGAAGGACTTACTGGTATCTACCTCCCTTCGGTTTTTTCAAAAAAAACATCAGATCCTGGCACAGTAAAACAAGCATTTGCTTTCTCAGCAGATTTTAGAGACCCGGGTCCGCTTACCAAAGTCTTTTTACCCGGAATTGAAATTGCAAAGAATACTACGATTCAGTGTGAGATAAACAATGAATCACAGCTCGTGAAGCTTGATGTTAAATCCAAATTATTGTCATTTGGAGAGAAATCCGTCAAAGATTTCTACCTGAGAGGCAATACACAATCGGGTATTTTTATTCTTGAAACCGGATGTTCTAAATTCCTGGCCGGAGATGTGTCTTATTTTGACAACCTCAAACTCATGTCGCATGCCAGAAATGACAGCGTAAATTTCAGGTTAAACTGGCAAAACATTGATTCTCTGCATACAAATAATGGAGACCTTGGTGGGACAATTGCTCTAAATTCATTCCCAAAAATAAGGATCAGCCTGAAAGACTCTAAAGGAACAATCAATGATACCTTATGGAAAGTGGAACCCGGCAATTTTGTAGAAATTGACAGCAATTATATTCACGTACAGAGCCTTAGTATCACCAATGGATTTAGTAAGCTGTTATTCAATGGCATTTTGTCTGAGAACCCCCTGGATTTGTTTACTGTGAAAATCAATAACTTTGACGTCTCAAATTTCGATAGGCTCACAGTCTCCACTGGTTTCGATTTCGACGGAATGATTAACGGGGAAGCCCGCATCCTGAATGTTTACCATTCGCCTACTATCATTTCTGACATTACCATAAAGAAGTTAAGCATTAATGGGGATATCCTCGGTGATGCAGTCATTAGTTCAAGTTGGGATTCAAAAGAATCTGCATTGTTCGCTGGCCTTGATGTTATCTATAAAGGTAATATCGGAGAAAACCAACCCATTAAGTTAAAAGGCTATTATTATCCTTTACGAGAGAAAAACAGTCTGGACTTTAGCGCTGACCTGAGTAATTTCCGATTAAAATCGATTCAAAACCTTTTGTCAAGCTTTAGTTCAAAATTGGTTGGGATAGCCTCAGGACATCTGCTTTTGAAAGGGAGTTTTAACGACATAGAACTAAGCGGCAATCTTAAAGTCCAGCGAGGTCAGATGAAAATCGATTACCTGAATACGACCTATTCCTTCAGTCATGAGATTGATTTTCAAAAAGATATGATTTCAGTAGACAAGATGATCGCCTATGACTCTCTTGGGAACCAGGCCATCATCAATGCGAAAATTATGCACCACAACTTTGCTGAATGGAAATTGGACATTGACATTCAGCCAAAGAATTTCCTCGCAATGAATACTCGATTTATCGATAATAACTTGTTTTACGGCAAAGCCTTTGCCAGTGGAAGTGCTACTATTACCGGACCGGTCAGTAACCTCGTATTCGACATTAATGCCAAGATAAGCAAAGGGACTCAGTTTTTTTTACCCCTAAACCTTACGGCAGATGTCGCAGATAAAGATTATATCACCTTCATCAACCATGCTTCTGATAGCATCATGAAAGAGCCTGAGAAACAAATAGACCTCTCAGGACTAACGATGAACTTTAACCTGGATGCTACGCCTGACGGGGAAATCAATTTGTACTTGCCTTATGATATGGGAAATATCAAAGCCAGGGGAGAAGGCCGGCTGAACATGAATGTTGATTCAAAAAGCAATTTTGGGATGTTGGGAGAATACAAAGTAACAGAAGGAGCCTATCTCTTTACCCTGAAAAACCTATTCAGCCGTAATTTCGTGCTAGTGCCTGGCGGAAGGATTATTTTTAACGGAGATGTCTATACTACCAAACTCGACCTGAGAGCCAGATACAAAATGGAAGCTTCCCTTTCTGCCCTTAAACCTGCCGGAGGGAGTACGGATCCTGTTTACAATGAAAAAGTCCCATTGGATATTATTATCGACCTTAAAGGGAATCTGTTTAACCCTGAAATTAACTTTATGCTGTTGCTTAACGAAAATGACCCCCAGATCAACAGAATCGTTTATGGACAGATTGACACTACCAACCAGCAGCAAATGAGTGAGCAGATGATTTTCCTCCTGGTACTGAAGCAATTTAAACCTGTGGAGATCAACAGCAATGTGGAAATCGGGATTTCCGCCGCTGCCTCATCTTATGAGATGCTGGCGAGCCAGATCAGTGGTTGGCTTTCACAAATCAGTAACAAATTCGATATTGGGGTCAATTATAAACCTGGCGACCAGGTAACTACCGATGAATTAACTGTGGCTTTATCAACCAAATTATTCGACGACAGGGTAAAAATTGACGGAAACTTCGGCATGGCTGCAACGAGCAAAACAGCTACGGCTTCCCAAAACGCAAGTAATATCGTGGGGGATGTGAGTGTGGAATACATGATAACTCCTGATGGACGTGTTTATGTCAAAGGATACAACAAATCAAATACAAGTGGTGTATACACCAACCGTGCTCCATACACGCAAGGATTTGGTATCTATTATCGTAGAGAGTTCGATAACTTTATGGAAATCTTTAAACGAAAAGTGAAAAGCGAAAAGTGAAATTGAATTCGCTTAACTGTTTAGTTTTTTACTCATCAATCCAGTTCCAGGTTATGCCCCATTTTCTCCATCTTAGTGCGGAGATAATGAATGTTATGATGATTTGGCTGGATACGAAGCGGGATGTTTTCCACTATTTCAATGCCGTAACCTGCTAAGCCGGCTTTTTTTCTGGGATTGTTAGAAATCAAACGGATCTTGTGAGCGCCTAAATCCCGCAGTATTTGGGCGCCAATACCATAATCGCGTTCATCAGCCTTAAAGCCAAGTTCAATATTGGCTTCAATCGTATCTCTTCCCATTTCCTGGAGGTGGTATGCCTTCAGTTTATTAATCAATCCAATCCCTCTCCCTTCCTGGCTCATGTACAATACCAAACCTTTTCCTTCTTTTTCAACCATCCTCAGCGACTCCTGCAGTTGAGCACCACAGTCGCATTTGCTGGATCCAAAAATATCACCGGTAACACAGGATGAATGAACCCTCACAAGCACTGGCTCGTCCTCAGTCCAGCTTCCTTTGATCAGGGCTATATGCAGCAGTTCTTCATGAAGTTGGCGATAGGCTACCATTCTGAAATTCCCAAAAGTTGTTGGCAGATCGACGCTTTCTTCTTTCTGGATCAGGCTTTCTTTCGACAGTCGGTATTCGATCAGATCTTTGATGGAGACTACTTTTAAGGAGAAGCGGTCAGCAATCTCAAAGAGCTGAGGCAGTCGCGCCATGGTTCCGTCTTCATTCATAATTTCGACCAGGGCACCTACCGGTTTTAAACCGGCAAGCCTGGCAAGGTCGATCGTGGCTTCTGTATGGCCTATGCGACGTAATACACCAGCCTTCTTCGCTTTCAGTGGAAAAATGTGTCCGGGACGACCGAGGTCTTCCGGTTTGGTAGCGTCGTCGGCCAGGGCACGAATCGTCATCGCTCTGTCGCTGGTCGAAATCCCTGTTGTTGCACCCGAACCTAAGAGATCTACAGAGACGGTAAAAGGAGTTTCATGAAGCGAGGTATTGTTAGGCACCATCATATCCAACTGCAGGAATTCGCAACGCTCTTCGGTGATCGGGGCACAGATGAGGCCCCTGCCATGCGTCGCCATAAAATTGACGATTTCCGGGGTGATTGTCTCCGCAGCTGTCACGAAATCACCCTCATTTTCGCGATCTTCATCATCAACAACAATGATGACCTTTCCGGAACGTATATCTTCTAAAGCTTCAGCGATAGTATTTAGTCGACGAGTCATTGTCAGGCATTAAAATTATTGCGCAAAGGTACAAAGAAAGCGCACAGAATTTCTTTAAAAATGTGGACCTTTGAGCAGATTTACCCAAACACAATGCATCCTTTAAAAATATCCGCTATATCATACCTGAATACCGTTCCTTTTGTTTATGGAATCCAGAATTATCCCGGATTTTCTGATTATGAAATTGAATTTGATGTACCTTCAAGTTGCGCTGAAAAGCTGATTCACAACAAAACGGATGTCGGCATCGTTCCCGTAGCCACCATACCCTTCATCCCCGATGCCCAGATCATCACACCTTACTGTATAGGTGCACTAAAAGCAGTTGAGACGGTGGTATTGGCCTCAAGAAAACCTTTAAGTGATATCCGGATTGTCTATCTCGACACCGACTCCAGAACCTCTGTTCTCTTATTGAAAGTGCTTGCAAAACATCACTGGAAGTTGAATTTTGAGTTCCTGCCACTCGGAAAGAAACAATGGGCTGAGTTTGAAAACCATGAAGCTGCAGTACTTATCGGCGATAAAACCTTTGGGCTAAAAAATCATTTTGCCCTGATCACAGATCTTGCAACACAATGGTATCAATTTATAAATTTGCCGTTTGTCTTCGCTTGTTGGGTTGCGAATAAAAAACTGCCTGAGCCTGTATTACAGCAATTTAGTAACGCACTTTCTTTCGGATTGAAGCATGTTGACGAAGCGGTAAAAAGTGTGGATGTTTCCCGCTACCCTGGTGTGAATATTCATCGCTATCTCACTAAAACGATATCCTATACGCTGGATGAAGAAAAACGGCAAGGGATGCGCTTATTCCTGGAGATGAGTAAAGACATTCGTTAATCAAATGTGTTGGTGCAAGTTTGTTAATTCGTTAATTAATCATTACTTAACGAACATTAGCACACTAGCAAATCAGCAAATTATTTCTTAGCAGGATAGCCTCTCTTCGTGGCCATTTCTTCCATCCGTTTCTGCCAGGTAGATTTCGTTACCGGTTTTTTCTTGTTTGCCTGGATCTGAGCATGAATTTTATCTTCATTCACAAAGCTTCGGAATGCCCACATTTGGACAAAAGTAATGACATTGGCGAGCAAATAATAATAACTCATACCAGAAGAATAACTGTTGAAGAATCCCAGGAACATGATGGGCATAAGATACATCATCGTCTTCATGCCAGGCATCTGAGGTGTGCTAGATCCCATCATATCATTGTTGATCTTGGTGTAAATGATGGTAGAAATGGTCATCAGCAAGGTGAACAAACTCACGTGGTCTCCATAAAACGGGATGGTAAAACTCAGGTTCAGGATAGAGTCATAGGAAGATAGGTCAGTAGCCCACAGGAATGGCTGCTGCCGAAGCTCAATAGAGGCCGGAAAAAAACGAAACATCGCGATCAGGATCGGCAACTGCAATAACATAGGGATACATCCTGCCATAGGGTTTATGCCCGCTCGCTTGTAAAGATCCATCGTAGCCTGTTGCTTCTTTAATGAATCTTCTTTCTTAGGAAACTTGGCTGTAATCTCTTCAATTTCAGGCTTCAGCACACGCATCCTTGCTGAAGAAATATAGGTTTTATAGGCAATCGGGAACAGAACGATCTTCAATAATATAGTGAGTACCAGGATGATAATTCCATAATTCCAGTTAAAGCCACTGAGGAAGTCAAAGGTTGGAATCACCGCGAATTTGTTGATCCAGGCAAGTAGGAAGAAACTCCAGCCCAAAGGAATCTGCCTTTCCAGATCAAGATCATATTTTCGATAAACCTTATATTTATTAGGGCCAAAATAAATCGACATTGCGAATTCAGAATTACTCTGGTTGAAGTTCAAGGGAAGTGTCATGGAAGCCTTCATGGTCTTCAAATACCTGTCTCCTACCCTTTCTTTACTCGTGGCAATCATGGCATTGTTAAACGACTCTTTGGCTATCAACACACTGGCAAAGAATTGTTGTTTAAAAGAAACCCATTTGACCCTGGTTTTCAGTTCTTTTTCTTCGTCTTTGGTCTCGGTGATAAAATTCACCTCATTTTGGAAATACTTATAATATATGGTACTGACATTTCTTTCGTTCTGGAGGCTTTTTTCCTGTTGTCTCAGGTTTGCATTCCAATCGAGGGTGATATAATCGGTATTGCTGTTCAGAATTTGTTGCATACCATTGACAGCGATGGCAAAACCAGTCATATAATCATTGCCTTTCAATGTGTAGGCATATTCGATAAATTTAGAACGGTCATAAGTGGAATCGCCGGCATTGGGGAAGAGGCGCATCCTGATCCGTACAGAATCCTTACCCGTAACGCGGACACTCTTGCTTGTCAATGGCTTACCTTCATTGTCGAGTGCTTCAAAATGAAGATCCCGGGTATTGAGCACCCTATTGTTTGAGAAAAAGCTAAAGCTCATCAGCGCAGTATCGGTTTCAAACAAAACAAGTGCTTGCTGGTCGAAGGTTTTAAACTGTTTCAACTCCACCGACTTGATACTGCCACCATGCGTTGAGATGGTCATTTTGACCAGATCACTCTCGAGGATGACATTTTCTTCTTTGTATTTCGAAGATAGTGCAAATGCGCCAAACTTATCTTTATTGACAGTTGCTGTGACACTATCCTGTCTCTTGATCTCGGATGTGGGCTGGGCCCCTGTTTGGGTGGCCGCCGCTGCTGCCGCTGCGGTTTTCACCGCTTCATTATTGATCTTCTCCACCAGCGCGATAGAATCCTGCTTCTTGCGTGTAGCAGCAAGTTCTTCCTTGCTTGGAGTCATCCAAAAGCTATAGCCAATAAGGATGAGAAAAATAATTACAAGTCCATAAATGGAGTTTCTATCCATAGTTTTAAAAAATCAGAAAATGGGTGCAAAGGTAATGCTTATTTCTTCTTGCTTGTTGCCGTTTTGGTTTTGGCAGGGCTTTTCTTTGTAACGCTCGGTACAATAGTATTCATGAAATCGCGGGCGGCCTTGATAAAGCTGACAAACAACGGATGCGGATTTGCCACGGTACTTTTATACTCTGGGTGAAATTGAACGCCAATAAACCATGGATGACCTTCCAGCTCCATGATCTCAACCAGGTTATCCTGGCGGTTGATCCCGACGGCATGCATACCGGCCTCTTCATACAAATCGAGGTATTTGTTGTTAAACTCATAGCGGTGACGGTGGCGTTCGGTAACGTTCTGTGTTTGATAGATCTCCTGTAAAGTGGATCCTTCTTTCAGCGTACATGGATAAGCGCCCAGGCGCATGGTTCCGCCTTTTCCACTGACTTTTTTCTGGGCTTCCATGATGTCAATGACAGGGTATTTTGTACGTGGGTTCATTTCTTTGGAGTGTGCGCCTTCGAGACCCAGGACATTGCGTCCGAACTCTACGACAGCACATTGCATGCCGAGACATACACCAAAGAATGGAACTTTATGTTCACGACAGAATTTGATAGCCAGGATCTTACCTTCAATACCACGCTCGCCGAAACCAGGGGCCACCAGGATGCCATGAAGGCCCGACAACAATGACTCAACATTATCCTCCAGCACATCTTCCGAATGAATCAGCTTGAGGTTAACCTTGCACAAGTTTACGGTACCCGCGTGAATAAAAGACTCATTGATAGACTTATAGGCATCTTTTAGCTCGACATATTTCCCGACAAGACCAATATTAACCTCACAAACCGGGTGTTGCAGGCGATACAGAAAATCTTTCCAGTCGGCCAGCTCAGGCTCCTTTGCGTTAGTGATCCCAACTTTCCGAAGGATCTCACTATCGAGTTTCTCTTCTTGCATCAATACCGGGACCTCATAAATGGTGCTGGCATCGATAGACTCGATGACACTACTGGGTTCTATATTACAAAACAGTGCAATTTTTTCCCTGAGGCTTTCGGTCAGGTGTTTTTCGGTACGACAAACGATGATATCTGGCTGAACGCCCTGTTCCAGCATATTTTTTACTGAATGCTGAGTTGGCTTGGATTTCAATTCGCCGGCAGCAGCAAGATAAGGAACCAGGGTGAGGTGAACCACCAGGCAATTCTTGCCGAGTTCCCACTTAAGTTGCCTAACGGCCTCAATATAGGGAAGCGACTCAATGTCACCAACTGTACCACCAATTTCAGTGATTACAAAGTCAAATCGTCCATCGTTGCCAAGCAACTTTACACGATATTTTATTTCATCAGTGATGTGAGGAATTACCTGGACTGTTTCGCCCAGGAAATCACCCCTGCGTTCTTTGTTGATCACACTCTGGTAAATCCTGCCTGTAGTGATGTTGTTGGCCTGTGAAGTAGGAACGTTGGAAAAACGCTCATAGTGACCCAAATCCAGGTCTGTCTCAGCGCCATCTTCAGTCACAAAACACTCCCCGTGTTCATAGGGATTCAAAGTTCCCGGGTCCACATTGATATAAGGATCCAGTTTTTGATTTGTCACGGTAAACCCCCTGGCCTGCATCAATTTCGCGATTGAAGCGGAGATGATACCCTTGCCAAGAGAGGATGTCACTCCTCCTGTTACGAAAATATATTTTGTGCCTTCCACTGTTGTTCACAAGGCCATATAGCCCTGAATATTAAGATTAATAATACCGATAACTCTTCACCTCTGAGAGGTGTTTTGCCAGGCGTAATACCTGGCAGGAATATCCAAATTCATTATCATACCAGGCATAAAGCACAACGTTTTTACGATCTTCCGAAACCAGGGTCGCGGGAGAGTCATAAATACAAGCGCAACTGTCGCCGATACAATCTGTTGAAACAAGCTCTGTTGAGGTTGAGAAACGGATCTGTTCTATCAGGTTGCCTTTTAAACTGGCTACTCTGAGGATCTCATTGACTTCTTCTTTGGTTACATCACGGGCGACATTCAGGCTAAGGATTGCAAGGGAAACGTTCGGGGTAGGTACCCTGACAGAATTCGCCGTGAGCTTCCCTTTCAAACCCGGGATTGCCTTTACCGCTGCAGTCGCTGCACCTGTTTCTGTGATGACCATGTTTAATGGTGCAGAACGACCACGTCTTGAGTTTTTGTGATAGTTATCAAGAAGGTTCTGGTCATTGGTATAGCTATGAATGGTCTCAATATGTCCCCTGACAACACCCAGTTCCCGTTCAATCACACTCAGGATAGGAACTACGGCATTGGTGGTACAGGATGCTGCCGAGAAAATTTGTTCTTTAGCAGGATCGAGGCTACAAGTTTCCTGGTTTACACCGTAAACGATGTTGGGAATATCACCCTTGCCAGGAGCTGTAAGCAATACACGCTGAACGCCTTTGGCTTTGAGATGCCTGGACAAGCCTGCACGGTCACGGGCGGCACCGGTATTGTCAATGAGCAAGGCATCTTTAATGCCGTATGCCTCATAGTCAATTTCTTCGGGATTGGTAGCAGAAATAAGATGAACAATATGCCCATTGATATAAAAAATACTTTTCTCAGGGTCTTCAATGGCAATGCCATCAAAGGGACCATGAACTGAGTCTTTGCGAAAAAGAGAAGCACGTTTGCGGACATCATCCGGCTTGTTGGAACGGGTGACGATAGCACGTAAGCGCAGTTGTGATCCGTTGCCGGCCTGGTAAACCAACTCCCGGGCGAGTATCCTTCCAATACGACCAAAGCCATAAAGGATGACATCAGTATAATGACTGCTTCTGGGTTTCACGCCAATGATATGACTCAGCTTTGAAGCAACAAATTGTTTGGGATCATTTTCAAAACGTTCCTGTTCATCCTGCCATTCTGCATTCAAACGGCCGATATCGATACGGGCAGGTGCAATGTCCAGTTCAAGCATAGCCTTGGCGATAATTAAGGAATCCTGCACCAGGAGTGGCTTCTTGATGATATTATTGGCATAGGAATGTTTGTGCAAAACGGAACTTGAACCTCTGTCAAGAAGTTGCCTCCTGAACAAAATAAGTTCTATGGCTTTGTCGTACCATAACTTACTCACAACATCAATTAACTCATTTGCAGCTTTAGCATCTTCCATCCAGGACTTCAATGTATCCTCAAATGAATTCGGAGAATCTGTAATTAGAATGGGCTTGTAATTGTCCATATACCAGAATTTTAACTAATTATGAATTTGAATTTTAACTTTCTAATTGCATCCAAAGCTAGAAGAAAATTCTGGATTGTGCAAATACAAAAATGACAGAAATGCAATGTCAGATATCAGATGTTTTCATACATCGGATATCTGACATTTTACATCTGAATCTAATAAATTATTGCCCCAAATATGCTTTCAACAAACGGCTGCGTGACGTATGTTTCAGTCTACGAATCGCCTTTTCCTTTATTTGCCGAACGCGTTCACGGGTCAGGTCGAATTTGGCCCCGATCTCCTCAAGGGTAAGACCATGTGTCATGCCAATCCCATAATAGAGGTTGATCACATCCCGTTCTTTCTCGGTAAGCGTTGAAAGTGAGCGTTGAATCTCACGCGCCAGGCTTTCTCTAATAAGGCCATTGTCGGTATTCGGTGTGTCGTCATTGACAAAAAGGTCGATGAACTTAGTATCCTCATCAGGAGAAATCGGCGCATCCATGGAAATGAAACGAGTCGAAATCTTCATGGCAGAGATGATCTTATCTTCTGGAATATCTAATGCCTCAGCCAACTCATCAGATGAGGGCGGACGCTCATAGCGTTGCTCCAGACGAGATGATTCTTTGGAGATTTTATTCAAAGAGCCAACCTGGTTCAGGGGCAAACGAACGATACGTGACTGCTCAGCCAGGGCTTGTAAAATAGACTGACGAATCCACCAAACGGCATAAGAGATAAACTTAAATCCACGGGTTTCATCAAAACGCTTGGCAGCTTTGATCAGGCCAAGGTTTCCTTCATTAATAAGGTCAGGAAGACTAAGCCCCTGGTTCTGATATTGTTTAGCAACGGAAACAACGAAACGAAGGTTTGCTTTAGTCAGCTTCTCAAGTGCGATCTGGTCGCCTCCTTTGATACGACGAGCCAACTCAACTTCCTGGTCGGCTGTGATCAATTCCTCCTTGCCAATCTCCTGAAGATATTTATCCAGGGAAGCGGTTTCCCTGTTGGTAATCGATTTTGTGATTTTTAATTGCCTCATCTTTTCTTCCTCTCAAATCTTAACTTGCTGATAATCAATTATACTGATAATATAGGCGTAATCCACGAAATTAACCAAAAATCAATATGATTGTTCATGGTCTCTGCCTTTTTTATTAACAGTCTGCTGAAACTCTGACAACTCCAATATAACAAAGTTTAATCCGCTTTGTTTGATATTTTCATTCTTTTAGAACAATAGTATACCATCCCCGCAACCTGTTCGGATAAATTCCTTCAACCAACACACCTCCCTTTTTGTTAGTAAGTGCTTTTTTCAGGTCATCCTGATTCCTGATCAGCTGCCTGTCGACCCCGGTAATGATAAAATTATTCCCCACACCGGCAGTTTTCAATAAACCTGTCCGCAAATTGGTCACTTTTAAACCGATATTGGCGCCCAGCCATTGTTTCTCTGCAGGGCTAAGTTCCTTAAAGTCAGCACCAAGTTCTCCAACAAGATCCCTGTCAACTTTTTTAACGATAGCAAGCGTACCTTCTTTATTCTTCAGTACAACCATCGCCGACATTTCCTTTCCGTCCCTGAGATACGTGACATCCAGCTTCTCCCCTGGCCTGTGTTGTCCTACAACTTCAAGAAACTCAGAAACTGAGTTCACTGGTGTTTTGTTCAAAGAAATAATGACATCTCCCTTGGCAAGGCCCGCTTCTTTTGCACCGCCATTGTCGGTAAGGCCATTTAAATAAACGCCACGGATCTCGTCAAGTTTGTTATCCCTGGCAAATTCATCGGTGACCTCCACGGGATTAATCCCCAGGTAAGCTCTTTGAACTTCTCCAAATTGAACAAGATCTTCCACAACTTTTTTTACGATATTCGATGGGATGGCAAAAGAATAACCTGTATAAGAACCTGTATTTGAAGCAATGGCAGCATTAATTCCTATAAGGTCGCCGGAAGTATTGACTAAAGCGCCTCCGCTGTTACCCGGGTTTACCACGGCATCCGTTTGCAAAAATGATTCTATGGCTCCCTGGCTCCCGAGGATGTTGATGTTACGCGCTTTTGCACTGATGATCCCTGCAGTAACTGTCGATGTAAGGTTAAAAGGATTTCCCACCGCCAACACCCACTCTCCGATCCTGACACTATCGGAATTGCCAAAACTGACAAAAGGCAGCTTCGACTCTTTGATGCGAATCAGGGCGATATCGGTTGTCGGGTCAGAACCTACAACCTCTGCCTGGTAGGTCCTTTTGTCATTCAGGGTGACTTCCACAAGATCGGCATCCTCTACAACGTGGTTGTTGGTTACAATATATCCATCGGCAGTAAGAATGACACCGGAACCAGTTGCCTGGTATGGTCTGTCACTTCCACCATTGAAGAAATTCTGAAAAAATGAATCGTAATAATTGTTCTTTTGCTGATACGAGGTTTTAATGTGAACGACTGCATGAACCGATTTGGCTGCTGCGTCCACAAAATCTGGCCCATTTACTGCGTCACTGCTGCGATACGATGCCTTTTCAAAGCTAATACCCCTGGGCGCTGCTGATGTAAAGTGTGATTGTTTGTTCTCAAATGCCCTGGAAGCAGCCAATGCAAGGATACCGCCAAGGAAAGAAACCGCCAATAAACTAAAAAGCTTTTTCATAAATGACACATTTAGATGGTTTGTCATAATTTTTACGAATTTTGTAGGCTCTAAACAAGAATTGTGCCTGAGCGATTAAATTTTTATCTGGTAGCTTTCGAAACGAATAGTTTAGTTGCCCAGTATAAGGATCATCGTTAATTAATGTTAATACAATAAGCACCCTTACATGCCTTCACCCAGAATAAAGTCCGCTTACCTCCTGCTTGGAATCATCCTCGGGATCGTCATTGGCGGCAGCGTACTGTGGTGGCAAAGAAATATTTATTCCATCGACTGGATCTCTTTTGGAAAAGTAAAACAGCTTGTCAATGAAATTTTTGACAAACCAGATGACTTTTTGGCACACATTAAAACAAGAATCATCAGCGGTGGTAGAGAAAAGATAAGAAAAAATGCGGAAAATCCGCTTGACAGCACTGCCATGCCATTTGCTGATTCACTTCCACTGAACGACAGCATCTATGCCTATTATAATGCCCAGGCCCTGGATTATTATATTGACTATAAAGGCTTAAATGACACCATGCTGATACCCAGTGGACAGCATCGGTCAGTCTTTCATGAGGACAGCCTGAGGACTATAGACAGTATTCACAATACAATTTTCAAGAAAGAGTCAGAAACTGTAAAACGTGACGTGATCCTCGCCTTCAGGCAGATGAAAATCATCGGCTTAAGCGACAGCGTTGTCAACACCTCTGCTTACCTTGATTCCTTGCTTACCGACGACAGAAGTGCAAAACATTTACGCTCCACTCAAATCAGGGTTGAATTCTGGAAATCCCCAATCAATTACAAAGGTTATCGGCTGACAAAAGAAAAGCTTGTCACATTTGGAATTACTGATTATGAGGCCGTTACCTTAGAAATACATCAACAAAATCTCTACCTGAAGAATAAAAACATCTTTTATTTGTTAAAGCCTTATGACAACTTCACGCCATTGATTCCTGTAAAAAAGATAGAAAAGGCTATTCCTGGCAAAAAATAATGGATATTCACATTTATAAATACCACGGAACCGGCAACGATTTTATCCTGATTGACGACAGGGAAGTTACCTTCGACGCCGACACTTCGAGGGTTAAGTTCCTTTGTGACCGACATTTTGGCATCGGAGCTGATGGACTGATGCTCCTTCAGAAGGCAGAGGGCTATGACTTCCGCATGGTTTATTATAACTCAGACGGCAAAGAAAGCAGCATGTGCGGCAATGGCGGCAGGTGTATCACGGCTTTTGCCCATAAACTTGGCCTGCTTTCTTCAGACCATGCTTCTTTTATTGCGACTGACGGTCCTCATGAATCCTTAATACTGTCAAGCCAGCCTGGCAATTTCACCGTCAGGCTTAAAATGAAGGAGGTGAATTCCATTGAATTCAAAGGTGAATATACATTTTTAAATACCGGCTCACCGCATTATGTGAGGGAAACCCAAGGGCTGGACACGATGGATTTGGTTCAGGAAGCCCGCAAAATTCGTTACAGTGACACCTTTGCGCCGGGTGGTACCAATGTCAATTTTATTGAATTTCATGACAATATCATCCATATCCGAACCTATGAGCGCGGTGTGGAAGATGAGACTTTGTCGTGCGGAACAGGAGTCACCGCAGCGGCTTTGTATGCAGCGTCTGTGCAGCCGGATATTTTTATATCACCGGTGGTCGTGAGGGCAATCGGAGGAATTTTAAGAGTCCATTTTCAAAAAGATGGAAACAGATTTCATGACGTGTGGCTCGAAGGACCCGCCGCTTTTGTGTTTGAATCTAATTTTGACCTGAGCCTATGAAAGGAACACTGGTTTTTTTGAGAGCATTGGAGCCTGAAGACATTGACACCCTGTACAATTGGGAGAATGACACCTCTTTGTGGCCGGTCAGCAATACCCTAAGCCCATTCTCACGTTTTACACTTGAGCAATATGTCATGAATGCCGGCCAGGACATTTTTGCCACAAAACAACTCCGACTGATGATCGTTGAGCAACATTCCGGTGAAACTGTCGGGACGGTCGATCTATTTGATTTTGAGCCTTCTCACCACAGAGCAGGGATTGGGATTATGATCAAATCGGATAACCGACGACAGGGGCTGGCTGGCGATGCGCTCAAGCTGATGCTCGACTATTCCTTCAACACCCTGGACCTGCACCAGTTGTATTGCAATATCAGTCCGAATAATGAAGCAAGCCTTCAATTGTTCAAAAAACAAGGCTTTGAAATAGTAGGGTTGAAAAAACAATGGCTGAAGCGGCCATCCGGATGGGAAGATGAGTACCTTCTTCAAAAGATTCACAAATAATCAAGAATTTATCGTGACCAAAAAGAAAACTCAAAAAAAATCTTCCTTAAAAAAAATCTTCAGCATTTTCATTGTGTTACTAATCCTGGCTGCTGCCGGACTTGGTATATTCTACTATTACGTTTTCGGGCCGAATACGACAAGTCCAACTGAAGGCTTTTACCTCTATATCCCAACGGGAGCACCTTTCAGCCAGGTTATGGATTCGTTGGAAAAGAACCATATCCTTAAAAACGCTGCCTCATTTAGCCGGCTTGCAGAACGCAAAGGCTATACCATGAAAGTGAAATCCGGGCGTTACCTGATCACCAATAACATGAGCAACAATTCCTTGGTGAATATGCTCAGGGCCGGGAAGCAATCGCCAGTTAACCTTACCTTTAACAGCATCCGAACCATAACACAATTGGCGGGACGACTGTCAACAACAATAGAAACCGACTCACTTAGTCTTCTCAAATACCTTAAAGATCCTGAGAATTCAAGAAAGTATGGCTTCACACCCCAGACAGTACTGCTGATGTTCATTCCCAATACTTACGAAGTATACTGGAATACTGCTCCTTCGAAGCTTTTTGAAAGGATGAACCAGGAATACCGGCGCTTTTGGAATAGTGAACGAAGGAAACTATCAGAAAACATTGGGTTGACAGCCATCCAGGTGGGTGTACTGGCCTCCATTGTTGAGATGGAGACCAACAAAGCCGATGAAAAGCCCGTCGTGGCTGGCGTTTACATGAACAGGATTCAGCGGGGTATCGCTTTACAAGCCGACCCTACAGTGATTTTTGCTTTGGGTGATTTCAGTATCAAACGTGTTTTGCAGAAAGACCTGGAGTTCAACTCACCGTATAATACCTACAAGCACCAGGGCCTGCCGCCCGGTCCTATCGCCATGCCCTCGGTTTCTTCCCTGGAATCAGTATTGAATTATAAACGTCACAACTACCTTTTTTTCTGTGCAAAACCTGATTTGTCAGGCTATCATAGCTTTGCGCCTACCCTGGCTAAGCATATGGCTAATGCCCGGGCATACCAAAATGCTTTGGATAAAATGAATATCAAACACTAAGCTACCTGATGCAATATAGAACCCATATCCTTGTAAACTTGCTAATTGCCGTCTTTCTCACCATCCAGCTGACTTCATGTATTGACAAAAAAGAAGCCTCGCGCGAGCTTATCACAGAAGGCATCAAAGAGATGGAAAAAGGGCAAAGCCAGGCCGCGAAGACCTTCTTTGACGAAGCCATTCGCAAGGACCCGACCAATCCAATCGCATATTATTACCGTGGCTCTATGTCGTACGATATCAACTCCAAGAGCCCACAAGCCGCTTTGGATGACCTGACGATGGCGATCAAGCTTGATTCTGCGTATGCTGATGCTTACGCCACTCGGGCCCAGATCAAATTCTATATGAATGACAAAGACGGAGCTTGCAAAGACTGGCGCATCGCGGAAAAGCTGGGAAAGCCGAATATGAGCGATAAGACGAGGTATTGCCCGTGAAAGGAAGGATGAAGGATGAAGGATGAAGGATGAAGGGAAGTTTTAAGGATTGAAGTTTTGGCATAAGTACCTGAAAAGCATCACCTTAATTCTACTTCTCCTTTAACTTGGTACTTCTTGCTTTTTATATCTTACTTCAAAAAAGCCCTTAGCCAAACAGCCTTCAGCCTCTTTTATATCCCGCCATCCTTCGACTCCGCTCAGGATGATTTAACTACACGTTGAACCGGATGTGAATGATATCCCCATCCTCCATGATATAATTCTTCCCTTCAATCATCAGTTTACCATGCTCGCGGCAAATATGCTCCGAACCGTAGTGGATAAAGTCATTATAATGCATGACTTCGGCGCGGATAAATCCTCTTTCAAGATCGCTGTGAATGACACCGGCAGCCTGGGGTGCAGCACTTCCGGCGTGAATCGTCCAGGCGCGGATCTCTTTGGGCCCGGCGGTGAAAAAAGTACGCAGGTTGAGTAAATGATAGGCAGCCCGAATGAGTTTGTTGACGCCAGGTTCAGAGAGTCCAAGCTCTCCAAGAAAGGCCAGGCGGTCTTCTTCCGAATCCAGTTCTGCGATATCGGCTTCCATACCGGCAGCGATGACGAGGATTTCGTTCTCCTCCCCTTTTAGCGCCTCTTTTACGGCATCAACATAGTGATTGCCTGTCACTGCGGAGTTTTCATCGACATTACAGACATAAATGACAGGCTTCATTGTCAACAGACATAGGTCAGCCACATGTCTGCGGTCGTCAATGTCGACGGGAGCAGTGAGGGCACTTTGAAAAGTCTCCAGGTGATCTTTATATACCTGAAGCACGTCATAGGTTTTTCTTGCATCCTTGTCCCCTACTTTCACTGCTTTTTCAACCTTGGCCATCTTGCGTTCCACGGTGTCAAGGTCGGCAATTTGTAACTCGAGGTCAACGATTTCGCGATCGCGAACCGGGTTAACCGTCGTTTCAACGTGAGGCAGGTTCTCGTCATCAAAACAACGAAGGACGTGAATGAGGGCATCGGTATTCCGGATATCACCCAGGAACTTATTGCCAATTCCTTCTCCCTGGCTTGCACCCTTGGCCAATCCGGGGATATCAAGAATTTCAACTGTTGTGGGTATGATCTTGATGGTTTTGATGAATTTGTCGATCTCAAAAAGCCTGGGATCCGGCACATTCACCATACCGATATTGCTTTTGTTGGTGCTGTATGCATACTTGGTAGCCTGGGCCTTGGTATTCGACATACAATTAAAGAGCGTGGTCTTGCCTGAGTTTGTAAGACCTATGATTCCACATTTAAGTGCCATAAAGGAGTTTGATTATAAGGATAAAATAAACGATAATATAGTATGAAATATTTAATACGTGTTTCTCTAAAATCTGGTGCAAAGGTACACTAAGTGCGTGTAGTTTTAGGATAATATTGCCTTTAAAAATGACGCTATATAAAATGAAGACACTTGTACTTCTATTGGGCCTGGCACTTTTATGTAAATTGCTTGAGGCCCAGTCAGCGAATGACGTTCTGAACTTGTTGATTGACAATAAAATCATATCTGCTGCCCAAGCTGAATCCTTGCGTGCTGATGCAGCCATCAAACAAAAGCAGACTGATGCCGGAAAGAAATGGTTTGGGATCAATAGCGGCAGGCCACTTACGTTGAATGGCTATGTGCAGATCCGCTGTTTGCAAAATCCTTGATTATCTGACAATTTGATTATATAGCGGAAAGCTGTCGAAACTAAGCTGCGGACTGTGTGCTCAGCACCAATAACCCTGGAATACAATGGCATTGCTGTGGTAAGAGCCAGAATCGGTAAGAGCATCAGCTATCATGAGAATATTTTCTACATTAGCCTCCCCTATCCAAAGCGCTATGTATAAACGATTATTCTCTTTCAGAATCATTATTGTATTCCTGATCCTGTCATTTCTTCCCAAAGTTTCCCGCGAATGTACCAACCTCATCGTCACCAAAGGTGCCAGCGCCACAGGTTCTACGATGATCACCTATGCCGCTGATTCTCACATCCGTTATGGATATTTGTTTTTCTATCCCGGTGGTTGTCATAGCGATAGCGCGATGCTCGACATCTATCATTATGAAAACGGGAAATCCCTGGGACGGATCAAAGAAGCGCCCCTTACCTATACGGTGGTTGGTTTTATGAATGACCACCAGGTCGCTATCGGGGAGACAACATTTGGCGGATTAGATTCCCTGGCTTCCCAGCCTGGTTCCTTCCTGGATTACGGCTCTATCATGAAAATCGCCCTTCAAAGAGGGAAGACTGCGCGTGAAGCCATTCGCGTGATAGCTGAGTTGGTAGCAGAATATGGCTATGGCTCGGGTGGAGAGTCTTTCTCTATCAGCGACCCCAACGAAGCCTGGATCATGGAGATCATTGGCAAGGGGAAATATGAGAAGGGTGCTGTTTGGGTAGCGCGAAGGATTCCGGATGGTTATGTCAGCGGTCATGCCAACCAGGCCCGGATCACCTACTTTCCATGGTATGCATCAAATAACTGGACAGACTTAAAGCAGGATTGTTATTATTCACCTGACGTCATCAGCTTCGCTAAAAAACATAAGTTTTATAAAGGATATGATGAAGACTTCAGCTTCTCAGACGTTTACAATCCCCTGAATTTCGGTGGTGCCCGTTTTTGTGATGCAAGGGTATGGTCGTTTTTCAGGAAAGTCAATCATGAAGTTAAAGAAAATGCTTTTTTCACAGAATATGCTGAAGGGAAGATCCATAGGAGTAAAACGATGGTAGATGGCTGTTTGAATCCCAATGGGTTTGCCTCCAATCGCCTACCCCTTTGGGTTAAAGCCGATCACAAAATCAGCAGGTTAGAACTGATGCAGGCGATGCGGGATCATTATGAAGGGACGCCACTCGACATGCGGAATGACCTGGGAGCTGGTCCTTTCAAAAACCCCTATCGATGGAGGCCCATGGAATATAAGGTGGACAGCGTTATGTACTGCCAGGAGCGCGCTATAGCAACCCAGCAAACAGGATATTGCTTTGTTGCCGAATCCAGGAGCTGGCTGCCGGATCCGATCGGAGGGATCTTCTGGTTTGGTGTTGACGACACGGATGGTGCCGTTTATGCGCCAATGTATTGTGGCATAACATCCGTGCCTGAAGCCTATGCGCAAGGAATCGGAAGCATGATCAGCTGGAATGACAAATCAGCCTTCTGGACGTTCAATATGGTTAACAATTGGGCGTATTCCCGTTACAATGTCATTCATCCTGAGATAGAAAAATACCAGGATGAGTATCAGAACAAGCTTTTCAAAGCAAGCAAAGACGCAGATTCTATTGCCATGGTGGCTTTAAAACAAAACGCTGTCGAAGTAACAGAAGCCATCACCGACTTTTCAGTCAAAACGGCAAACCAATTACAACAGGATTGGTTGAGCTTCTTTCATTATTTATTCATGAAATATATGGACGGCAACATCAAGCAAAGCAAGGACAGGGCCTTGCTTGACAATGGTAATGGCAAAAACATCCCGCCCAAACCTTCGCAACCGGGCTATGGTCGGGATTGGGAGCGGAAAATGTCAGAAAATACGGGGGAAAGGTTTATTGTACGTTAGTAGGTAGTTAGTAGTTAGTTTGGGGTACACCTTTAATCTAAAAATAAGTTTGCTGGATATTTTTTAAAAAAAATCTGAAGAATTCTGAAGAACTCCACTAACTACCTAACTACTAACTAAAGAAAAACAACTAACATCCGCAACCACAACCCGTTTCCTTCCCAACCATCTCCCCTTCACGTTTACCGGAAGCAGAGGTTTTGCAACAATCTTCGTCAGAAATTTCTGGACCGCCACAACAGGCGTTATCTTCAGGGGTTTGGACTATTTCAATCTGGGCTACTTCAACAATCTTTTGGTCGGTATTTGAATGATGATGACCGCCACATCCGCATGAATGATTCATATAATGAGTTTTTTATAAGTTTTCTGATTAAATAACCAGAATTTCCTTCTTTTGTTCAAAAAACTCATAAATAAACTATTAACTTTCTGTGAATCTTGGTTGATTTCAATTGGGACTTCAAAGCAAAATTTGACTGAGTTTGAAGTACATCTTTATGTTTTAAATACAAAACAATATTTATTATCTTCGCAATCCATCTCTTGCAAGCTTTACCAGGAAGTTGAATCCCTTACTAGAACCAATAAAAAAAACATAGATGATGAAAAAATTCTTACTGTATTTAGGTCTCGGAGCCATGGTAACTTTAAGTGCCTGCTACCCCCAAGGCCCTCAATATGTTGAAGATATGGACGTCGTAATGAGTAATTATGACAACCAATTCAGCTTTGGGAGCAAGACGACATTTTGGCTGCCAGATAAAGTTGCCAACGTCACCGGCGAGCCGAACTCGGGGAATATCGGTTATTTAAATGCTTCTTATTCGAAGACAATTCTTGACCGGATCAGGCAAAACATGACCAGCCGCGGTTATACCGTCACCAATGACACTAATGCAGCTGACCTCAGAATCTATCCTGCTGTGCTTTCAGTCGACTTTACCACATATTTTGATTACTGGTATGGTTACTGGGGATATGGTGATGGCTATGGATGGTATTATCCTCCGTATTATTCCTCTTATACCTTCACCGTTGGGACTTTAATGATGAATATGATCGATTCAAAAAATGCAAATCCGGATGGTTCTCATGATATGGTTTGGTTTGGTGCCATCAATGGCTTGACAGGGACCAGTTATGCCACCACAATGGCCAGCCGTATCAACAATGGAATCGACAGGGCATTCACGCAATCACCCTACATCAAAAAGACCAAATAAAATCAGAAAACCATGAAAAAAATATTTTTTATTCCCTTGATGATTCTGATGCTGAGTGCCAAAATTGGATATAGTCAGTCAGAAAATTTTAGCTTGTTTTATACCATGGGTTTCCCAACAGGAAAACTTTCCGATCACATACAGGATGTTAGTTTTCGCGGGATGGGCTTCGATATGCGCTTCTTTAAAAATGACAATATAGCCTTAGGCTTTGGCATGACGTGGAATACTTTCTACCATGAGCTTCCCTATGATACCTATTCAAATGGGACACTCAGTGTGAGCGGAAAACAATACCGTTATTACAATTCTATTCCTGTACATATCTATGGTAGTTATTATTTGGGATTTCATGAAGCCCCGATCCGTCCCTTTGTTAGTGTCGGTGTTGGAACCGCATGGAATGAGAAACGGACAGAAATGGGCATTTTCATGGTCCAGGATAAAGGCTGGCAGTTCAGCATCCAGCCTGAAATTGGCGTCCTGATCAAAGCATCCGATTACAATAGTCTGATGATCAGTGCCAAATATAATACACCCTTTAAATCAGTCAATTTAGATGCGAATCCTTATCTCACCCTCAATGTAGGTCTGTCGTTCGGAATGTAATTTTTTAAAAATTAAAAAAAATAGGGCGCTCAGATCGAGACGCCCTATTTTTATACCCTGAAAACAGGTTCAGGATTTGTAGAAATAGTTTTTAAAAGTGGTCGCATTTACTTGTTCGGTAAAGGAATCCATTCCTTTAGCGACCATCTTGTCAATCAAAGGATTGGGCGGGAAAGGGGTGATTAATTCAAAAATGTCTCCTGATTCCATCTGATCAGCCATCTCTAAGGCATTGGATAAGGGATGTTTTCCCTGTGCAATCATTTCACGGGCATCGAGTGAGCTAATGATGTGTTCAAAATCCCACCAAATTGGCGCGCCTTCTGGTTTGTTCTCTTCCATTGTTTCTTTTGTTTTATGATTTATTTTTTCTCGTATGATAAAAGTCTCTGTTCACCCTGTAAGGCTCGTAAAGGTGTAAGGTCCTGGGAAAACTCAAGGGTTCCGAGGTAAGACCCGTCTTTGTCGCGCAAGGCATGATAAGTGATGTACAGAAATTTTCCGTGCATCTCGATCCAGAATGGGGCTGCAGTTTCTTTACCGCTTTTAAAGTCACTGAGTATCTGTTCTACAATATGAACGCTGCCCGGAGGGTGACAAAGTCGTACGTCACGACCCAGGATTGCCCGGTTTCGGGGAAAGATACGATCGGGCCCCATAGAAAAGAACCTGACCTTGTCATCTTTATCAACGAAAGTGATGTCGATAGGCATGCTATTGAATACGGATGTCAATTCAGCGATGTTGAAATTTCCACTGGGTAATTGTATCATGCCCGGGTCAGAAACAGGCATCTCGGCATCATCGATACCTTCAGGCTTCCATTCCACAGTCGGATCATAAAGACAATAACCAAACTCAATGGTTTGCGAATAGATCTGGTACCATTCAATATCGTTTAACCTGTCCATGCACATGGGAAGCAGAATTTCCTCCTCCTTCATGATCATGTCCTCAACAGCTTTCACAGAGGGTTCCAGCTGTTCAATCCGGATCGACCCGAAAGCCTTTCCAGTTTCTAATTTCCCACCGGTAAAGACAGCTAGAGCTGTTTTTAAAAAGCCACGGGTCTCGTCATGTTTTCCCCACATCACCGTCGGTGGACCTGTTATCCCATATTTCTCAAGGAAGGGAAATAAAAGGTATTCTTTTCGCTTGTAATGCTTGTCGACATCTGCCAGGTTGTTGAATTGCTGATGAAGCTGGTTGATCAGGGCGCCTGATCCATCCTGTGAATCAACTTCCATTAATTGAAAGAGGTCCCGGATTTTTACAATGACGAAACCTAACTCCCGGTTCTCCATTTTAAAGGTATCAACAGGATGCCCGGCAGGAATGCCTTTTGCCTGGCTCTGGTCGATATGACCTTCAAGGACAGCAGAATGAATATCGCACAATTTCAAAACTTCCTCCGTTGGCAGTCCTTCGCTAATCAGCTCCTGTTCAACTTCTACGACCTCATCATAAGGAATCTTTTGTAACAGCTGGGTCAACCTTGCTTTCACCATGTCGGGAGCTTCACCGGCATGAAGCTGTAAGATCATATGCTTTAAAAGCTCTTTTCTTTGTTGTGAATTGTTGATTAGTTCACTCATAATGCAAATTCTTTTATTAAGTTGATTTTTAGGGTATTATATTTTTTTTGATTGTGAATTTCTTAACAATATGCACTTTGCATTAAAGTATTTCAGTGCTTAATTAACATGAATAGGATAGAAATGTTCATTTTGCCCCACCAAAATTGGAACCTTGGGTGGGGCAGCCTCTAAATTTTCGTATTTTTATACCCCAAAAACACACTTCAATGAAACATCTGAAGTCATTATTAATCATCGTACTTTTCCTGCCCTTGTCGTTGTTCGCCCAGGGATGGCAATTATTCAACACAGGATTTAATTATATACTTACTGACATCAGCTTTCCCGGAAATCAGAGTCAGATCGGGTATGCAGTCGGAGAAAGTTCAACTTACAACGGGACTGGTATCATCTTGAAGACTACGAACGGAGGTGACACCTGGACACAACTTAGCACTGGGAGCATTCCCGGACTTGAGACTTGTTGCTTTTTGGACGTTAATACCGGTTTTGTTGGAGGATGGCAAAACTACTATGCAAAAACTACTGATGGAGGGTTGACATGGACAACTTCTGTGGTCAATTCATCGATCTGGTACATCCATGTGATCCGATTTTATGATGCCCTTCATGGGATGGTTTGTGCTCCGGGTTACAGCAACTATATTACTTCCGATGGCGGATTGAGCTGGTCAGCAGTGACGCTTAATACCAATGTGGAAGGTCTTGATTATGCCAGCAGTACTATAGTTTATGCTGCAGGATCCGATCTTAAAATTGCGAAATCTACGGATGGTGGGAACACCTGGACGATGATCGTTTCGGGAGGAGCCGGTAGTTATTACCTTGGCGTTGACTTTATAAACCCAAATTATGGCATTGTTAGCGGGGAAAATGGTTCAACCCGAACAACCACCGATGGGGGGAGTACCTGGACGATAAGCACGGCAGGCCCTGGCGGAGACCTCTTACATGCAGTTCATGTGTATAGTACTGACAGTGCGCTGGTTGCAGGAACACCGGAAGCGGTTCATAAAACGATCAATAGTGGAGTCAGCTGGACTACGGAATATCCAAGCGCAGGTAATTTTGCTTTGTACAAAATTGCCGTTGCTGCAGATAATACGCAGTTTATCTGTGGTTCCCAGGGGAAGATCCTGCGAAAAAAATCTAATTTGCAAGCAAGTTTTACGGCTTCTCAGCAAAATGCCTGTATTGTTGCATCTATTTTCTTTACAGCAACGAATGCGTTGGCAACTTCATGGCAGTGGAGCTTTCCTGGAGGATCACCCAGTACCTCAAATCTTCAGAATCCAGTACCGATAACCTATTCTACTCCTGGCTATTATGACGTTCAGCTGATTGTAAGCAATGGCATCATTACTGACACACTGCTGATGCCAAACTATTTACACATTTTACTTCCTGCAACACCATCTATTTCAGGAAGTAACGTTGCAGGTGAGTTCAATCCTAATACCTATTCCACAACGAATAATCCTGGCAACACCTACACATGGGTCGTCACTGGCGGAAGTATTACAAGTGGGGCGAATACCAATCAAATTACAGTTCAGTGGGGCGCGGCCGGTCCGGGGACGATTGACTTAACAGAAACTAATGCTGGCTGTATTTCCTATGCTTCGCTCTCAGTTACGATTACTCAAAATATCGGGATACAGGAAAATCCTGGAATGCAATGCAGTATCTTTCCAAATCCTAGCAGCGGCATTTATGTTATCAATGCGAACAGACCACTAAAGCGTTTGCAGCTATGCGATATGAACGGAAAGACAATCAATACAATCGATCTGAAAAGCAGCACTCATGAGAAAATTGATATCAGCCAGCTAAAATCAGGCTCATACTTGCTGATCATTGAAGATATAGCTGGCGGCAGGAACACAATAACGATAAAGAAAATTGATTAAATCCTTTCGTGTTTCATAAAAAGAGCATTACCTGCTTTTATTTTCGTCACTTACTTTAACTTGAAGAATTGCAGTAATTGCGGAAGCCAGCATTAGTTTCATTTTGGGTTCAAGCCTACTATCAATCCACACATAACGCTTGTCGAGCCCTGATATGCCCCCGCCATGCAGCTGCATAGCGCAAATCGACTGATCTTTTTCGAAAAATTCAAATCCGTCAGCAGGGATCAGACTGGCCTTTTCTCCTGGTTTATCAGAAGTCGATGGGAAGATCATGATCTTACGGGTTCCATTGGTAAGAAAAGCTGTATAACTTTCATCAACTCTGGTGCCTGTAGTTTCATCCATAAACAATGCCCAAGTCTCTGTTGTGTCTCTGTTTATCGTGATAAAGGCCGAGAAATTGTTCTTTTGCTGTAATGTTTCTTCTACCCCAATAAAAAAAACAGGCAGCATTACTGTATACTCTGCTGACTTGGTATCCAGACGCCTGCTGGCATGAACCCAGGAAGAATCCGAGCCATTGTTCCCGAGAACAAACATAAACTTCTCTGTCGCCTTGCTAGAGCTTTGATTCCCGAAAAAAGAATGTTTAATTGTTGTCGTTGCCCAGCCCATTTTACTGGATACTACTGAATAATCCCCAAAACGGATTTTATAGATTTTCCCAAACCACTGTGCCCCGACTTTAATGTTGATTTTTTCAGAATTGGCCTCAAGACCCGGGCTGATGAGGATGTTTTTTTGGGCGGATGCCTGAGTTATCGTGATGAATAGGAAACCGGCAAGAAGTGATTTTATTGAACAGTGTATCATGTGATATCTTTTATGTGCAGGTTATTTAGCTGCAAGAGCCAATTTGATTGCGGCCTCTGTTAAAGGCTCCATAACATGATATCCGGCTTTGTTTGGATGAACACCATCGTCTGAATATGCTGAATTCATTCCTTTTCGGAGATCAGTCATAGCAGAGAAATAATCGAGATAGACAAAACCATGCTGATTTGCGTATTTTTTAATCATGCCATTCAAAGTAAAGACCTTCTCGGCGGGTTTTAAACCGGGTCTCCAGGGAAAGTCATAAGCAGGCAGAACCGATGACATAACGATTTTAATTCCATTAGCAGCGGCAATTTCTGCCATTGAAGTGAGGTTATCCATAATCATTTCTAAGGTGGAAGGACCTGTATTTCCGGCAATGTCGTTGATGCCAGCGAGAATGACGACAACCGCAGGTTTGAGTGCCACAACATCAGCCCTGAAGCGAACCAGCATCTGTGGTGTGGTTTGTCCGCTGATTCCCCGGTTGATATAAGGTTTATCTTTAAAAAAGCCAGGGGAAAATTCCTGCCAATACTGAGTGATGGAATTTCCCATGAAAACGATCCTTTTCTCCCCTGCTGCAGGCAATCCAAGTTTTGCGTTTTCTTCTTTGAAACGTGCCAGGTTGGCCCAATCCTGATCTTGTGCAAATCCATCTACCGCCATTGTCAAAATCAGCATGATGAACATAATTCTTTTCATTTTTTCTCTATCTAATCTTTTCTCAACAAAGTTACATAACCTTTAAACTCCCGCGTGCTGCCTTTCAAGTCTTTAACCCTGATATAATAAACATAAACGCCTACCGGAGCAATGACTCCACCATTTACGCTGCCATTCCATCCAATTTCGGGTTTTGTACTGCTGAAAAGTTCCTGCCCCCAACGGCTATAGATGACCATCTCGTAAGCATCCGGATTCAGATACTTACCAGTCGGGCCAAAAACGTCGTTAAGATTATCCCCGTCAGGCGTAAAAGCATTGGGAACATAAACCGTCATTTCACCATCGACGGAGAGTACTTCTGTGACACTGCTGTCGCAGCCGTTTTGGTCCATGATATAAAGCGTCACATGATAATCACCGGTATCGGCAAAGGTGTAATTGGGATTACAATTCCCCGGATACCAACCTGTATTGTCACCAAAATTCCAATTACAAACAAAATTGCCAGGGGATACACTGTTGTTATAAAACTGTACTGTCGAACTCAGAATGCTCACAGGCTTTGGGTCATAGGAAAAAGAAGGCACTGGCTTGTGTAAAACCGTAATCGAGCCAGGATGCTGAATCGTGTCACTGCAACCTTTTTCGGAAACTACGATCAGCGAAGGATCAAACACACCATAGGCATTGTAGTTCATGATCTGGTTTCCCGGCGGACTGGTGGCCGGAATCCCATAATCAAAGTTCCAAATCAGGTGATCTATAGTCCCGCTTGAAAGGTCAGTAAACGTGACTTTGTCAGGTATTCCACAATAGGTGGCTGGGTCGGCAGAAAATGCGGCTACCGGAATGGGCCACACATGAACGATTCGTTGGGCCGTATCACGGCAATTGTGATCAGACACAAGGCTTAATGTTACTAAGTAGGCCCCGGGAGAATTATAATGAACCGGAGACGGGTTCTGCTGAATAGAAATTCCACCCGGAATCCCAAAATTCCATAAATTACTATACGCACCAGTTGCAATACTACTTTGGTTGACCAGGTGAATATCCTTACCGAGGCAAGCGCTGTCTGAAGCAATTTTGGCAATTGGTGTAGCGAAAATTGTAAATTGGTGAATTGCAGTATCTGAGAATTGTATGCTATTGGCCTGGAATTTCACGATGAGCATCACGGTATAAGTCCCTGCAGCGCTATAAATCACTGTAACCGGACTGGCATGTGAAGGTGGCGCAAACCCACCAAAATCCCAGATCCTGTCAACAAAAGTCGCACTGCCACCCAGGTTTGTCGTGTCGGTGAACGTGATTGGAATATTGGTACAGGGCAAGGTATCTGAAATCGTGAAACCTGCACTACCACAAGGCATATGGATTACCAGTATAGAATCTGTCTTATTGCAATTATCCGAATTCGTAACTGTTAGCTTCACCCAATAGCTGCCACCGGATGGTGGATAGACATGACTCGGATTGGCCGTTGTAACATTCGGCGCACCATCACCAAAATTCCAATTAAATGTAGTAATTGTGCCCGAACCCGCAGTGCTTAAATTTGTAAAATGCGTAGCATCAAAGCAATAAGTAGTATCATAGGTAAAAGATGGCAGGGGAAGCGGAAAAACTTCAATCATATGTCCAATGCTGTCAGTACATCCATGAACACTCGTTGTGGTAAGTTGAACATAATAACTCCCGGTCAAAGGAAAGTTATGCGTGGTATTCCCGAGAGAAGTGCCATTTGGGGAATTGTCACCAAACTTCCATGACCAGAGCCCGTGCTGCATATTCACTGGCTGAACAACTTGCGGGATAAAGGTTGAAGGACTACCCAAACACGACGCCTGGTATGTGAAGTCGATGGCAAAGGCTGGATTGACAAAGACACTATGGGTGACAGAGACCTGGCATCCCCGCCTGCTAACAGTCAGCGTAACCGGATAGTTTTGATTGACAGGATTGAAGATATAAGATGGATTTTGCAATGACGAGCTGTTTCCACTGGTAAAATTCCATGTCCAGTTTGAAATAGTACCGCTATTGGGATTAGAAAGGTCAGTGAAATGAATCATTCCGGCATTGAAACCTGATGTGCAGGTATCATGCCAGCTAAAAGCTGCAATAGGTAATGAATCCACTGCGATGAGTTTTGTGATCCCGTTCTGGCAGTTTTTACTGTCTTTTACGATAAGCTTTACCGGGTTAAAGCCCTGAACTGGAAGCACAAAGGCAGGATTCTGTACTGTAGAGACATTGGGAATACCGTTATACCATTTCCAGGAAGTAATGGGACCATTTGCTGAGGTGGACAGGTCAGTAAAGTGTGTCGGGGATCCAATACAAGCGATGTCGGAAGTAAAATTTACTACCGGCAAAGGATGAATAGTCAGTGTATCAGTGATCAAACTGCTGCAATACGCATCTGTCACAGTCAGCTGGACATGAAACGGACCAGGAGCGCTGGCAGGAAACTGGTGTTTTGGATTTTGAATACTGCTGTAATTGCCAGGAGGATTATGATCAAAATACCAGTTCCAGGTTTGAATGGAGCCATTGGGGACGGTGGAAGTTCCCTGGAATTGGATGGTATCATTCAAACAAGTAGGGGAATTAACACCAATAGCAGGTTTGGGTAAGGGCCTAACCAAGAGTGATTTGGTTAAGGTATCCTTACAGCCATGAATATTTTCAACGAATAAATTAATCGTATAGTTTTGAGTAAGACTGTATGAATGACTCACCAGTGGTCCAACGGAAGCGATTGTTGCATCACCGAATGACCAGGAATAACTGATATTCGATCCAAAATTCGCCAGTGAAGCAGATGCATCAAAACTAACTGCTGTATTTACACAGGCATTGGCAGCAGGCTGAATAAGAAAACTTGCAGTGGGGGCAGGATAAACAAGCAGGGTCTTGGATGCCGAGGAAGAACAACCAGCTTGAGTCGTAACCACTAATTTAATAGAATGATTACCTGTCACACTAAATAAATGATGCATGTTTGCAGTGTTTCCAGCCCCTACTCCATCTGCTGTCCAGTTCCAGGAAGTCAGATTTGCTGCACTCACAGAGGTGTCATTAAAAGAAATCAAGGTCCCCTGGCAATCATTGCTCATGGTAAAACCAGCTTTGGGGCTTGGATTTATTGTGATAAGGCTGGAAAATGTACTGCTGCAGAAGTTGTTATCTGTAACAGTCAAAGTAATAGCATAGGTTCCGGCATGTGAAAAGAGATGATACGGTGAACTCAGGCTCGACGAATCTAAAATTCCAGTTGTTGGGTCACCAAAACTCCAATCCCATTGAGCGATGCTGCCACCTGCAGATGTAGATCCATCCATAAAATGAACAGTATCTACCGTACAATGTACTCCTGCAGGTGGCATAGGGGTGTTGAAATGTGCAAGCGGCCCGACCGGGGGGAATACCGGCACCGTCTTGCTGACTTGATTCGTACAACCATAATTACTGGTAACATCCAATGTGGCAATATAATTCCCATTAAGGGGATAGGTATAGCAAGGATCAGGTAAAAAAGAAGTATCAGGGGCGATGCTGTTACCAAAAGTCCAGAAATACACTGATGGCTGTGAATTAAACCAGTTCGTATGATCAGTGAAACAAACCAGTCTGTTTTCACAAGGCGGATGAACCAGGTTAAAGCTGAAATCAGCAGCCGGCTTGGGATAGACAGCAACAGCAGATACGTATTTATTGGTACAATGATGAGAATCGGTCACATTTAGCTCAACATTATAAGTCCCGGATGCAGGATAAGTATACGGTAAAGGGTTCTGCAGCGTCGATTGATTCCCATTGTAACCCATATGCCATAGCCACGTAAAGACACCTGAAGATCCTGGAGATGAGGCAATCCCATTAAAACTCACAGCGCTACCTTCACATAAGGGTGTGACATAGGTAAATTGAACGCTGGGAAGCGGATTTACCATGATATCTCTGAGTATTGTCTTAGTACATCCACTTGAAGTTGTAATGGTAAGTGATACATGTTGTATCCCGGCCGAATAAAAAACCAAAGACGGATTCTTTAGCGTGGAGATGATACTATTCCCGAAATCCCAATACCAATTAGTCACTGTAGAACCAGAAGCATACGAAAGATCATGGAAATGAATCAGCTGCCCAACACAGGTATCGATATTGGTGATGCTGAAATCAGCAACAGCACCGGTCGGGATAAAAACTGACTGCGTCAGTGTATTTTCACATCCTTTTGAGTTGACAACTGAAAGAGAAACATTATAAAAATTCTGTGCGGTATAAGCATGAGAAGAATTCTGTACTGTCGAAGTATTGGGGAGATTAGAAGGATCGCCGAAATTCCAGTTCCAGGAAGTCAAAGGAAAACCTGCCCCACTTGAGTTGTCGAAGAAGTAAACAGGATTGTCAGTGCAATACGCTACTGAATAAAAGTCAGGGTTTGGCAAGGCATGGACATAAACAGGAATCGTCTTACTGCCTTTACATTGAGCGTTATCTGTAACACTTAGCTTTACAGGATATACGCCTGAAAAATTAAATAAATGTACCGGGTTCTGGCTTCCACTATTTTGTGTGTCACCAAAATCCCAGGCCCAGGAGCTTATGGGGCTATTTGCTGAAGTAGAAAGATCGTGAAAAAAGCTCTGCTTGCCTAGGCAAGTATCTGTTGCACTGAAGTTTGCCACTGGAGAAGCCGGGATACTTATCAGACTTAGGGTCGAAGATTTGCATCCATTACTGGTAACTACTGACAGCATGACTGTATAATTTCCAGTCGAAATATAGGTATGTTGAGGATTCTGTAAAGTCGACACACTATCGGTAAAGCTCTGTGGATCTCCAAAAGTCCAGTACCATTGAGTTGTGGTTCCAACTAATGGGTTTGTCAGGTTCGTAAATTGAACAGGATTGCCTAAACACAAGGTCGTATGTGAAAACGAGACAATTGGTAAAGGAAGTACGGTCACACTTTTCTTGATGGTATCAGGACAAGAGAACTCATCCTTGACAACAAGACTTACCACATAAGTTCCAGGGCTTGCATAGTGATGTTTCGGATTTTTCTGGATGGAGACATTGTTTGTTGCTGAAGAAGCTTCTCCAAAGTTCCATACATACGAAAGACTATTGGCATTTACAGGAGTTGAGATATTTGCGAACGCTGTTGAATCTCCAAAGCAAGCCAGGTTAAAAGTGAAGTTGGCGATCGGACTTGGCCTGACCAGGATGATATGACTAGCAGTATCAACGCATCCATTGCCTGCATTCGATTGTACACCCAAAGTAACGCTATAGGAATTTGCCTGCAGATATAAATGAGAAGGATTTTGCAGGATTGATAAGTTATCATTCCCCGAAGCTATGTCTCCAAAATCCCAGGTTCTTGTGATAATATTTCCATTGGCCGTAGTCGATATATCAATAAAGTGGACACTATCCTGCTGACAATTATTAACCGGTAGTGTGGAGAAATCAGCAAGTGGTAGTGGCAGTATTTTGATCGTCTTCAAAAGTGAATACGGACAATGATTCACATCAAATGCGGTTAGCGTAATTATATAATTACCTGCCGTTGTGAAGGCGTGTAATGGATTAGCAACAGTTGCAGAACTTGATGGGACTGTGCCGAAATCCCATAACCAGGTGCTTGGTGCTATCTGAGTTAGATCCTGAAAATGAACACTCCCTCCAATACAAGCCGTGTCGTAGGTAAAACTGACTTGCAATGGCGGATCAATGACAAGCTGTTTGACTATTGTGTCCGAACACTTATTCCCGTTAAAAACAACGAGTCTCACTTGATAAGTCCCTGGCCCTGGATAGGTATGCTGTATGGCGGGATTATTCGTCGTTTGCGGCGCCCCCCCGCTTTGCCAGGTCCATTCTAATGTATTCCCTGTACTTGTGAGTAACTGTGACGTGCTCAGAAAATCAACTACATTTCCCTGGCAATGAACCTGGTAGCTAAAAGAGGCTGTTGGTAAAGGATTGACAATTACGTTACTGTCAAAAGCCATGTCCTGGCAGCCATGTTCATCAATTCCGACAAGAATCGCCGTATAGGTTCCCGGATTAACATAGTGATGAACCGGGTTTACAGCTAAAGAAGAATTCCCGTCACCAAAGTACCAATACTGTAATGCCAGGTTATCCCCTGCCGGCGTTAAGGCTTTTCCATTAAAATGAGTTAAAGAACCCAGACAAACGGTATCTGTTGAAATTCCCAGGCTAAAAGGCAGACTTACTGTTACATTCTTATGAATACTGTCACTGCATCCCCTGGCACTGATAACAGTTAGTCCTACGTTATAACTTGTATTGGTCTGAAGGAAAGAATGAAGTGGGTCAGCAAGCAATGAGCCATAACCATCGCTAAAATTCCATTGATAATGTGCTATCGGCGATCCATTCGCCACAGACAAGTTCCAAAACCTTATCATTCCTGCCACGCAGATACTATCATGATAATTAAAAGACGGAATTGGTAAAGAATCCACAGGAACAAGCACTGAGACAGAATCCTTACATGCCAGTGAATTCTGGACGATCAGCTTAACTGGGATTAACCCGGCATGATTAATTATTGGAGTTATCGTTGACTGATAAGGAAAACTACTGCCGTTAACATACCAGCTTCCTGGTGGGTTACTATTCAGAGAAAGATCTTTTAGGGTAGTTTTGTTCCCAAAACAGGCCGTATCATAACTAATAATCGCCTTTGGAATCGGCAAAACCTGTACTGCATGACTCAGGAGATCAGAAGAACATTGATTGGCATCTGTCACCATCATTGAAATGCTATACGTGCCGGGACTATTGTATTGATGCTGGATAATCCCTGTCGGGTAATTGTACGTCTGGGCCGGACCATCACCCCAGATAACAAGCGCTTTCACCAAAGTGCTGTGCAGGACAGAAGACATATTATTCAGGACGACTAAGTTTCCGAGGCAAATCGGTGCAGGCTGAGAAAAAACAGCAACGGGCTTGTCATAAGCCTTAATACTGAAACTTCTTGTAATTGCACAAGCCCTGGAGTCTGTAACACTCAAGGTATAATTCCCCGGGCTAAGGTTGATGATATGTTCTGGTGTCTGCGATGTACCACCACTCCATGTATAATTATAATAAGGCGGGTTGTTGTTCGGAGTATTCCCGCTTAAAACCGCCTGAGCCCAGCCTTCGGTAGTCCCCGGACAAATAGAATCCGGAAAATTAATACTGAGATTGTATGCAGGAGGCTCAGTGATCACAACAGTGTCTACATGTATAATACTGTTATTGTCATTCACAGTAATGTAATAGGTCCCTGGCACCAGGTTGGAAAAAGTCTTGGGGTTTGTTCCTACTCCAGGCAGAAAAGGTGTTGAAAATACCAAGTAAGGCGCAACACCGCCTGTTACAGACGCAATAATTTGCCCGTTATTCGCCCCATGACAACTAACATTTGTCGAATTCGCTGTCAAAACGAGCTGACCCGGAGCTGTTAGTATCTTACAGTTTGTGGCAGCACATCCATGAGAATCTGTCGCCGTTACACAATACAAACCTGCGGCTAAGCCTGAAATGCCGGGCGTTGCAGCACCATTGCCCCACAAATATGTGTAGCCCGGGCTCCCACCTGTCACGCTGGTACTTAACTGTCCCTCTGTTCCTGTGAAACTTAAGGGCACAGCGAGGGTATTGATCGTTACAATAAGCAACACAGGTGCTGGCACATTGAAGCTCTTTGTCTTCAGACAACCATAAAAATCACTGACTTCTATATTGTGATTTCCTGCAGTGAGATTATTAAAATAATTCGACCCAACAACGACTCCACCATCTAATCTATATTTGAGTGTTCCGATCCCACCGTGGGCATAAACCATGGCATCACCTGTATAACTGGGAAGATTGCAATACAATGAATCGACTACAATAGAGTCGATTATAATATCAGGTGGTGAGGTGATCGTATCTTTCCCGATCATGACACATCCATTTTTATCAGTTACTGTCACGTGGTAGACGCCATGGCAGAGATTTGAAATTATTCCGGCTGTACTTGAAAAGCTGTTGGGACCATTCCACGAATAGGTGTATGGATAGCTACCACCTTGGGTCGTTGCAACAGCAAAACCTTTGCAATCAGCGTAACACAGGTTATTGATACTATTGACTTGAATTGTTATGTCTACGGGCGCTATTGGTTCAGTAATGCTAAAAAAGGTAGTATCTGAACAGTTATGTGGATCCTGTATAACCACAAAATAGTTTCCGGCATTCAGGCCGGATTGCGTACTTGTTGAACTTGACAACATAAGCAATGGAGGACCCGATCGAAACCATTTATAAGTATAGGGTGGGTTTCCGTGAGAGGCATTGACTTTTACCCACCCGGTGCTGTCATGGTAACATTTTGCATCATGAATATCAAGCAATACCTGGAAAGGATGGAGTGTAACACTCCCCTGGTACGGACATCCTTTTCCGTCAGTGACCGTAACCTGGTACATCCCTGAAGGCCCCATAACGATATCTGAAGTGCTGCCATAAGAAGGACTCCAGTTGTAGGTATAAGGTAGCGTTCCACCACTAACTATTGCCTGGGCCCAATAGGCCTGCGGACTACAGTTCCAGCCACTGTCAAATTGCACCTGGCCGGGTGGCGGAGAAAAAATCGTAACAGAACCCGTAACATTACATCCTTTTGAATCAGTGACCTTTACAAAATAAGTCCCTACCGCCTGGTTTATAATGCTGTCATTATTACTAAGCCCGGAATTCCCTGTCCATTGAAAAGTATAGGGTGGTGTTCCGCCACTGGCAATCACACGGGCAATCCCGTTTGTCAGCCCAAAACAACTCGTACTGTCTGCAAATAATTGCATTGACAAAACGGAGTCTGGCTGGTGAATCATAATACTGTCAACTACCTTACAACCATATTGAGCATCGGTTACCGTTACAACATACATTCCAGTATCTAGTCCGCCAACACATTGACTGGCTGGCCCAAAACTCCACAAATAGGAATAGGAAGCCGAGCCCTGCAATCCAGTGACACATATTGAGCCATCATTGATGCTGCTTCCCTTACATGATTTGTTTTTTAAAAAAGTAATGGAATCATGTAAAATACTGATAGTCTTATAAGTACTGTCTTTACAGTGATAAAAATCATCCACAACAAGTTTAAATATCCCAAGGCTAACATACTGGTAAATTGACCCGATCCCTATTAAAGTATTTGTTGAGTCATACCAGTTATATCCAAAAAACAATGGATTTCCTGTCCCTCCTACTGCACTGCCATGCAATACAAAATGATTGGTATCGGCGCAGTTATTTGATGAAGACACACTCACATTCACCTGAATAGGCGCAGGATCTGTACGTTGTGTCTGCGTTGTTGCTGTACATCCGTGTGCGTCGGTTACTGTAACTTCCCACAAACCACCGTGGCCGTAAATGGTATCCTGACTTGTTGTCGTTGTATAAGTAGTATAATCACTGGAGAAAATTGGCCCCGAGAAAATATAGGCATAGGGTGGGGTTCCACCGCTCGGCATTGCAATAATCAGCGCTGTGGAATCGGCATGACATTTCACTGAGAAATTTTGTCCTCCTGTTGTCAAAAGAAGTTTTGCTGGTTCCTTAATATGAAAGGGCCCAAAATCACGGTAACATCCGACTGCATCCTTAATCCTGATGTGATAATTGCCTTGAGGAAGATTACCAAACAAATTAGAAGGCTGATAAGTAATTCCTGCATCAATGCTATATGTCAACGTGCCAGTCCCTCCGATAGCCCCGACCTCAATGGATCCGTTATGCTCACCAAAACAATGTATTGGGGTAACAGTTACATAAGTGGTGTCGATCTGCGGTGGCGACGGAATTAACTCATGAAAGGGTAACAGGCAGCCATAGTTATCGACGATTAAAAAGGGGTAATTCTGGGCACAAAGCTGTGTAAAGGTATTGGAAGCCTGTAATCCGGTCCAGGTCCCATCAAAGCCGGGCATCCATATCTGGGTGGAATAACTGTAAGGTGGAACCCCGCCTGTTGGGAAAAAAGTGGCCTGCCCGTTACAATTTCCATAACATGGGCTTGTCGGTAAAATCGCTGGCAATCCTTCTCCAACATTGACATAGGGTATGCCAAAATTCCAGAAAAAATTACCCCCATTGTCCTCTGAACGGGTCGCAGTATCCGTAATGCCCTGCAAATTGGCCGAATGGATATAAGTCAATTTTATATAATCCAAAACCAGGATACTGTCTGAGTTCAAATTCGCTGCAATGCTGGTCGAAGAAGATTTAATTTCTGTATGTGCGCAATAGAGATTTCCCAGTAAATTAAAATCATTATACAGGTGCTGGGTGCTATCACTTTGTAGGGTCAAAACGTTGGGATGAATCGACAAGGGAACAATACCCTGAAATGTTGCAAAACACTCCTGGTAATGCCTGTAAAGATTCAGGTTGAAAAAATGATTTGAGCCTTGTAAAACCCATCCGTCACACCAAAATGTGGCATCATAGAAAAAATTGATGCCACCGAAAACATGACCTTCCCTGTGGAAAACCAGTTTTTCGACTACAGTATCATGATGTCCATACAAATACCCGGGATCAGTAGGGCCGGCATAACAACAAACATCCGGATCACAGGGCCAATCAGGGTTGGTGGAAAAAAGAAGGTTGTTGAACTTATTATAATCACCATAAACATGACCCTCTTTCCCTATACTTACATCGTGAAACAGATTGTGATTCACGTCACGCCCCCCAAGACTCAGGTTTCCAATATCACCTTTCCCATCAATATTTACATCATTGAAAATATTGTTATGACCATTGATCATCCCATATTGATCACACTGAACATTGTGGAAAACATTAGAATCTCCAATGATCTCTCCATTGCCATGAAATGTGGCATTGTGAATCGTGTCAAGATCTACTTCCATCCGGCCATTCCCATCGAATTCAGCATCATGATACAAGACATGCAACCCGGCATGCATCGTCGAAAGGCCTGATGTCGCCAAAAAATGTATGACTGAAGTCCCGGGATTGATAATATGAAAAGTCCCCTGGGAGTTGTCGACATTCCAACTCAGGTAGGGTAAGTTGTTTGCGCTCTTGATATAAAAATGCGAATTTCCAATGTTCAGGATACGCAAATTGGTTAAAATCGCCGGAGTCGAAATGAACTTACTGCACATCAGGTCATTACTATTGGTGATGAGCGTCCCTTTGTCCAGCGTTATGTCATTGTCAACATTTAAATAATTCAATAGGTTCCAGGTCCCGTTTCCATTGAAAGTTACATTCTTCAATGGATTCTGAGACCCACCTGAATTAATTGTTTCATTAGTACCTGAGATAAATGTCGTAACACCCGAATTGTTCGATAAAACCATATTTGGGGCATAAGTCAGTGATCCGCTTATATTTATGTTTGCCCCACAAACAAAAGTAGTCCCGTTGGGAATACTAATCCAGCTCATGTTGTGACAGAATATCGTCGGGTCGCCTACCGTAACGGTATTCCCCGGCCCAGGAAATGAATTCTGGTCAAAATAGACATTGCTGTTTTGGTCAGGAAATGCCGTATGAAAGGTGCTGCCCCCGGAAGTAGTTGCCCAGTGAATTGCATAGTCATCCCAAACACCAGACCCACCGACCCAATAAAACTCGTTCTGTGCATATGCCGATTGAGCAACACAAAGCATCACAAAACTAAGTGTAAGAAATTTAAGTAATTTTCCCCCCATTGGATCATTAAATTTTAAACGCACAGAAATACTCTTTTATAGTATCTGATAATGCTAAAGTAACATTAAAGATGTTAACTATGTTTATTTATAAGTACATTTTTGTCTATTATTTTTTTGCGAATTTAAAGAATCAGCCTATAAGTTCGATGATTATTTTCGTAATCCAGTACGACTATACCTATTTCGATACTTAAGATAACATATTCATACAAAAAGTTGCTTGCAAGGAATAAAAGAATATAATTACCAGCATTCAAGCTTCGAAGGCCACATTCCAGTATTGATGTTTGCCTCGAATTCTTTAAACACACCTTTTACGTTGGTGATCATCAGGTGCTTTACCTTGAAAGCAATTTCACTATGTGTTGGGGCGATGGCCCATTTTGTCTTTACTGGACTTTCCGCTGTTGTCATTTTCTTCCATCGTTTTGATGACGAAAGGCATCGGTATACCATTATATAACAGATCGAGGCTGTAGATGTTTTCTTTTACGGGCATCAGTAAATCTTTAATGCTTTAAGGCGAAATTTGATTATACATTTCTCAAATGAAAATTTTTCTAATCAAATAAACCGCAGCTTCACCTCTTTCAGAAACTTCTCGTCCAGTAGATGGGCAATGCGTTTAACCGCTGTCCGCCTAATCTCAAGCTCCACTGGCAAACTTGGATCCTGGTGAGCGACATTGATCCTGGTCCCAATGAGGAAATCAATCTCATCGCTTTCCAGGAAGAGCTTCACGATCTGGTCGGCCGGCCCTTTGCCAAGCTTAGTGGTGAGGTTATATTTCTTCAGGATTTCGTTGACTTTGCCCAAGGTGAGAATCCCTTCTGTTACTAAATCAATACCCGGCATGTAAGAGATCGGTGGCAAATCCGGGTCATGAAACTCAAAGCTGTCAGTGATCTCTTGCTTCCATTCCCTGGCAATGATATCGATACTGGTGGCCCCACAAACGACTTTTTTACCGGGAAATTTCTCTACAATTCCTGCAAGTTCCACGTCCTTTTCTGGATCAAAGGGAGGTCCGGTACACAATAGCAATTTCCTGGGTTCTCTGAAATACATCACGGCAGTGGTGGTGTCATCCTTTGGTTGATGTCCGTCATTGGTGGCGGTCATATTCATGACTTTGGTGGCAAGTCTTGCCGCAGAAATGTCGGGTGTCGTAGCCACCAGGCGGGCCGTATAATCCTGCATATTGTCTCTGCCCCAGCCAAAAGGATACTTGTCGCTTCCCATACCCGACTGCACGATCCCATCAGAACAAATGAGAATCCTGTCTTCCATTTGAGATTTAAAGGAGCAGGACCGCAGTTCCTTGCCCCTGCCCTTTTCCGACTGCAGCAGAATATCAGACCATTCCGGCTCAAAAATTTTGTCGCCTCTTAAAATCACGGCCTGGGGGTTGTCGTATTCGAGGATGCGGGTTTCTCCTTCGATTTCAATATCAATAATAGTGAAAGTTGCATAAGAGATCTGTCGTTCACTGTCGACAGGCAAAGTGTTCATAATTATTTCTGCAATTTTGTGAAATTCCTTATGTTCACTGGTAAAGCTCATTGCCATGGTCGCAGTGAGTGTGGCCAGCACATTGGCTTTTACGCCATGTCCTAAACCATCCGACAGCACTACGATGATCCTGTTTTCTTCCTTGATCCTGTGGGTCAGAAAGACGTCACCACATATCCTGGTTTCCCAGTGGTTGGCCTGCTGGTACCCGATTTCAACATGAAAAGGCAGATTTTCTAAACTCATTTTTTGTCTGTCCGGCTAAAGTCAATGATAGAATTCAGGATATGTTCGGTACGGGAAGCGCCTTCGCCCAGCAGGAAAGCAATCTTTTGTACAAGTTCGAGGTTTTCATCAATGGCGGCCCCTACCCTGCGGATCACCTCCTCCTTGGCTACTTCCGGCATAAACATGTCGCGGACGACCGCCCCTGCAAGCTTATTCTTGCGAATACTGAAGACAGACAAGTTTAGCATATGATCTCCGAAATGGACATCCCTGTTCATCACATCTTCGTCTTTTTCAAGCACATAAGAGAACAAATTATAAAAAGGATAAGGAACCAGGGTTTTCAGGTCGGCGCCTTTTAATCCGGGTATAATCTCATTAATCTCTGCAGCATCTTTGCCTAGGATGTTGACAAAAGAATCATTGGATTGCTGAATTCTTAGTTTGTCGTCTACGACCAAAAGCCCGGTCGGTAATTTACGCAACATAGCCTGTGATGTCTCCATCGCTTCTAAGGCAATCATCTGATCCTTTCTCGCTTTACGCTCAGAATCTTTCAGGGCTTCCTGCGTCTTGGCAAGCTTTTCATTGGTTTGCTTGAGCGTCTTGATGTATTCCTGCCGATTGCGGAGGGAATAGGAATGACACATCTCTGTGCGGGCTAATCCCTGTGCTACCGAGATTGCAAACTCCCGACAGCTTTTATAACCACAGGTTCCACATCCTAATTCCTCGTCTTGTTCAGTTTTACCAAGGATCTTAAGAATTTCATTTACCTTTTCTTCAGAAGGGTAAGGGATTCTTTGATCATCACGTTTGAAAACCCTTGATAAATCGAGGTTTTGGAATTCGATTATTTCCTTTTCCCATTGATGCCTGTCAATGTCCGACATCCGCTTATTGGCATAATCGACCACCCTGGCTCTCTTGAGAAACTTCCCGCTGCCTCGTGTCATCCCAGGCCCATTCAAACAACCCTCACATAAGAACAAGTTAAAGTGATGTCTTAGAGAGTCGAGCTGTGTTTCAAAAGCCTGCAACGACTCAAGAACGTTATCACGCCCTTCTGCAGTAAAGGCAAAACCCGACAACAAATCCCGCGAAATGTCAGCCGCCTGCAAAATCCCTTCACTAAAGGGATATAAGGCACCTTTAAATCCAAAAGGAGGATCAAATTCAGAATATTCAAGGGTATTTTCGCTTATATGAAACTCGGTAAAGAGCTCCCGTAATTCCTGAAAAGTGAGCACGGCATCAACTTTCCCATCGCCCTGGGTAGGGATAGCTTCTGCTTTACTATCGATGCAAGGACCAATGTATACGATTTTAAGATCCTGGCCATACTTCTGATGAACGACCTTGGCCATAGCTTCCATCGGAGAAACAATAGGCGCCAGGTTGCCCGTCAGCTCCGGATGAAACTTCTCGACGAAGGAAACGACAGCCGGGCAATTGGCGGTGATGTAATATTTTCCCTTAAATTGGGTAAACAACTCGGCATACTTACGGGCAACAAGATCTACGCCAAATGACACTTCAGTGACATAGGCAAATCCAAGTTTTTTGATCATGTTAACGAACTTGCGATAGTCGCTAACATCACCAAACTCCGCTGCAATTTCAGGGGAAAGCATTGCAGCTATGGTAGCCCTGGAATCAAGCAATTCTTTGACTACCTCCCTCGAAGAGCTGTAGTAAATTGCATTCTGTCCGCAGGCCGTGACACATAGCCCGCATCCTATACATCGCTCTGGGAGGATATAAGGAAATTCAGCTTCCGCCCTGACTTCTATAGCCTTAACCGGACATACCCTGATGCAGGAATAGCTGAGCTTACATTCTTTTGTGTTGATTTCAACGAGGTTCATACAATCACCCTGCAATTATTAAATGTGAAATACAGAATTCAAGATTTCGATAACATTGGTTTCGGAGACTTGCTCATAGATTACATCATTGATCTTCAGCACAGGCCCCATTTGGCAATGATCAAAACACCTTCCTCCATGAAAGTTGACTTTATCCCATAAGCCATTTTCCCGAATATATTCTTCAATAAGCTTTCGCGTGCCATTATTACCCCTGGCAAAGCATGCACTTCCCAAACAAATTGCAATATCGAACTTAAGCTCCATACGTTTCGTTTTGTTCAGACCAAAAATACAAAGAATTGCCTACAAAACAATAAGAAATTAATTATCGCAATAAACTGATATTCAATTATCTACAATAATATATTAAAATTCCACCTCCTTTTTGTTGTTATTTTGATAACATTGTTAATATTTTAACAGAAAAACTTGGACGCTTTGCTTCAACTTTGTAATTTTGTAGCGGAATTTATTAGTTTCCACTTCCATGGCTCCTGAACTCGAAGCAATTGTTAGCCAATATCCCCGTCATCAACGAGATAAATTATTACCTATCCTGGATGAAGTCCAAAAATTATTTGGCTATCTGTCTGAAGAATCTGTTGCGGGTATCGGGCATTACTTTGGTTTACCCACGAGTAAAATATATGGCGTAGCTACTTTTTATGATCATTATCGTTTTACGGCACAGGGGAAATTTCACCTTCGTTTATGTTTTGGCACCTCATGTCATCTTAGCGAACATGGCAAGATACTGGAAGTCATAGAGAAATGTCTTTTGATAAAACCTGGTGAAGTGAGCCGCGACGGCATGTTTAGCCTGGAACTTGCCCCTTGCATGGGCGCCTGCGGGCTCGGGCCTGTACTCCTGGTTAATGAAGAATACCACACTCAGATGAACCCGGAAGCATTTTTAAAGCTTGCAGAATCACTCAAATCATTTTCCTTTTAAGCATGACAAACGAAAGGTCCTACATATTTCGTCAATTACTTCGACAATATGCCGACTTCCCTACCCTGTCGTTTGCTAATGACAACGAACTGATTAACCTGGCGAAAATCAGAAAAGAAAGCCTGGAAAAACCAATGATATATGTTGGAATGGGGAGCTGCGGGCAGATCGCCGGAGCCAGGGAAACGGAACAGGCTTTGATAGACTACCTTAAACTTCATGAGATTGAAGCGGAACTTCACAGGGTCGGCTGCCTGGGAATTTGTAGCCAGGAACCCCTCGTTGATGTCCAACTCCCGGGAAAAGCCCGTATCTGTTTTTCAAAGGTCACGCCTGACCTGGTGCCTGACATCCTGGGTGCAATTTTCAGTAACAATATCCCCATTGAACATACTTTAGGACAATACCGGACTACTTATGCAGAACCCTGGCCGAAAGTACCCTATTGGGATGAACACAGGTTTTTTAAGAAACAAAAGCGAATCATACTGGAACATTGTGGCGTCCTGGTTCCCGATGATATCGAACAATTTATTGTTCATGGCGGATACCTTAGTTTTGTCAAAGCGATATTGAGCTACCGTCCTGAGCAGATCTGCGACCTCATAGAACGGGTCAATTTAAGAGGCAGAGGTGGCAGTGGTTTTCCAACAGCTATTAAATGGCGAACCGCACTAAATACTGCCGGAGAGCAGAAGTTTTTAATCTGTAATGCTGACGAGAGTGACCCGGGTGCCTTCATGGGGCGAACCTTGCTTGAAGGTTCTCCGCATAAAGTAATCGAAGGGATGGCTATTGCTGCCTATGCCATAGGAGCTACTAAAGCCATTCTCTTTGTCCGTAAAGAATATTCAAACGCCATTGACAGTTTTAATGCTGCCCTAAAACAGGCCCGCACCTATGGCCTACTGGGATCTGATATCCTCGGTAGCGGCTTTGACCTGACCATTTCTATCCGGATTTCCCCCGGGGCATTCGTTTGCGGGGAAGAAACCGCACTCATTAGCTCTATCGAAGGAAGAAGGGGGATGCCACGGAATAAACCACCATATCCTGCAGTGCAAGGCCTTTTTGGGATGCCTACTGTCGTAAACAACCTTGAAACACTCGCGTTGGTACCTACCATTCTCTCCCGGGACGGTCTTGAGAGCGAATTCAATAATAGTGTACACTTCCCCGCAACCAAGGTAATCGCATTAGCAGGAAAGTCAGTAAACCAAGGCATTGCAGAAATTCCGCTTGGCATAAGTCTTCGTGAGATCATTTACGGTATTGGCGGGGGCATCAGGGATGAAAAGGCCTTCAAGTCGGCTCACCTGAGTGGTCCAACAGGCTATTCTCTTGGTCCTGAAAGTATGGACTTAGCCTATGACTTCGATAGTCTGAAGGCAGCCGGCGCATCAATTGGTTCAGGGGGAATCACTGTCCTGGACGAAAACGATTGCATGCTGGACCTGGCAAAATATTTTATGTGTTTCCTGGTAAAAGAGAGCTGTGGCAAATGTATTCCTTGCCGTGAAGGGACATCCCGTATGGCAGAGATACTGGAAGACATCACCCGCAGGCCACGGCATGAAAGTGGGCATGAAACTTTGGAACGATTCAAAGGAGTGATGCAATTAGAAGATCTTGCAGCGGTCATCAGGGATACTTCTTTATGTGGACTTGGCAGAAATGCGTCGAATGCAATCCTTAGCAGCCTCAGCTTGTTTCGTGAGGAATATGAAGAGCACATCTTTGAACGGAAATGTAAAGCAGGTGTTTGTACGCACTTACGAACCTATGCCATTGATATTGACAAATGTACAGGATGTGCCCTCTGTGCCAGGAAATGTCCTGAAGCGGCCATCATCGGAACCCCTAACTTTCCACATTTCATCGTGGAAGAGAAATGTACAGGATGCGGAATCTGTTTCGAAACATGCAAATTCGTAGCCATAAATATCATATAAGCTATAATGGTAAACCTTGAGGTAAATAACAAACAGATCAAAGCCAGGAGAGGTGATACCATACTCAGCGCCCTGCTTGAAAATGGGATCCACGTTCCTACATTGTGTCATCTGCCTGAGCTTGAGGCAAGTGGTGCTTGCCGAATGTGTGTAGTCGAAGTGGAAGGAAAAGAATTCCTGATTCCCTCCTGCGCTCACCCTGTTGAAGAAAACATGAAGATACTGACTCATTCACCAAGGGTCATCCGGGCTCGTAAAACGCTCACAGAGTTACTTTTAGCCAATCATCCCGATGATTGTCTTTTTTGCCCGAGAAATGAAAACTGTGAATTACAGCAACTCTCTGCCAGTCTTAATATCAACGAACGCCGCTTCCCGGGCAGCAAAGGCAGATCGAAACTGGATCAGAGTTGTGTCAGTATGGTCAGAGACCCAGGCAAGTGCATCCTTTGTGGACGTTGTGTAAGAAGCTGTGAGGAGATCGTCGGCAACGCAACATTTGACTTCCTGCGCCGTGGCGATAAGACTTCAGTTGGAACTTGTTTTAATAAACCTTTGAACCTGAGCAATTGTGTCTTTTGCGGACAGTGTCTTTTGGTATGCCCTACTGCTGCCTTACGCGAAAAAGACAATGTTCAATATGTCATGGAAGCCCTGCACAATCCTGAATTACACACCGTGATTCAGGTAGATCCGGGGGTATTAATTACCCTATGCGAAGAATTTGGAAGCAAAGCTGGCAAAACCATGAACGGAGCTCTTACCCATGTCCTTCATAAACTCGGGTTCGACAAAGTCTTCGACACAGGACTTGGCAACGATTTATTTATCAAAGAGATCATGTTTGAGCTTGCTGACCGTATAGAAAAGGGTACGTCTTTACCCCTGATTATGGGAAATTGCCCTGGCTGGGTAAAATTTGCTGAGCAAAACTTCAGTGACATATTTTCTCTTTTCTCTAAACTGAAATCACCCCAGCAGTTATTGGGGAACCTGATAAAAAGACACTACAGTGAAACGGCTGAAATCTCACCTGAACATATTTTCTCTGTATCCGTAACAACTTGTCCGGCAAAGAAATACGAAGCCCAGCGTGAGGAAATGCTCGAAGGAGCTTTTCCTGAAGTCGATGCGGTTCTGACAAGCCGGGAATTGGCCCGCTTAATCAGGCTAAACGGTCTTGACCTCCGCCAGGGCGGACATGAACACATGGATGCTCCCTACGATCGCCGAAGCAGCGCGGCATCCCTGATGTGTGCTTCAGGCGGCACTGCCGAAGCAGTTTTAAGAACTTATGCCAACTATCACAAACAAGCTGATAGCTTTCCAGGGAAGATCACTAAACTTAGAGGCTCTAAAGACCGGAAGGAGTTTAAGATTGAAATCAACAACATTGAAATAGGTGTCGCCGTCGCCAATGGACTAAAAGCTGCCCGCCAAATGATCGGAGAAATTCAAAAGGGCAGAACCGATCTTCATCTTATTGAAGTGATGGTATGCCCCGGAGGATGTATCAATGGTGGCGGACAACCCTTTTATCATGACCCGGAAACCCTTGCCTTGCGGGTAAGAGCCTTACATGAATCCGATGAAAAAGATCCGATCAATATTCCGGATAAAAACATCATGCTGAATCGTATCTATGAGACTTACCTTCTGAAAGATGATCAAAATACTGAGTATAGCAATCTTTATCATGACATGAAAACCAGAACAGTACTGTTATGACAGAAGGACCATACGCAGCCGGGCCTACGAGGCGACAATTGGTATTCACTGTAAAAGACAGGTGCAGAGTCTGTTACACTTGTTTGCGCGAATGTCCGGCCAAGGCGATTAAGATCAGCAATGGCCAGGCAGAAGTGATTCACGAAAGATGTATCGGCTGCGGTAATTGCGTAAAAGTCTGTAGTCAGGATGCCAAAGTCTACCTGAGAGAAACTGCTGAAGTGAATCAACTGTTAAAAAAAGAGAAGCTGGTTATTGCTTGTGTTGCACCAAGTTTTCCTGCAGAATTCATAGAATTAAACAACTACCAGGATCTGGTTGGGATGATCAGGGCGCTTGGGTTTAGCCATGTCACTGAAGTGTCATTTGGTGCCGACATGGTCGCGAAGGAGTATAAAAAACTCATGGAAAACAAACAATCACAGGCACATATCTCTTCCGACTGCCCTGCCATCGTATATTTCATCGAGCATTACTTCCCCGACCTGGTGCCCTATCTTGCCCCTATCGTTTCACCGATGGTTGCCATGGCCCGCATCGTAAGAAAGCGATATGGCCATCACGCCCGTGTGGTTTTTATCGGGCCTTGTATTTCTAAAAAAGCTGAAACCAACGAGGTTGACCATGTACTAACTTTCAGAGAGTTACGAGAACTGCTTGCCCAATCAGGAATATGCCCTTCCAACATCACGCCTTCCGATTTTGATCCGCCCTTTGGAGGGAAAGGTTCTATCTTCCCTATAAGCGGTGGCTTACTCCAAACCTCAGAGGTAAATATAGACCTTTGCGAAGGGGATATCCTGGTGACTGAAGGTCGCATCAACATCCGTGATGCTATCAAAGAATTTGAAGATGGGATGATCAGTACGAGTCATCTTGAATTATTATGCTGTGAAGGATGTATCATGGGACCTGGCATGTCACCTGACGGGAAGAAATTCTCGAGACGAAATCACATCAGCCGCTATGTCCATAACAAACTCAACAATTTCGACGAAGCCCTTCACCGGGAAGAAATTGCATCTTATCGCCAACTTAATCTGACCCAGAAATTCGCAGAAAAAGACCGACGGATTTCGCGTCCTGACAAAGAGGCAATCCAGGAAATCTTGCTTTCCATGGGTAAAAAAGGCCCTGTTGACTTATTGAATTGTGGCGCTTGCGGCTATGATAACTGCGAAGAGCATGCGATTGCTATAATCCAGGGACTTGCCGAGAACGAGATGTGCCTGCCCTATGCCATCGAGAAACTTCACAAATACATCAATAAGCTGAACGTTTCGAACGAAAAGCTAGCCTCTGCCCAACTTGCGCTTCAACAATCAGAGAAGCTGGCCTCCATGGGACAATTGAGTGCCGGAATCGCTCATGAACTGAACAACCCCCTCGGCGTTATTACGATGTATTCAAACATCCTCATGGATGAAGCAGGGATCGAAAACCCGATCCACAAAGACCTTGAACTCATCGTGGAACAAGCTGACCGTTGCAAAAAGATAGTTGGCGGCTTATTAAATTTCGCCCGCAAGAACCAAGTCAATATAACAGAGGTCAATATAAATTTATTGATGGATCGCTGTCTAAGTTCCATCATCATTCCTCAGAATGTAAAAATAGCTGTGACTCCTTTGGATGAGTTTCCATATGGGGACATTGATGCTGACCAGATGACCCAGGTTATTACGAATCTTTTGAAAAATGCAATCGAAGCAATGCCTGAAGGCGGTGAAATCAAAATCATTATTGAAGGAAATGAGCAGGAACTTGTTTTCTCAATCCAGGATAATGGCGGCGGGATACATCCGGATGACATGAATAAATTGTTCACCCCATTCTTCACCACAAAAGGGATTGGAAAGGGCACAGGACTCGGCTTACCAATCGTTTACGGAATCGTAAAAATGCACAAAGGAAATGTGACTGTTGTTTCAAACAATGACCCACGCAAAGGACCTACCGGGACCATATTCAGGATAAATCTACCCCGGCAGGGATGCAAATAAGACCCAATATCATGACTGAATTAAAAACAATATTAATCACAGACGATGACCCCGATTATCTTTTCCAGATGAAATTAAAAGTGGAAAAAATGGGTTTCAACGTAATCCCTGCAGAAGGGCAGAAAGAAGCAGAACGCATCCTCGAATCGGTGAAACCTGATCTAGCCATCTTAGACCTGATGATGGAAACAGAGGACAGCGGATTTGTCCTTGCCTACAAGCTGAAGAAAAAATACCCTGATGTCCCTGTAATTATTGCGACTGCTGTGGCTGCTGAAACAGGAATGCATTTTGAGACTGGCGCCAGCGGAAACAGAAACTGGATCAAAGCCGACCTCTTCCTTGACAAAGGAATTCGCTCAGAACAACTTCATAAAGAGATCAAACGACTTTTACATATTCTTGATTAAACCCGAACATGCCTACTTTCAAATTATTGGTGGTTGATGATGAACCTGGAATTCGTTCCGGTACAAAAAGGATCTTGCAAAATTTCAAGGTAGATTATCCATTTATGGAAGAACAGGTTGATTTCGAGATATTTGAAGCGGCCTCCGGAGAGGAAGCGCTGGAAATCATTGACAGTCAGACACCTGACATCATCCTTCTTGACAACAAATTACCTGGAATTCAAGGTGTTGAGGTTCTTGAAAACATTAAAAACAGGAAACTTGACATCCTGGTGGTGATGATCACCTCTTACGCTTCTCTTGAACTTGCCGTAAAAGCAACCCGCGACGGAGCCTTTGATTTCATTCCAAAACCATTTACACCCCAGGAACTGAGGTCATCACTTGAAAATATCACAAAACAACTTTTTTTACGCCGGATGACCCAAAAACTCCGGGTTGAAGGAAAACATATCCGCTTCCAGTTTCTTTCGGTTTTGTCACATGAATTAAAATCTCCATTAAATGCCATCGAAGGTTATCTAAAAATCATAAAAGACAAAGAATTCGGTAATGAAGTAGACAATTACCATGAAATTTTAGACAGATCACTCGACAGAATCAAAGGAATGCGGGTTTTAATCCTCGACCTGCTCGACCTGACTCGAATTGAGAGTGGAAAGACGACAAAAGAATATAAAAATGTCTGTATCAATGAGTTGGCCCAAAATGCCATCGATACAATGCGTCCTTATTCGATCCAGAAAGATGTGAATCTTTACCTGAATGCAAGTGGTAATTTGTGTTTACAGGCAGACAGCAATGAGATGCAAATTATCATCAATAACTTGATTACCAACGCTGTAAAATATAACAAACAAGGAGGGCGGGTCGATTGTACCTTAAAATCAGATAAAGAAAACATATATATCATCGTTTCTGACACTGGAATCGGGATTAAACCCGAAGATTTTGATAATATTTTTAATGATTTCGTCAGAATCAAATCTACAGAAACCCGAAATATTTCAGGTAGTGGCCTGGGCCTCAGCATTGTAAAAAAAATTGTTGAACTTTACAATGGGAAAATTCATGTAAAAAGTACACTTGGAGAAGGAAGTGTTTTTACAATAACAGTTCCACGTAATTAATATTTTATATTTTTAGACTCTAAAAACGGAACGATGAAGAACCTACCAGAAAGAACGATTGAACGCTTAAGCCAGTATCGTCGGGCGCTGCTTATTTACCTGTCAAAAAATAAACACCATATATTTTCGCATGAATTAGCGGGCTTGTTACATATCACTCCTGTGCAAGTGAGACGAGATATTATGCTCATTGGATACTCCGGCACTTTGCGACAAGGTTATGAGATAAAAGAACTGATTGAATTGATCGGCAAGATCATAGATTCTGATGATGGACAAAAAGTTGCTGTGGTTGGGCTTGGAAACCTGGGAAGGGCCATGATCAGTTATTTTAACGGGAAACGGACGAAACTCACGATAGTGGCGGCCTTTGACATCAACCCTGAGAAAGTCAACCGTGTCTATGGTGGAGTCCCTTGTTATCATATTGATATGCTTGGAAAGATCATAAAATCAGAAAACATCAGTATTGCGATCATGACTGTACCAGGCTCAGAAGCTGCCCGCGTGACAGAATCTCTGGTGGCAGCTGGCATCAAAGGGATACTCAATTATACACCAACACCGGTCAATGTGCCTGCGCAGACTTTCCTTCAGGAATATGATATGATCACCTCCCTGGAAAAGATTGCTTATTTCACCAAGTACAACGGACCGGAATAAAACGCTTATTACTATTATGAAAGTCTTCAGGGGTCTGGATGATATCGGGACGATTCAGAATGCAGTCGTAACCACCGGTTCCTTTGACGGGGTTCATGTTGGACATAAAGTCATCCTGCAACGTGTCGGCAGCCTGGCAAAAAACATCGGAGGTGAAAGCGTGTTACTTACTTTTCACCCTCACCCCCGGATCGTGTTGTTTCCTGAAACTGCAGGAAAAACACTCAGACTCATCAACACCCAAAGCGAAAAAATAGAGCTCCTGGAAGAAACAGGTCTCGACAACATGGTGATTATCCCTTTTACCAAGGAATTCTCGGAATTATCTTCTTTTGATTTTATCAGAAAGATATTGGTTGGAAAACTGCATGCACGAACGATTGTCGTTGGATTTAATCATCATTTCGGGCACAATCACGAAGGTGGTTTTGAAGAACTTTTCGCGCTGGGAAAATTCCATGACTTCACAGTTGAAGAGATCCCACAACAGGACATTGAAAACGAAACCGTCAGCTCCACCCGCATCCGCAAAGCAATCCAGGAAGGTAAAATTCAGAGAGCCAATGCCTATTTGGATCATTATTATATGATAATTGGACTACTTGTACCAACAGAACACGCTGATGCGTTTAAAATCAAAATTGAGGAGACCTGCAAGCTTATCCCGATGCCAGGATATTATGCAGTTAGTGTCATTCAAAACCAGGAAAGCTCCAAAGCATTATTGTGTATTGAAAATGAAGGAAGTATCCGATTAATTACCACTACCCAACAGTTAATACCCGATGAAATGGCCAGGGTTTATTTTCACAAACAGATTCGTGAAGGCCTGAATCAAATAAACAGCACTATCTCATTTCAAAATTTGAAAAACGAGATAGAAGAACTCATTTACTAGCGATATGCTCGATCCTTATCACCTGTACATGACTTTTCTGGGTACGGGAACATCTACCGGAGTTCCTGTAGTTGCCTGTGATTGTGACGTCTGCACTTCTGATGATCCGCGCAATAAAAGGCTACGCACCTCAATCATGATCCAGTATAAGGGTCATACTTTTGTGGTTGATTGCGGACCTGATTTCCGCTATCAGATGATCAGGGAGCGTGTGGAAGACCTGGATGCTATTCTTTTCACCCATGAGCACCGGGATCATATAGGGGGGCTGGATGATGTAAGAGGGTTTAATTATGTCCTGAATAAAACGATCGATGTCTATGCCCACGAAAAGGTAATCGAAGCCATTCACAAAGAATTTCCATACATCTCGCCCAACAAACGTTTTTTTGGCTGTCCACAGTTGAATTTCAATCCCATTGGCAATGAGCCATTTAAAATATTTGACCTATTGTTTACGCCAATTAAGGTGATGCATGACAAACTCGAAGTTTATGGCTTTCGCTTTGGGGACATCACTTATATTACAGATGCCAGTTATATCGCACCTGAAGAAGCCGAAAAAATTAAAGGTTCGAGGGTTATTGTGCTGAATGCACTCCGAAACTCCCACCATGTCTCACATTTCTCACTAAACGAAGCCATTAATCTAATCCAGGAATTCAGACCACAACATGCCTACCTGACTCACATGAGTCATTTTATTGGCTTGCACGATGTGGTTGAGAAGAAACTCCCTTATTATATCCATCTTGCTTATGATGGCTTAAAAGTGGAACTGGATGTAGCAAATTCTAATTATGATTTTTAACCCCGAAAAATGTAGCATCCGCGACCAGCGTATGCAGCCATTTATTGATCCTGAGGAGCTTTGGACAATCCTGAACAATACCTTGCCTAGCCCGGAAAAGGTGCGAACAATCATTGCCAAATCGCTGAATAAACAACGCTTATCATTAGAGGAAACCGCAACGCTCATCAATGCTACGGATCCAGAACTGATTGAAGAGATCAAAGAAGGAGCCCGAGCTTTGAAGAAAAAGGTTTATGGAAACCGCATTGTACTTTTTGCGCCACTTTATGTAGGAAACAAATGCACCAACAACTGTAGATATTGTGGATTTAGGTCTTCCAACAAATCAGCAGTCAGGAAAACGCTGACAGACCAGGAGCTGATTGAAGAAGTAGAAGCCCTGGAGGACACTGGCCAGAAGCGGCTGATTCTCGTTTATGGAGAACATCCGCAATATAGTCCTGAGTATATTGCACACACTGTTCGGACTGTTTACGGTGTCAAAAAGGGCCCTGGCGAGATCAGACGTGTGAATATAAACGCGGCTCCATTAGATGTTGAAGGCTTTCGTATTGTGAAAGAATCTGGAATTGGCACTTACCAGGTATTTCAGGAGACTTATCATCCGGAAGCTTACAAAGAATACCATCTTGGCGGAATGAAACGTAATTTTGATTATAGGCTTACCGCTTTAGACCGGGCTCAGGAGGCAGGCCTTGATGACGTAGGAATCGGGGCGCTTTTTGGATTGTATGACTGGCGATTCGAAGTAATGGGATTGGTGAGGCACACCAATCACCTGGAGGCCTGTTATAATGTCGGGCCACATACGATATCTTTTCCACGGATACAAAATGCCTCAACACTCGACCTCGACAGGTCATACAATGTCAGTGATGATGAATTTGTGAGATTGGTCGCTATTTTAAGGCTTGCCGTTCCCTATACCGGACTGATCCTTACAGCGCGTGAGACCCCTGAGATAAGACATGAGGTGATAAAATTCGGCGTTTCGCAGATCGATGGAGGAACGAAACTTGAACTCGGTAGCTATCATGAACATGAAGCAGAGAAACAGGACCTGGAAAAGGAACAGTTTTTTATCAACGACAACCGCAGCCTGGAAGAGATCATAGGAGAACTCCTGGATAATGGATTCATCCCTTCCTTTTGTACCTCTTGTTATCGAACAGGGCGAACGGGTGAGCATTTCATGGAATTTAGTGTACCCGGATTTATCAAACGCTTTTGTTCCCCCAATGCCATGTTAACCCTGGCAGAATACCTGGAAGACTATGCCGGACCAGACACCAAAGAAAAAGGCTATCAGGTGATCCAGGAAAATTTAATGGAACTCTCATTGTATCATAATACTTCCGATCTTGCAGACCGGCTTCAGAAAATAAAAGAAGGACAAAGAGATCTTTATCTTTAACCTAAAAACTCAACAACATGCATGAAATCAGGATTTTAGGAATACTTATTACAGACAGGATTAAAGAGGCGGGAAAAATCCAGAAGGTCTTGTCAAATTATTCTCACATCATTCGTTCAAGGCTTGGCTTTCATGAACTTAGTGACGATGTTTGTAGCCGAACCGGGGTAATCATTTTACATCTTGTTGGCAAACCCGATGACTGGGATGAGTTTGAGAAGGATCTCAGCCAGATTGGCGGCATTGAGGTACAACACATGAAATTTTACAATTAAAACCAGAACAGATGGACGATATAATTATTCTCGGTGTCTATGTCAGCGAACCCATACAGGATGTCCCAAGAATGCAGGAAATCCTTACAAAATATGGTTGTGTTATTAAAACCCGCCTGGGATTGCACGAAGTGGTGAATACCTATGCGGAACCAATGGGTCTCGTTATACTTGAGCTATATGGAGATAGAAACGAATGCACCCGGCTTGAAAATGAGTTGTTAACTTTTGATGGCCTTGAGATACAAAAGATGACATTCAAGAAAAAATCCAAGCCAAGAAACCAGGTATGATTGGACGGGTCTTCACCTTATTAAGTATACTATTACTGATTGACCTGGTTTTTCTCCTGGGAATTAAGAGACTTGCAATCTTGTCTTTTGACCAGCACTGGATCAGCAGAATCAGGACAATTCATTATGCAATTACTGGAGCATTTTTAGTCTTTTCCCTGGGGTTCTTCCTCATTCAAGGCGATCCCCGGATGGATGCCAATATCTTCAGATCCTATTATATATGGACAGACACATTCCTGATTTTGTATTTGCCAAAATTCATTATGGCAATATACATTCTTCTGAATGAACTATTAATAGTAATATTTAAAAAGTATAAAAAGCCAATCACCACTATACTCGTAGGTTTGGCTTTAGTTTTCGCGGTAGGAATGATACTATCATTCATTGATGGAATGTTCAATGGCGTGTATCGCTTTAAATTACGGGAAGTTGAGGTCGTTTCTGACCGCTTACCCCAGTCTTTCGATGGGTTTCGGATTGTTCAAATTTCGGATGTCCACCTGGGAAGCTGGAAAAACAAAGCCGATGTAATGAAAGGTCTGTCACTCGTTGAACAGGCACATCCAGACCTAATCCTGCTGACAGGTGATCTAATCAATGTCAACTATCTGGAAGCAATTCCATATACTGAAGAATTTTCCAGGCTTAAGGCGCCATTCGGGAAGTTCTCAACATTTGGGAATCACGATGTCGGAGACTATACACGATTAAACAAAATTGATTCCCGGGAATATAATACGAAAGGCCTGGCTGAATTTTACAACAGTACTGGTTTTAAAATGATGCGTAACGAACATTGTTTCTTTTATAAAGGAAAAGATTCAATCGCTTTGCTCGGCGTTGATAACTGGAGTGTCAATAAATTTCGTCGTCTGGGGCGCCTCGACCTTGCCTTGAAAGGCCTGAATAATAATATCTTCGAAATACTAATGTCACATGACCCCTCCCATTGGCAAGCAGAAGTGACCGAAAAAACCACTGTTGATCTAATGTTGGCTGGTCACACCCATGGCATGCAACTTGGATTTAATACTTCCTGGCTCAAATGGAGTCCAATCAGTTGGAGAAACCCGGAATGGCTTGGTCTCTATCAACAGGGACAACAATACCTCTATGTAAATGCAGGTTTTGGCTTTCTTGGATTCTCCGGAAGGGTCGGGATCTGGCCTGAAGTAACTGTAATCACATTAAAAAGACCTAAAAAATGAAAAAAACAGCCCGTATATTCATAGCTTTCTCAATCATCGTGTTGCTCACAAGCCCGCTTGCTGCACAAAAAATTAACTTTTCCCACGAAAGTTGGCCAGAGGTCCTTGCAAAAGCCAAAGCAGAAAACAAATATATCTTCATGGATGCCAACACTTCCTGGTGTAGCTGGTGTAAAGTTCAGGACCGGGAAACCTTTACCAATACTGAAGTGATTGCCTTGGTGGAGTCGAAATGCATTGCCGTTCAGTATGACTTTGAAGAAGGTGAAGGCTTAAGGCTGGCGAAAAAATTCAGAACAAGCGGATTCCCTACCAATTATATTTTCAGCCCTGAGGGAATCATGATTCATCGCATTGTCGGGTATGAAAAAGACATTAAAAAATATACAGAGGATCTTAACAAAGGATTCTCTGCTAAAGTTACTTATAGCCCTGTTTTCGATGCGAAGTTGCTCGATCTGAAATATCCTGAGTTTTATGATAAAGCCTATGGCAAAAAGAAAATCTACCCAAAAGACAGTGTCCTGAATGCATACCTCGACCAGCAAACTGACCTTTATTCGGAGATCAATTACAGCGTGATGAAACGATTCAGCAGCCTGATGGCACCAAAATACTGGAGCCAGATTATGGATAACCTTGAGAAATACCAGTCAATATATGGGGCAGATGACATCACAGAATTGAAAAACACCTATGTCAATGTCCTCGTCAGCAAGGCAGCAAAAGAAAAGAATGAAGACGGCTTGAACCTGGCTATCGAAAAAGCCAAAGCACTTGAACTAGACAAAGAAGGTTTTACGACGCGGATGAAGATGAATTACTATGGCAAAACAGGAGAAAATGACAAATACCTGGAAGCCAGTGAAGAGATGCTCGCCACTTCCGAATTCAAGGATCCTGATATGGTGAATGCTACCGCCTGGTTTGTTTATGAGAAAATTGATGATCCAATCGCTGTTAAAAGAGCTTTGGGATGGTTCAAGAACTTCGACATGCCGGCGCAATCCTATGCGGTCATGGATACTTATGCCTGTCTACTTTACAAAGACAAGCAATTCGAATATGCAAAAAAGTTCGCTACACTCGCTTTAGAAAAAGGAAAAACCGGAAAGGATGATGTCAGCGATACTGAGAAAATGCTAAAGAAGATTGATGAGGCCTTAAAGAATGGGAAAAAATAAGCCTTCCACATTCATTTTCATCGAAACCTGTTATAAGATTCTAGCGGTTTTTGCCCAGAGAAAAAAACTCAGGACATCCCGGGAAGCAAGTCTTTTATCCGAAGCCAAAACTGATGATCCAGCAATCGTGCACCCCCGATCAGGGCTGCATCTTCTTTGAGTTCTGACAAAACACTTACTGTTATTACCTGGCGATCTTTTAGTCCTCTTAGAAATGAAGGGCCAAATAATTGATATGCGCCTCCAATATTGCCACCGATGACTAGAATCTCTGCATCAAATTTTGTCAAACTCGGACTCAGGAATTCGGCGAGATTGTTGCCAAACTCATGAAAAAGCTCACGAACCAATACATCTGACTCATACAGTGTAGCTATCTCTTTGACACCCGGCAAGGATTTCCCACTTCGTTCAAGGTAATTATTAGTGAACCAGCGAGTTGAGAATGAATCGTCTGCAATACCATCGTGGTAAGGCATATGCCAGACACAACCGCTTTTGGGGACCTCTTCTCCTTCCACAATTGGAATTCCGTGTTCAAGGAAAGCGGACCCGAAGCCTGTTCCAAGTGTGATCGCAACCGCCCGCTTCGCTTCTTTAGCTTTTCCCATCCAGCACTCCCCTATCGCAAAAGCAATTGCATCATTAATAAAGCGGATGACAAGGCTTTCATCCAATCCCAGCCTGGTTCTCATCTCTTCCCTGATATTGATCCCAAATAACTTCTGATACTTTCGGCTCTCAAACAAAGCAATGCCATTGGCGTAATCAAATGGCCCCGGCATGGCAAGCCCAATGCCTGCCAAGTCCTCCGGATTTATCTGAGAAACAAGCGATTGAATATTTGCTGACCAAATATTAAGTATCTCAGACGCCTCTGCATGGTTGTCAACGTTGACCGTGACCAGGCTATTTTTAACAATACCCATTTCCTTAAGGTCAATAATCGCACTGCTGATGTGGCTTCCACCAACATCGACTCCGACTGCAAAGAGTTTTCCAGACATAATTTCCAAAAATTTAATTTGCTAAGCTATGGAAATTATAGATAAAATAGCTACTTACCTTATAACCGATAGCTTCATGTGTTTGTAGGAAATGACACCATCTCTAAGCACCTCAAAAACACAATAATATGATCCTTCTGCAAGCTCATTCCCGTCAATTATTACACTAGAGCTTCCTGTAGTCAGGCTCCCAAGGTCGTGTTGTACTACAATCTGTCCACTGATATTGTAAAGCTTATAAGAAACATGGGCAGGGTTTTCTAAATGGAAGAAGATCTCAGAAGAACGATTAAATGGGTTTGGACTCGGTAAACCGAAATAGTCTCCATTAAGCGGAACTGACTTCAATTCAGGATACCTTAAGTCAATCCCAAAAATCGCCTGGCCAAAATGATCACTTAATTCACTTTCTGCCAGCACGCTGAAATCATTGGTTTGTGGGATTCCTTTCAGATGAACTTTTATTTTGAAAACGACATCTTCAGGAGTATATATCTTATCTGAAGTGGAATACCAGGAAACTCTTAGTGCATCATTTGTTTGATTGAATAACGCAAAATCCTGTTCGCTATTTGTTGTAATCCCAATTACCTCCAAGGAATTACCAGGGATTTCTACCACCAAAGAAACAGAACCCAAGGCTGCTTCCTGACTTAATGTGATAGGGAATTCAACAATGTCACCGGAAGAGGCAAGCATTGAATCCTTGGTTTTCATTTCAAACAATGGGGTCTTATATGGTCCTGGATAGCTTGCATTAACATCACCATAGCACAGGCCTTTAAGATTCTGAACAATAGTACCACTTCCCAATGAGGTAACAGGGAATGTCTCAAAACACCAATTTCCAGCTGGGAACGAAGTAATTATTGCGGTAAACCGCCTGGCAACCAGTAAAGCATCCGTAACATTAATGAAACCCGAATTATTCACATCAGCCGCCTTCACTCTCAGTCCGGTTAAAAAAGCAATTGCTGTAAAATGTTTTTGGATGAGTAAAGCATCAGCCGAGTTGGCACCTCCCCATGCGGCTGCGGAGTTACAATTCAAGGTATACGAACCGGCTGGAACACCGCCAAATGAATAAAATCCACTGGCATTTGTTGTTGTAGAACTAATTTCTGTACTGCCTGACATTAACCGAACAACTCCGGTGGTTATGGGTGTTGCTGCAGCATTGTCATATTTTACCAGACCTTGAATCGTGCCACCACCTGCAGGAGTCAAAGTAACGACAACTGTATCCGAATTGCTGCAGTTGTTTGCATCAGTAAGATGAAGCACATATGTTGTGGTAGCAAGCGGTGTGGCAAGTGGATTTGAAATGGCCGGATCACTTAAAGTTGCAGCTGGAGTCCAAAGGTAAACATATGGAGCAGTACCTCCTACTGCCTGGCCTGCTAAGGTCGTAGAGGTCCCGCTGACGATCGAAACATCCGTGCCTGCGCTGGCTGTTGGATTTGGGTTTACGGTAACAACAACAGATTTTGCACTTGAAACACCCATTCCGTCAGTAATCGTCACATAATAAGTAGTAGTCGCAGCTGGTGTTGCAATAGGGTTGCTGATAGTCAGGCTCGACAACTCGCTTGAAGGACTCCATGAATAAGTATAAGGTGACAAGCCGCCCAGTGGTGTTACATTCAGTTGTGAAAAATGGCCCGCACAAACTGCTGCCGGAACAGCGGTTGCAGTGGTAGTAAAAGGAATTACCCAATCAAGCTTATTGAAAGCATCAGCATCATAGTTCTCACCTGAAAACCCACCGTAGTAATTTGTGAAATAGATATGACCCTGGTTAATCAATTTTGAGGCATTTGACAAACCACCCCAGGTATTTGAGGGGAAATTGGCACTATCAATGGTCAGTGCCTGGTTGTTGTTTATTGTCAATAAAGTCCCATTAACAATTCCTTCAGTGAAAGTACAGGATTTTAATGCGTAAGTTGGATCAATGGTAGCACCGGAAAGAATATTGAGACCATTGATACCCGTATTTTTAAATACACAATACTTCGCCGCGATCGTTGCACTTGAACTGACCGTGAAATTATAATGTGCAGTAGCAATATTCGACCGGATATAGGCATTATTACCCGAAGTCCCATCAATTTGCAACAAGCCGCCACCGTTGACATTCAATGTCCGTGTGTCTCCTAAAATCAATTGTGAGGCGGCTGGCATTTTCAAAATACCTGTGTTGTTGATATTGACATCCCCAAAAACAAACAGCTGATAGCCATTCATATCATATGTGCCGTGGTCAATAGTAAGATTGCCAGTAAATTGGCAACTGGTATTTCCAACCTGGCTAACATGAGCACCCCCGCTTTTATTAATGACCAGGTTGTGAAAATACCCTGACAGGCTGAGGTAAGTAATTATCGAATTATTTGAGCCAATGAACTGAATCGTATTTTGGGTTGCCGCGTTAAATAAGGCTCCTGTTGTTGGAACCGTGAAATTTCCGCTGAATACATGAATAAGCCCGTTTACATTATCTTCCCAGGTTCCGTTTTGAATGCTTGTGTTGCCGGTGACATGCAGGTTATCATTGGACCTGAATTTATCGGCAGATTTATCAATGATTAGATTATTGAATTCCTCATATGAAGCAGCTGTCGTCAAATACTGCGCAAGACTTCCATTAAATGTACAAGTAGAACTTGCCCCGGGATCAAATCCATAATCGGAACTATAAGCTGCATTGCCGTTGGTCCAGTTCCCTCCAATAGTAATGGCAATATTAGGGCTGTTTGCGTTCAGACCTGCGCTGCTGGTAATTGCCAAATTCTTTCCAATGTTGAGGTTGGTAACCCCATTGAGCTTAAAAGCGCCATCCATGACGTTCAGGTTATTGGTAACATTTAAAGTCCTGTTGCCCAACAATTCCAATGCTGTTGATCCCAAAGCGGTTTTTTGAACGTTCATATTATAAAAACTCTCATTTGACATGATGTCAGCAAGATTAGAACCATCAAAAATAACCAGACCAGTCCCTTCTGTGAATCCGCTGATTCCCACCTGGTTGTCCCAGTTTCCTCCAACATACATGGTATCAGGAGCCCCGAAAACACCGGAAGTAATGGTAAAATCCCTGTTAATGTCAATCTTTGACAAACCTGAGACACTGCTTACGGTCTTATTGATATTCAGGTTATTAAACGCAAAGCCATCAATATTTTGAATTGTAGCTGCTGTATTTCCATACATTTCAATGGTGCCCGCTGAAGGATGAAAATCGGTCCGGTAACCCTGCACGTAGCCTGCTGTTCTTATTGTGCCACCAGTGATGGCATTTGTCAAAGTATAACCAAGGCCTGAAGTATTGAAACGGATGCCCTGGTCTTTAAAGTCAAGAATGCCTCCTGTCATAGTGATCGATGCATTTGCGATGTAAGGCCAATAACTTGCTGTAGTCCCACCGTAAACATTAAAATTTCCACCGTAAATAAAAATGTTCCCGTTCAGATCGACATAGCCATCGCTGTTGGTGAGGTTAATGGTACCTCCGGTATTAACATAATAATTTCCAAAGAGCCCATTGTCAATAAGGTCATTTGCGGTAAAGCTTCCGCTCAAAACATCGACAGCACCTGCGGTCCAGTCGTAGGAACTACACGTCACCGTGGTTCCGTTAACCCTAAATGCTCCTCCGGCAGCCTTGTTTACCACCAGTTTATTAAAGGACTCATTGCTACAGTACTGATGAAAATTTCCCCCATTAAAAATTACAGTGCTGGTACCCATTGTAAAACCTGCCGGAGAAATTTGGTTTGTCCAATAACCTTTGATACAAATTGTATTTGTGCCCGGACTCAGGGTTCCTTGCTGAATCAGTATATCCCCATTAATAACCAATGAATCTGAGTAATCCCCTCCAAGGGTTAAAGTTCCAGATGTATTTAATGTTAAATCATTGAGGTAGCTGTTATAGCCAGGCTTTAAACTCAAAGCCGGAATTCCATCAATTATTAATGAAGCATCATTAAATTGAAAGTCTCCGCCAAGGTTTTGAATGCTTCCCTTCATATGCAAATCTGAACCTGAATATGATGAAAAGAGTTTCCCTGAATAGTTATAGACATTTCCCTGGATCGTCAATGGGGCTGTTGACATGGCACTGATCCCAAATTCTATCTCTTTCGTGTTTCGAATATGGTATAACATAGAATTCGCCTCAAAGGATCTGACATAAGACGCACCAGTACCCCGAAATTCCACATAACCGGAATTGAGCTGAACATTAGATCCTGACATAAAAATCCAGTTACCGTAGATATACATCTCACCGGAACCAACCACATTGGCTGTTGATCCACTTTCCCATTCAATGCTTTTTAAAACGTATAAATCACTTGTTGTTGAACTGAGATTGAGGTAACCTGAGACAAGAAGGCTGTCATTCACCCTGAGCAATTTGCCACTGATGTCAAGACTGGCCCCCGGGTTAATGGTGAGTTTGTTACATGTAGCTGAGTCATTGGAGATCTTCGGGAAATTTGGAACCCCACTGGGGATTACGACATCCATGCCTGCAACTGGTATATATTTGGCGCTCCAGTTTCCTGTATTGTGCCAGTCGGTATTTACGGCCCCTGTCCATGTGCCTGCTGTTTCAACTTTAATATTGTAGTTAGCAGTATTGGCATCATTCGCCCAAACGAGAACCCCATAATAATCAGCAACACCAACATGAACATAAAGTATTTCATCATTAGTTCCTGATAAAGTTGAAGATGCAATCATATCGCTCCGGCTCTGGTAATAATCACCTGAAGCGGAGCCGAAAATGCCAATATCAAGGTTACTGGTACCGGAATTATGGATCAGAGAAATCCCGTAATACCCGGGAGTCAGATAAACATCATACATCTCCACAACTTCGCCGGCAGCCCAATTGTAGCTTCCATTGTTCCCGGCGGACAACATTTCATTATTCCCTTCGAATTCGATATTTGCTGAGCCTGAGCCACTATATCTGTGTGCTTTTATTCCACGGAAAGTTGAACCCACGGCGTGATTCCCATCCATGACGACAAAATCGACAATGTCGGCATTGGAGGAAGAGGTTGCCAGAAGCGTCGTCATATTTTCATTATCAAACATCGCAATATCCCAGTCTTCCCCTACCACATTATTTCTGACACCCACTGCGCACCAATAAAAATAGGGAGAGCTGAATTTGAAATAGCGGGGATCTGTATTAATGGTATATTCTGTTTCTTCGGTCATTGACTGCAATACAGCATATCCTGAATTTGAACTACTAAAATCACTGGCATAAGCACCCAGGCTTGTGGTAGCGCACTTGACCCAATAATAATAGGTGATATCCGGGATTACTGAATAATCAATATAATAGTCGGCTGTCTGCCAACCTGTTATGGCTACGGCTGTTGCAGAGGAATTGATGGTGCTTCTGTAAACCTTAAAATAGGTAACATAATCAGGTGTATTCCAGGTAATATTGACTTTATCATAATATGTTCCGTCGGTAGCATTTATAACTGCTGATGCACAGTTCACAGTTACCGTGCTGGCAAATGCATAGTTGTTGTCTGACTCATTGCTTTCCGGGACATCATTATTACGATCAGCCAAATATCCGATATAATACGAACCGGGAGGGATGGTCGGGCTAACAGCGGTCAAATCCACAATAATGGATTCAGAATTATAATTAGAAGCTGTCAAGATTGGCACTGCATCATAACCAAGCAAGTAATCTGTTGAGGAAATAAAGTTATTGCTTGACGCATAATATCCGAGAGAACTCCTTCCAGCGAGTCCGGTCCCGGTATTTTTTACCCTCGCATTGATCGTGGCAAAATTGCCTGAAACAACTAAAGAGTGATAAGCTGCGTCATAAGTTAAGTTGACAGGTTTTGGTGTAATACCAAAAATAGCTGCACAGCCATTATTAAAAGTATATGGGCCCGGGTTCAAATTTGAGGTCTGAAAGTATCCATTGTTACTACCCGACCAACCCCAGTTAAAGTGAAACCAAATATTTCCCGACCCACCATAATTGTCATTATAACCATCCATAACCCAGGAATGTCCCCCATTGGGTCCGTCACCCCGGTATTGAGACACCCTGGCCGCATCGATTTCTGCCTTTAGAAGCGCATTCCAGCCAGTTGATGTATAGGCACTTTTGAGAAGATATGCTGCCGTGCTGCTGTAATAAAAATTATTTACCAATGCGGAAGGAACATCAGAAGTATAGGATGAGCTTCCGGCATAAGAGTAATCCATACTGACAGAATATCCGCAGTGTTTCATCAGGGCGGCAATATCTGTATTGCTGGCAGAAATTGAATTGGGCATATTATTCCAATCATATTCATAGCCTAAGTTAACTGATAAAGTTCCATAAGAAGGATCTGCAGATGCACTTGCAGTTGCACTATTTCCTGGCTCAGAATAGCTAAGCGTGCCCGTGCCCTGTGGCGGATAATTGTGATATTTCATGATTTGCGCCATGGCTGTAGCAACGCAACCTGTGTATACATGGCTGCATGGCCCTGCAGGATGTGTCCCTCCGGTCGCGGGACAAAGTTCATTGTAATAACAATTCTGGTCCCAGGTGGTGGCGGTTAATGGCCCAACAATAGTCGCTGGATTTGCCTCAGGATTGGGGACCGTCTTTAGAAAATATTCCCACTGCTCATTGATTTGCTGATCGGGAGGCATTGAGTTTATAATCGCTTCAGAGATCTGCCTAGCGTAAAAATCAAACATTGACACCATTTGCGGCGGCATTTCCTCTTCTTTCAATGCATAATTGCCCTCAAAAGAATAACCCAATATAGGGAGCACATTGTCAGCCGCAGAAACAATCGCAAAGCCCTGCTGTCCTGAATATCCGAAAATGTAATATATGGCTCTACCCTCTTCAAAACGACTGCTTAAAAGAACAGGTTTAATGCTGGCAAAATCGACAGTTCCTGTATGATAAACCCAGCTCAGGTTTTTAGCAACCAAAGCCGCCTTGTCAATTCCAACAATATTTGAAAAGGAAAAAAAAGGAAAATAAATAAGACATAACACAGTTAGTTGTAATGCTTTTTTCATATGCATGCTTTTAATTGTGATTAATACTAAATAATATTTTTTTTTGCAATAATAGAGGAAAAGTACAACATAAGAGTACGGATGTCAAGTATTTGCACTAATATTCGGTCGTTAACAAATTCACAAAATGTTAATGCCTGAAAATCAGTAACAAAATAATTGCCTAATTTTTACGAGATCGCTTGATCAAAAAAAACGTCTACACATGTCCTATAATGACATATGCGAATATAACACCCCGTTTGTTGTTACATTTGTATGGGTTTCTGACATCGACATAATTAACAGAAATAATATCCGAAGAAACAAACCTCAATGAGGAGTCATTATTTTTCACTAATGTTGCATCTATGAAAATGGATTCCGGCTTGTTGAAGTCAGTTTACTGGATTTCAATCCTAACAATCGTATATAATATCATTGAAGGTATTGTTTCTGTGGCTTTAGGTTATGAAAACGAAACATTAACCTTATTGGGTTTTGGCCTTGATAGTTTTATTGAGACGATCTCAGCCTCTGGTATTTTATATATGGTCATTCGCTTGCGAAAAGGTGATGAAACGACTGGTAGTCTTTTTGAAAGAAGGGCACTTAGGATTACCGGATGGTCCTTTTATGTCTTGTCTGTTGGGCTGACATTAGGGGCGATTCTCAATATTATCCAGGGCCATAAGCCAGAATCAACTTTGCCTGGTGTTATTATTTCCCTGATCTCGATACTTTGTATGGTTTATTTAGTCAGGATGAAAAAATCACTGGGTCGAAAACTCAATTCCGCAGCCTTGATCGCCGACGCCAACTGTAACCTGGTATGCATTTACATGTCAGTTACCTTGCTGATTTCAAGCGCTATATACCATTTTTTTAAAATTCCATACATCGACGCAATTGGTACGCTTGGACTTGTCTTTTTCTCCGTAAGGGAAGGAAAAGAGGCTCTGGAGCAGGCGAAAACCGGAAAATGTTGCACTGCGTGCGGCCCACCGCGGGGTCGCACGCAGTGGAAAAAAACATTTAAATCCTGAAATCAATGAGTGCTTTCATCTCACTCTTATCCGAATTCCACTGCACGAAATCCTGATGTGCCGGGTGAATTGTGTAAGCCTCGACATCCATGAGAGAATCGAAATTCATTACAAGAACCAGGTCATATGCATAGCTCAGACCCCGAACATTGATACCAACCTCCAGTGAACGTATGAGTTCAATATGCCCGGCTAATGCCTCAATCCTGGATTTCATTTCTTGTAAAATGACAGATTTTTCAACTTCGCCGGAGAAATCACAAAGCTTGAACATAACAATATGTTTTATCATAGGAGAAAAAATTAATCCAGAAAGGCCCGGATAGTATCCAATATTCCTTGCTTGTCGTCAGGATGAAACCATATCATATCCTGGTCTTTCCGAAACCACGTCATTTGGCGTTTGGCATAGTGCCTGGTATTTGCCTTAATCTTGTAAATTGCCTCATCCAGACTACAGTCACCGTCGAGATACTCAAATATTTCACGATAGCCCAGGGTTTTCAGCGACGGTTGTCCACGAAACTCAATTAATCCCCTGGCTTCTTCCACAAGACCGTTAGTGATCATAACATCAACCCGCTGGTTTATCCGCTCAAAAAGCTCTTCTCTTTCCCGCTTAAGTCCAATTTTCAGAATGCGGAACGGCCTTTCGGTTGCCTCCTGGTGCCTCAGTTCAGAATAGGGCTTCCCGGATTGAAGACAAACTTCTATAGCCCTGATAAGCCTGGCAGGATTGTGAAGGTCAACCTCATCGTAAAAGACAGGATCAAGCAACATCAACTCCTGCCGCAATGATTCAATTCCTTCACTGTCAAGCTTAAGCTTCAAATTATCCCGCAATTCAAGATCAGGATCAGGAAGTAAGTCGATCCCATGGCAAACAGAATGAACATATAAACCACTCCCGCCCGTCATCAGGCAAAATTGCTTTTGAGGAAAGAATCCTTCCAGAAAATTCAGTACATCATCCGCATAAGCGCAAACATTATACGAGTCACGAACCGAAAGATGCCCGATAAAATGGTGTGGTATTGTATTCAGTTGTACTGCCGTTGGGGTGGCTGCACCTATCTTGAGTTCCTGAAAGAACTGCCTGGAATCAGCCGAAATGATTTCGCTGCCCAGGATTTGTGCGAGTTCAATACACAAATCTGTTTTGCCAATAGCTGTTGGGCCGGCAATAACAATCAGGGCATTATCTCGTAGTTCAGGAATAGCCTGTTTTTTTTAAAAATAAATAATCAGGTTCGCTGACTTTCTTCTGCATTACTATCAAAACGTTCCTCAGCATCCATTTCCACGCCGTTTTCTATCTCAAATCCTTCTCCCAACTCATTGGTGAAGTCATCATCAAGACCTTCCTCATAATTCTGGCCGGAGTCATTCATGGCAATACCACCAAATATATCATCCTCCTCCAGATAGGAATCGTCGCCAATAATTGGCTTGAGCTTGCGTGGGGAAACACCTTCGCTTTTGATGCATATCGGGTAAATGACATTGCTTTCAGATGGGACAATCTTCATGAGTTCAATAAAAAATAATTGAGGACTCATATAATCGTATTCAAAGATTATTTTCTGGTGCGGATCCTCCATAAACTCATTTAAACGGGAATCTGCCATGAGAACAGTCTTCATTTTCACCTTTTTAACAGGCTCGTCATCATCCTCATCGTCTTGGTCACTCTTCCCGAAATCCATGTCGATGAGTGTGATCTCACATTGTTTGTACCAACGGCTGTTACATATCGAAAATGATGCTAACTCATTGGACTTGAAATCAAGAAGTTTCACGAGGTACTCATGAAGATCAAGAAAAGTTTGAGAGGCGAGAATCTCAATGTCCCTGACGAAATCTTCTGATTCATCAGACAATATACGGAATCGGTAGGCGTGCATGACTATTTTTTTTGCTAAAAGTTTAATGTTTTGGTGAGGTAAAATTAAATAAATATTTTTTCACTAATTACGCCTGTTTCGCTTTTTTCAAGCCAAGTTTCAAACCTTCTTTAAGCATTAAGTCATAAGCAGCTTCGAACTCATTGGGAATTAGGCCATCAAGCATTGCCTCCCTGATTATTGTTTTTATAATTCCTACTTCTTTTGAAGGTGCAATGCCAAAAGTCTCCATGATCAGCTCGCCTGTAACAGGTGGTTGCCAGTTCCTGATCCTGTCTTTTTCCTCTATTTCTTTCAGTTTAGTGCGAACCAACTCAAAGTTTTTCAGGTATCGCTTAACTTTTTCTGCATTTTTAGAGGTAATGTCGGCATCACACAGCATCATCAAGTCATCGATGTCATCGCCTGCTTCGAATAGCAACCTGCGAACTGCACTATCTGTAACAGTCTCTTCTGAAAGCACGATCGGTCTGAGATGTAGCAAAACCAGCTTCTCAACATACTTCATCTTTTCATTCATCGGCAGTTTAAGCTGTCGAAAAATAACCGGCACCATTTTCGCACCTTTGAATTCATGACCATGAAAGGTCCAACCCGCTTTGGAATCGAAGTGTTTCGTCAAAGGCTTGGCAATATCATGCAAAATAGCAGCCCAACGCAACCAGAGGTCATCAGTATTTTGAGAAAGCCTGTCGAGGACCTCCAGCGTGTGATAAAAGTTGTCTTTATGTCCCTTTCCACCAATATATTCAGTTCCCTGGAGTGCGACAAATTGTGGAAATATCTCTTTTAACAAACCCGATCTGAAAAGCAGATCCAGTCCTACCGAAGGCTTAGGGGAAAGGATGATTTTATTTAATTCCTCTGCAATCCGCTCCCCAGAGATGATATGGATACGATCAGCATTCCTGCGGATGGAAGAAAAAGATTCATCTTCAATAAAAAAACCGATTTGAGAAGCGAAACGGATCGCGCGCATCATGCGCAAAGGATCATCGGAATAGGTGACATCAGGATTCAGTGGCGTACGTATAATACAGTCATTCAAATCCTTAAGACCACCAAAAGGATCAACCCATTCACCCAGGCGGTCTGAATTGAGACAAATAGCCAAAGCATTGATGGTGAAATCTCTGCGTCGCTGATCGTCTTCCAGACTACCATCTTCAACAATAGGCTTGCGGGAAGTGGCGCGATACGACTCTTTTCTTGCACCAACAAACTCAACGACAAAATCATGATAAAGAAGCTGGGCGGTGCCAAAGTTCTTAAAAACCTGTACTTTCCTGTGAATCTGCATTTCTTCAGCAAGTTGCAATGCAAACTCGATTCCATTTCCTGCGACCACAACATCAATATCCTTTGAAGGCCTGTTTAACAAGAGGTCGCGAACAAAGCCACCGATGACATAAGTCTCGGTACCTTGTTGGTCGGCCACTGCAGTGATTGCCTTGAAAAGAGGGGTATGCAGAAAATCCAGCGTTAATAAGTCTTCCATTTCATGAATCAATGCACAAAAGTAAGAAACCCCACGGATTGAAGGCAAAATTACATGACTCACTTGCGATTTCATCCAAAATCTTTACCTTTGTTATCGCAAAAACAATGCACTTATAAATTAAAGAAAAACGAAAAATGGCTAAAAGAACTATCGTAGCGATGCCAGGTGATGGCATAGGAAAAGTAGTATTGGATGAAGCAATCCGCGTTCTTGAAGCAGCCGGATTTGAGGCTGAATATGTTCAAGGCGATATTGGATGGGATTTTTGGTGTAAAGAGGGCAACCCCCTACCCGACCGAACCATTGAACTACTTGCAAAGCATAAAATCGGACTTTTTGGAGCGATCACCTCCAAACCCAAAGACAAAGCTGCTGCTGAACTTGCTCCTGAGTTACAGGGCAAAGGGATACAGTATTACAGCCCGATCGTGGCTATGCGTCAGCATTTCGACCTCGATATCTGTATGCGTCCCTGCCGTACCTTCCTGGGAAACTCACTGAATTTCATCCGTCGTGGCGCCAACGACACCATCGAAGAGCCTTTTATTGACACCATGATCTTTCGCCAAAACACTGAAGGTCTTTATGGTGGAGTCGAGTGGACCAATCCTCCCGATCTTGTATACCAGGGACTCATGACTCATGCAAAATTTGTTGAAAATTTCGCATGGTGTCCCCGTGAAGAACTGGCTGTCTCTACCCGTATTTTCACTAAGAAATATGTGACACGTATCGTAAAGTCAGCCTTCGAATATGCCCACTCAAAAGGTTATAAGACATTATATGTATGTGAGAAACCCAATGTGATCCGCGAGACATCCGGGATGATGCTGAAAGTAGCACAAGAGATGAGCAAATCGCAATATCCTGATATTAAGGTGAATGATGTGAACATCGATGCCATGATGATGTGGCTCACCAAAAACCCTGAAAATTATAATGTCATTGTCGCAGGGAATATGTTCGGTGATATTGTAAGTGATGGCTTTGCCGGACTGGTTGGCGGACTCGGTTTTGCCTGCAGTGCCAATATCGGACCGGAAGTAGCTGTATTCGAGCCTACTCACGGTTCTGCCCCAAAATACGCTGAATATGAGACTTCTATTGTAAATCCTGTCGCTATGATTCTCAGCGGCTGTATGATGCTGGATCACATCGGGGAAGATGCCATTGCAACCAAAATCCGTAAAGCTGTGGCTGAAGTCGTGGCTGAAGGCAAGGTGAAAGCTTATGATATGCTGAAACTCAGCGGTTCACCTGATGTTATTGCCAAAGGTGCTGCTTCTACGAAGATGATGGCGCAGGCGGTTATTGATAAACTTTAAATAATTGCGGAATTCGGATTGCGGATTGCGGAATGTTTGACGAATTAGAATTGGGGATTTATTTAAAAATTGAAAATATATAATTTCTAAATAAATCGTAAATCAAACAATTCCAAAACATTCCGCAATCCGCATTCGAAAATATTAATATTATGACAATAGAAACCAAATACATTCTCCAGGCCAGGGAGCTTTGGCCTGAGCTCGAGTGGATCAGCGATCTGAACCTGCGTGAGCAAACCACCAATACCTGGGCATTGGCATTACAAAAAAGTGTCCTCACACCAGAAGATCTGAATACCATTCCTTTCACCCTGCTATGTGGTCCCGATCTGAAAGTTACTTTCATGGGACATAAGAGAGCAGTTGTTCATATCGCAAAGGATTGTGGCAACCAGATGAATTTGTTTTTCAAATCCGATCTCCCGGTTAACATGGATATCCTCATCGCCGGTGCGATCCTGGCTGATGTGGGAAAACTCCTGGAATATGAGATGAAAGACGGGAAGTCAGTTCAGGGAAGCTATGGAAAATATGTGCGTCATCCTTTCTCAGGTGTTTCTCTCGCAGAAGCCTGTGATGTCCCGGCAGCAGTCTGTCATATCATCGCTACCCATGCCGGTGAAGGTGATATGGTGAAAAGATCCGTTGAAGCATATGTAGTGCATCATGCTGATTTTATGACGTTTGAGCCGTTTCGGGAACGACTGAAAGTTTAGTGAATGTGCCGGTCTGCCGATGTGCCGAGGTGAGCATCCGACATTTCTGTACTGCATTGTTACTGCTAATTTCCGGAATAGTATTTTCGCAGACAAAGCATGTTGTTCACGGTACGATTTCAGAGTTTTCTTCCAATGAAGCACTTATTGGCGCTACTGTTTATGCACCTGCAATAAAATCAGGTGTTACCACCAATGCCTTCGGTTTTTATTCCCTGGAACTTCAATCGACTGACAGTGTGAATCTGGAATTTTCATTTGTGGGCTTTCTAAAGAAAAGCATCAGGATAAAACTCAGACATGATAGCCTGATCAATATTGAATTAATTCCGGTTACTTTGAAGGAAGTCATTATTTCAGGAAAAAATAGCGGAAATACTTTTTTAAAATCAAGACCCGGGCAGATTAACCTGGACAATTCTACAATACACAATACAGTCGCGCTTTTTGGCGAACATGATGTTTTAAGTTACCTTCAGTTATTACCCGGAATCTCAAATTCATCTGAGGCGAGCAATTATTTTTCTGTACGTGGCGGTGGTCCAGACCAGAATCTGATTGTTCTGGACGATGCTCCTGTTTATAATTCCAATCACCTCTTCGGGTATTTTTCAAACCTCAATGAGGATATCATTAAAAAAGTAGAAGTCTGGAAAGGTGCCTTCCCAGCTAAGTTTGGCGGGAAACTATCTTCAGCGATCGATGTGCGGACAAAAGACGGAGACCAGGAGAAATTCCATGCTTCTTTTGGAATCGGACTTATCTCCACGAAATTTGCCATTGAAGGTCCGATTGTTAAGAAAAAGAGTTCTTTTGTCTTTGCGGTCCGACGTTCAAACCTTGACTTTACCCTACCCCTATTGCTTGAAAGTCTTACTGATTATTCGAGGTATCATTTCATGGATGTTAACCTGAAATTGAATTTCACCTTGAACAAGAACAATCGTTTGTTTCTTTCCGCTTATTATGGAATCGACAAATTCAATGAACCACAGTCTGCCAAAACAGATTTTTTGAAATGGTTCAATACAATAGCCACCGTGAGATGGAATCATATATACTCAGCGAAATTGTTCTCCAATTCGACTTTGCTTTACAGTAAATATGTCATGGATAAAACAATAAAAGAGTCGGCCCAGGATTCTACGTTTTTAAGGTATCTGACACAAATTGAAGAGATTGCATTTAAAAACGACTTTGATTGGTATCCCACACAAAAAACCAAAATAGTGGCCGGTATTCAGATTGGGAATCAATTTCTGAAACCCGGCTATTTTGCCTATCAGGGTATTCCGATCAACAATCCAACGAGTTCTTTTAAGACCTACGGTGTTTTTTCAGGTTCAGTATATGCTGAGTTTAATGCTGAAATTGCAAAGAATTTCAACTTTTCACTGGGTGACCGGTTAACCTCTTTCTATATCGATGAGCAGACCAGCTGGTCAAATGAACCCAGGATCTCACTTTCCTACCAGTTATTTCCCGGTTTAAGCATCACTTCTTCCTATGCCAAGACTTCACAACCCATTCATATGCTTACCAGTACCGGGATCGGGACACCTACTGACATGTGGGTTCCGGCAACAAGCGAACTTCCTGTTGAAAAGGGACAGCAGGTTTCACTGGGGTTTTCAAAGGAGTTTGACAGGTTTCCGTTGACATTTACGGCAGATGCATATTACAAGGAAATGCAGAACATCATTGGGTATAAACCATGGGCAACTTTCCTGGAATTAAGTGCAGATCCTGACAAAATAATTATCCCAAACTGGGAAGACAATGTTCTTACCGGCAAAGGAACTTCGTATGGAGCTGAATTCCTTTTGAAAAAAGAAAGCGGCAGACTTACAGGTCTGATCAGTTATACACTTGCCTGGGCAAAGCAGAATTTCCAGGAAATCAACTATGGAAATACCTTTTATGCTCCTTATGACAGCAGGCATAAAGTTAGCTTCAGTGCCAATTATAACTTAACCAGAGATGAAAAACACCGGGAACAAATATCGCTATCCGCAAACTGGATATTTACTTCAGCGAAACCCATAACCTTACCGGTTGCGGTATATCATCTGCATTCAGCGGGGAATGATGGGGAGCACTATGTTGATGTTATTGAATTTGGACCGTACAATGGATACCGGGTAAAAGCCTACCACCGCCTGGATCTGGCAATAAAATTCACCCGGAATAAACGCAAATACAAGAGAATCTGGGAACTGGGCATTCTGAATGCCTACAACAGGTTAAATCCTTACAAATACTATATCGAATACGGTGATAAAGTAACCTTACAACAAAGCTGCTATTTCCCGATCCTGCCCTATGCCTCCTTTTCAATAAAACTTTAATATGAGGATACTTTTTTCGTTGCTGATTGTTCTGACCTCTGTATTATTTACTGCTTGTACTGATACAGTTGAGGATTTCATCTTGCCCGAATCGTCTCCGAAACCGGTCGTGTTGTGTTTTTTGTCTCCTGACCAGAATCAATTAAGCCTTACCCTGACCTTTACACACCCGGTGAATACACATATTGCGGACTCTATTCACTATGCAAACGTTCAAATTACCAATAAGACAGACACTGCTACACTAATTTACGATTCTGTTGTTACCAGAAAGCACGAAT
>SESG01001013.1_pt1 | contig 100475 bp, 73 predicted proteins | sample 3171421 | NCBI WGS metagenome assembly SESG01 (sample SAMN10866946, study PRJNA518727) | freshwater metagenome | biome: subpolar coniferous forest; feature: holomictic lake; material: water; isolation source: holomictic Lake 227, 6 m and 8 m depth | place: Canada: near Kenora, Ontario | collected...
AACCTCATTGACAGGAAGTGCTTTGGTAACGGTCAACATCTTACCATCTGTCACTATCTCAGGAAACAACAGCCCAATCTGCGCTGGTAATAATGCAAGCTTTACTTTAAGCGGAACCAATGGCGCTCTTGTAACTTATTCGATGGATGGCGGAACGTCCACAGTTACCTTAACTGCCGGCACTGCAACACTTATTGTTAATGGTGCAAGCGCGAACAAAACGCTAAGCCTGGTATCAGTATCGCTGGGATCATGCTCACAAGCATTGAGTCAAACTGCTACAGTTGTGGTGAACCCATTGCCTGTTGCCACTATCTCCGGCAACAACAGCCCGATTTGCTCAGGCAGCAATGCAAGCTTTACGATTAGCGGCACCTCCGGTGCTGTGGTGACCTATTCTCTGAATGGCGGGACTACCACCAGCACAGCTACTTTAACTTCGGGAACTGCCACAGTAACTGTAAATGCCGCTACTTTAAACAAGACGCTCACTTTAATGTCTGCGGTCCTTGGATCTTGTTCTCAGTCACCGGCTGCTACCTCCACAGTTGTCGTACGTTCGCTGCCAACAGCCTTCCTCAGCGGTAACGCTACCATTTGTCCAGGAGCTTCAACTACCTTGTCAGTTTCCCTTACCGGAACACCGCCGTGGAGTATCACTTATACCGATGGAACGACTCCTGTTACGATTACAGGAATCGCCACCAGCTTTAAGACGATCAACGTATCTCCAACATCTAATAAAACATACTCCCTTACTGCAGTCAGCGATGCCTTCTGTCCAGGGACAATGTCAGGTGGGGCCCAGGTCAATATGAATACCTTGCCAACAGGAATACTGAGCGGAAACAACACCATCTGCTCCGGGTCTTCTACCAACTTAACGCTTGTTTTAAGCGGGACACCGCCATGGAATATCACCTATTTCGATGGAACCTCCTCGTTTACCGTCAACGGAATCACAAGCAGTCCAAAGACAATCTTTGTAGCTCCCGCATCAACAAGGACTTACATCCTGACTGCTGTCAATGATGCCAATTGTGCAGCTACCGCGGTTTCTGGAAGTGCGTTGATTAACGTAAATACCTCCCCAAGCGGCTTCATCAGCGGCAGTGCCACGATCTGTGCAGGGGCCTCCACCAATCTGAATGTCACCTTATCAGGCACCCAGCCCTGGAGTGTCACCTATACCGATGGCGTCACGCCTGTAACGATCACTGGAATCACCATCAGCCCGTTGTCGATCACAGTTACTCCTGCATCAAACAAGGTCTACACCCTGACTGCTGTCAGTGATGCCTACTGCTTATCTAACAATATATTGGGAGGTGCAGTTGTTACCGTCAACGCTTTACCAACAGCAATAATCAGCGGGAATGCCAGCATCTGCGCTGGTGCTTCAACGAACTTAAGCGTTGCCCTAAGCGGTGCGCAACCCTGGAGCATCACGTACACTGACGGCCTCACGCCTGTAACGATCACAGGAATCACCACTAGTCCTAAGACTATCTCCGTTTCCCCAACATCAACCAGGACTTACACGCTGACAAGTGTGAGTGATGCCAATTGTGCGGGTACGGCTGTCACCGGGAATGCCCTCGTTACAGTGAACCCCTTGCCGACTGCAACACTTAGCGGGACCGCAAGCATATGCCCTGGTGCTTCAACCAACTTAAACGTTGTACTGAGCGGTACGCCGCCATGGACCATCACCTACACTGAAGGGACCATCCCTGTAACGATCACGGGAATCACCAGCAGTCCTAAGACGATCAGTGTTTCCCCAACATCCGCCACAACTTATACACTGACATCTGTGAACGATGCCAATTGTATTGGAACCGCCGTCGCAGGCATTGCCGTTGTAACAATAAACGCCTTACCTTCAGCAACACTCAGCGGGAATGCCAGCATCTGCTCTGGTGCCTCAACGAATTTAAGTGTTGCCCTAAGCGGTACGCCACCATGGAGCATCACCTACACTGACGGCATCACGCCTCTAACGATCACGGGAATCACTACTAGTCCTAAGACTATCTCCGTTTCTCCGACATCGAACAAGACTTATGCGCTGACTAGCGTGAGCGATGCCAATTGTACGAGTACGGCTGTCACAGGGAATGCCCTCGTTACAGTAAACGCCTTGCCATCAGCAATACTCAGCGGTAATGCCAGCATCTGCACTGGTGCTTCAACCAACTTAAGCTTTACCCTCAGCGGGACACCACCTTGGAGTATCACCTACACTGATGGAGCCACGTCTGTAACGATTCCTGGAATCGCAAGCAGCCCTAAGATCATCACTGTTTCTCCAACGTCGACAACAATTTATAACTTGCTAAGTGTGAGTGATGCCAACTGCACAGGCACTAGCCTGACTGGCAGTGCTGTGGTTACAGTCAACGCTTTACCTTCAGCGGCAATCAGCGGAAATGCCAGCATCTGTGCCGGGACTTCAAGCTTCTTGTCTGTTGCATTAACAGGATCACAGCCCTGGAGCATCACCTATACTGACGGAATAACCCAATCGACTATCACTGGAATCACCACAAGTCCTTATTCAATTCTTGTGTCTCCACCAATAACAAGGACTTATTCTCTTGTTTCGGTAAGTGATGCCCATTGTTCAGGAAGTATCGTTGGAAGCGCACTGGTAAATGTTCATACTTTACCTTCAGCGGCAATCAGCGGGAATGAAACCATGTGCCTTGGATCTTCAGCCAACGTTTCTGTCACCTTAAGCGGAACACCACCTTGGAACATCACCTATACTGATGGAACCACTCTATCGACGATCTCCGGGATTACTTTCAGCCCCGCAAACTTCAGCGTGACGCCATCCGTAACAAGCACTTTCACCCTGACAAGCGTAAGTGACCTTTACTGCAGCGGTTTCTCCTTGTCTGGTAGCGCAGTTGTTACTGTAAACCAACCACCAACAGTGAGTATCGTTGGAAGTTCTGACATTTGTATCGGGGCCACCACAAGCTTGTCACCGTCATCAGGTGGGACATGGGTCAGTAACAATGTTAATGTAGCAACCGTGAACCCTGTCACAGGTGTGGTTACAGCTGTCGTAAGCGGCTCTGCCAACTTTACCTTTACATCAGCGCTCACGTCGTGTACCAACACTACAGCAAATATTCTCGTGAATCCTAACCCGGGTCCTGCCGGAACTATCAATGGATCAAACACGGTATGCCAGGGACAATCCAATGTTAGTTACACTGTTGGAGTCAGTTCCGATGCCGCGGCTTATCTCTGGTCATACAGCGGAACAGGTGCTACCATTAACGGAATTGGCAGCAACACGACGATTAGCTTCTCAGCAACGGCAAGCAGCGGGGACCTGAGTGTCATGGGGCTCAATGATTGTGGTCTTGGAATTGCTTCTGCAAACTTTGCGATCACCGTAAATCCATTACCACTTGCCGCGGGCACGATCACTGGAACAGCCAGTGTCGGCCCAGGACAAAACAATGTATCTTACAGTGTTCCTCCAATAAGCAATGCAACTTATTACACCTGGACATACTCTGGATCAGGAGCTACCGTCAACGGCACCGGGAATTCCATCACCATGGACTTCTCAGCTGCTGCAACTTCAGGGAGCCTGACTGTTACCGGTCATAATGATTGCGGTGCCGGAAGCATCTCTGCCAATTATGGCATCACAATAAATGCTTTGCCAGAAGCTGCAGGAACAATTAGCGGTTCTGCAAGCGTTTGTCAGGGACAGACCAATGTTCTCTACAGTGTTCCGCTTATTCCTTATGCTAGTTCATATATCTGGACATACTCAGTCAGTGGAGCCACCATCACAGGAACAGGGAATAGCGTCTCCATTAACTTCTCAAACACTGCTGTGGCCGGAAACTTAAGCGTTCAAGGTCTGAACAGTTTCGGAACAGGTGCTGTTTCCGCCAACTTCGCGGTCGCTGTGAACAACCTGATCTCCCTCAACACTTCACCTGTAAATAGCTCCGTCTGTGTTGGCGGAAACACCAGCTTCAGCGTAAGCACCTCAGGTCCTGTCACTTCCTATCAATGGCAGGAGTACACTACAAGCTGGGCTAATATCACGGGGAGTATAATTTATTCGGGAGCTAATACGGCAACACTCACGCTTACAGGCGTTTCCATTGGAATGAACAACAACAAATACCGTTGCATTGCCAATGGAAGCTGTAACGCTGTTACTTCCAACCCTGCCATCCTCACCGTAAGTACCTCCATCACTATCACCAACCAGCCATTAAGCCAGACAATCTGTGCCGGTAGCAATGCCAGCTTTAGTGTGAACACTTCAGGCTCTGTTAGCACTTATCAATGGCAGGTGTTTACTACTGGCTGGACAAACGTCTCTAATGGCGGAGTGTATTCAGGAGCTAATTCTTCAACACTGACTATCACCAATGCTGGTGTTGCTCTGAATGGCAAGAAGTACAACTGTGTCATCACAGGAAGCTGCGGATCTGTTCTAACAAACGGCATTGCTACCTTGACTGTGAACGGAACACCTCCACTTGCCCCGGTTTTGGTAAGCTGTAACAGGGATAGCCTGTGTGAGAATGACTTTGGAACCATTACGCTTACAGCAATAGGTGGTTCGGGCTCATCCTTAAAATGGTATTACGGGATCTGTGCTGGTACTTTTATTGGAACAGGAACCACAATCACAGTGTCTGCACCACAATACACCACGACATATTATGCAAGCTGGGTCAATAGCTGCGGCAACTCACCATGTGTCCCGGTTACCGTAAATGTATTACCGCCAACAAGCCCGGCAGGTGACATTTACGGGCCATCAAGCATGTGCGCTGGCAGTCAGGGCAATGTATTCATGGTTTATGCGATCCCAAGTGCCACTACTTACGAATGGTCATTACCTGCCGGATCCACCATCATCAGCGGAGACGGCACCAACAGCATCACAGTTACTGCCGGACCAAATGCAGTATCAGGAAACCTGAAAGTACGTGGAAAGAGCGCTTGTAGTAACGGAGACTGGTCTCCACTTTTTGCAATGACCATCAATCAGGGTCCTGTTGTGGACGCCGGAACGATAGACAGTACCTATGCAGGATTCTCCATGAACCTCAATGGTTCATACAGTGGCGGAATTTCTCCATATACTGTATTATGGACCCCTGCAGCCAGCTTGAGTAACCCGGGCATCCTGAATCCTGTTGCCAGCCCTGCCGTAACAACTACTTATACTTTGTATGTTACTGACGGATTGGGTTGCGTAGGTCACGACACCGTAACTAAGTTCATTCTTCTTCCTGCACCAAGGGTTGTTTCAGGACACATCAGTTATGCGTCTACGATTCCAATCAAACTGAAAAATGTCCAAATAGCTTTATCTGTCGGAAATACTGTTGCATATTCTGCAAATACAGATACTCTGGGGAATTATCTGATCCCGGGAGTCATGCCAGGACATTATAAACTAAGCGTGTCATCAACCCATACCTGGGGCGGTGTTAACGCAGCTGACGCCTTGGTAATATTAAAACACTATGTAGGCCAAATTACCTTGGCTGGTCTCAAGCTCAAGGCAGCCGACGTTGACAACAGCCATTACGTGAATTCCAACGACGCGCTTCAGGCATCAAAAAGGTTCACCGGTAACATCTCTTCCTTTGCAGCCGGCGACTGGGTCTTCGATACAGCAAATCTGTCAGTTACATTCAATAACATCACAAAAGACCTGCAAGGACTTTGCGTTGGCGATGTAAATGCAAGCTTTATCGCACCGAACAACAGAATCAAGCCGGATGTTGAGCTCAAAACTTCAGGCCAGCTTGAAGTTGACAAAGAGGCAACTTTCGACATTCCGGTTATGACAAGCCAGGACCTCCAGCCAGGAGCGATTTCTCTGGTGATGAATTATCCTTCAGACATCCTTGAAATCAAAGATGTTGTCGTCAACGAAGCAATAGGATCCCTTGACTTCAGGGCAGCCAACGGCGAACTGCGAATTGCATGGTACAACAAAACTGCTTTAAACCTGAAAGCAGGCGAACCCCTGCTGCACCTCGTTGTGAGAATGCTCGACCCAAATGCTGAACTGCAAAATGTGACCTTTAGCCTCGAAGGAAGAGAATCTCAGATCACAACCGACGCTGCCGAAGTAATCCACGATGTCATGCTCATCGTGCCATCACTGAAAGCCAGGTCAGTTGTATCCACTGACTTCAGCCTGGTCACCAACTTCCCCAACCCGCTGCAATACACAACTACATTCAGCATCATCCCACCGGAAGAAGGAACGATCTCTGTCTTCTTATTCAATGCCACCGGCGAAAAAGTTCAGGAAATTGTAACAAATCATGAAGTCAGCAAATCCTTGAACACCTTCGTTTTCGATGCATCGGCACTGGCAGAAGGAGTCTATTACTACACTGTTGATTTTAATGGAATCAGCATGAACCTGCAACGGACTAAGAAAATGGTTATCGTAAGATAATCCTGGAGTCTGACTCAAAAAGGATGCATGATCATGATCCTTTTTACAACAAAAGAGGCTGTCCCAAAAGGGCAGCCTCTTTGCTTTAAAAAATAACTATGCCGTTCTTATAAAGCCTGCCTCAATGCTCGTCTCCGGTACCTCAAAATCAAACCATGCCTGCAAAGGCAAATCAAATCCTATCCCATGCATATAATTAAACAATGATTTGCGCAAGCCCTCACTAAAGGCTCCATGCTCGCATCCCAGCGGATCATTAAATAAAAGGTCATTGTTGGCAAAACAACCTTTCTTCGACGTCTCCATTTGAATCTTGAATTTCTGCGGATCTAAACTGACACCGCTATGTGCCGTGAGCGCAAAATGATGCCAGAATCCCGATTGAACCAGGCCTTCCTCAAACAATTGCCTCACAACCTCAAGAGAATCAATAGTTTCCGCTGCCGTCTGCGTCGGAAACCCATACATCAGGTAAGCATGTACCATGATGCCGGCTTCTGTGAAATTGCCTGCTACTTTGGCTACCTGAGCCACAGTGACGCCTTTGTTGATGAGTTTCAGCAAACGATCTGAAGCCACTTCCAGGCCACCTGAGACCGCAATACACCCTGATTCTTTTAACAAATGACAGAGTTCCGAACTGAAGCTCTTCTCAAAACGTATGTTTGTCCACCAGGCAATTGTGATCTTTCGACTGATAATCTCTGTGGCCAGAGCCCGCAACAAGGCAGGCGAGGCTGCCTCATCCACAAAATGAAACCCATATGTCCCTGTCTGGCTGATGATTGCCTCAATCCTGTCACAGAGTAAAGAAGCCTTGTTGGGCTCATACCGCCTGATATAATCCAGGGTGATGTCGCAAAAAGTGCATTTTGCCCAATAACAGCCATGAGCCAGGGTGAGCTTGTTCCACCGGCCATCACTCCACAAACGGTGCATGGGATTCACTATCTCAATAACAGAAAGATATTGGTCCAGGGGTAGCTCAGAATAATCAGGGATTCCGACATCTGACTGGGGAATGTCCTTGTCCAGGGATCCATCACAATAAGTTAGCTTTCCTTCAAGCAAGGTGAAGGTGCGCTTCAGTTCTTTGACACCTACCTCATGATTCAGATGACGGATAAGAACAGCTAAGGGCGCTTCTCCGTCATCCAGCGTGATGAAATCTACATACTGAAAAACCCTCGCCTCATTGAGCGATCTGAGTTCCGTATTCACATATCCTCCTCCCAGGACGATTTTTATCTCAGGACGATTTTTATGGATCCACTGACCACTCTTTAATGCACAATATAAATTGCCAGGAAAAGGCACTGTTATCGCAACAAGCGTTGGCTGTATCCGATCAATTTTTGCTTCTACCAAGGTAAGGAAACGCTTATCAATAAAGCTGTCCTCCCTTTGAAGCGCCTCGTGGATCTCCGTAAAATCAGAAGCCGAGCGTCCCAGCGACTCCGCATAGCGGCTAAATCCAAACCAGGGATCCAGGATCTCTACAATTAAATCGGAGATGTCTTCCAGGTAAAGTGTCGCCAGGTGTTTGGCCTTGTCCTGCAAACCCATGCTGCCAAAAGCCCATTCCAGGTCGTCAAGCTCATGAAACCTCCCGGCTTCAGGCAAAAACCCTCCCTGGCAGATCAGGTAAGCCAAAGAGGGATTCTTCCCTTGTAAAAAACTGATCACTGGATCTATGGTCTGCTCATAAGCCTCACGAAAGCTAAGTATCGTACGCGCATTCTTCGACAGTTTCCTTTTTTTCGCTCCGATTTCCTGAAACATATCCCTGAATCCTGCACCTGAAAAGAGATCCAGAATGAGTTCTATGCCCAAATCAGCCTGCCTGCTGGCGATGTTTTGTGTGTTCAGAAAACCCTTTAAATAGGCCGTGGCCGGATAAGGAGTATTCAGCTGGGTGAACGGTGGCGTTATGAAAAGGATCTTTTGACTCAAGGATTTTAGGATTTTAATTTACCCGCAACAAAGCCGGTGGTCCAGGCACATTGCAGGTTATAGCCACCGGTGATCGCATCGATGTCCATAATTTCTCCCGCAAAATACAGATTTTTACATACTTTGCTTTGCATCGTACTCATATCGATGCTATCCAGACTGACACCACCGCAAGTCACAAACTCTTCTTTAAATGTCGTTTTGCCTCTTACCGAATACTCATCATTGGTCAAAATACTCATCATTTTATTCAGCCCTTTTTTTCCCAATTCACCCCAGATCTTTTCAGGGGGAAACCCGCTTTTATCCAGAAGAAACTGCCACAAACGAGAAGGAAGCGGGTATGGCTTGTGATTCGACAACAACTTATAAGGATGCTCATCAACGACACCTTGTAAATCCGCTAACACCAATTCATTGTTTTTCTCCTCAACCCAGTTAAGCTGGATCTTGAAATCATAATTCATGTCGTGCAAAACCCTCGCTCCATAAGATGACAATTTCAAAATCACAGGCCCGCTCATGCCCCAATGGGTGATCAACAAAGCACCTTCTGCCATGACTTTCGTTCCCTGGATTCGTACTACCGTGTTCTCAGCGACAACACCCATCAGGCTGATGATCGGCTCAGAAGGCATATTAAAGGTGAACAATGATGGAACAGGATTTTCAATCCGGTGATTCAGCGTCTCCAGCCACTCAAGCCCGCTCCTTTTGGGAGAACCGCCCGTCGTAACAATAATTTTGTCAAAAACAGCTGCCTGCTGATCTTCTTTTGCAAATTCAACCGATAAAGAATTCTCCTGGGGCCGGATCGCAATTACACCTTTCCCGCACTGTATCTCGACCTTGAGCCTCTTTGCCTCCCGGATTAGACAATCCACAATGCTCCTCGCATCATTCGACTCCGGGAAAACACACCGATCCGCCTGAACAACCAAAGGGACTCCCCTGGAACGAAACCACGCCATCGTATGCTGGTCATTAAATACATGAAAAGCTTTTTTCAGACTTTTACCACCCCTCGGCACTGCTTTGCAAAGGTCTGTGATAGATTCGCAGTCATGACTGACATTACATCGCCCGCCTCCCGTAATCCTGACCTTCGACAAGACATCTTCCGACTTCTCATAAATGACGACACTGGCATCCGGGAAATTTTCTTTCACAGCTATAGCTGAAAAGAAACCTGCAGCACCACCCCCGACGATTCCGACTTTCATAGATCTTCACTAAGTTATCAAGCTACAAATTAACAAATAAATTAAACCCTTAGGTAATAATTGAATCAAATGAAGGTTATTGTATTTAATTTAAACTAAATAAATATAAGCAAAGTCCATGAAAGCCACACTGATCATCCTGATTCTCTCAATGTTCGTCTTTGTTCAATGTCAGAAAACCGATTCCGGTGTATCCAACACACAGAAGGACAAAATCCTTTGCTGGATCAACAATGGCGCAAAAAATAATTAAGTTCAGGATACCTGAAAAATCATCCCACCAATGAGCCGTTTCTCATCGGAAAGAACTGACTCACTTGCAGATTACGGCCAATTAAAGTATTTTTGTTTGGATGAAAAGATTTCTACCCAAAGGAAAGACACTCAGCCTGCTTCTGAGAATAGGCTTTATCCTGCTCTCACTGATCCTGATAATCTTTTTTGTTCGTCACGAAAAAGCAGAGATCGTCCATGTACAAAAAGCACTGTCAGAAGCGAATCCCTGGTTTTTGCTTTTTGGCCTTGTCATGGCGCTGGTCTATATCCTGTTGCAAGGGGGAATGAATTACTACAGCTTCAGTGCTATCAGGCATAGCATCAGCTTCAGACACGGCACAAAGCTTTTTTTAAGACGCAACTTCATCAGTGCTTTTATCCCTGGCGGAAACCTCACTTCCCAGGCTTTTTTTACCAAAGAACTCGAAGCACGAAATATCTCCAAAACCGAAATTCATTTCGCCTCTACCATTTACATCCTCAGCGGTTTTGTGACGATTCTCCTCATCGCCCTTCCTGCGGTAATCATTCTAAGTATACGAGGTGGCATGCAACGCTACGAAATCATTGCATTTGTCGTCGCAATCGCACTCACCGTTTTTATAGCACTCGCCTTTTATTCTCTGTTGAAAAATGGCTTGAGCTATAAACTCTTACAAAAACACCTCCCCGAATACGCCCTGGTTTTTGACGAAATCATGACAAAAAAGTTCAACGCATGGAGTTTTGCAAAAGTGATCCTTTGTTCTATCGGCATTGAAATCACCGGCATGATTCATCTGTGGATCTCAGCCCGGACGATCGGCGTCGAGTTAACGCCCCTGGTTGCTTTCATAGGCTATGTCGTGGTGGTGGTGATGCTGATGGCTTCTCCTTTACTGAAGGGCGTCGGACCTGTCGAACTGATCTTGACCCTGGTATTACAGCAATTTGGATTCAGTGCAGTAAATGCTCTATCTATCACCTTGATCTTCCGCTTTTTCGAATTCCTGCTTCCGCTCCTGGCCGGGCTGTTGGGTTTCTTTTCAAAATCAGGGAATATGCTGTACCGGGTATCACCCCCCTTGTTTATCCTGGGCCTCGGTCTGGTCAATATTTTATCCGTCCTAACCCCACCGATACGCGACCGCTTACACCTCCTCCATGACTTCTTACCCACTGAAGTCATCCAGGGCTCCAATATGGTCGTCATCATCACCGGGATTATCCTTATCATGCTCGCAGCCTCGCTTTTTAAAGGCTATCGAAATGCCTGGATCGGCACCCTGTTTCTGACCGCCATTTCATTGGTCGCAAACCTTACCAAGGCCATCGACTACGAAGAAGCCGCCTTCGCATTTATCACTGCAGGGATCCTGGTGATGACAAGAAAACAATACACCTTAAAATCCAATAAAAAGTTCATTCTGCTGGGAATACAAACTGCAGTACTGACTGTAATCGTGGCATTCATTTACGGACTCATCGGATTTTATATCCTGGACAAAAAACACTTTCACCAGGATTTTTCATTTCAGCAATCTGCATTAGCCACTTTTGAGAATTTTCTGCTCATGAATAATAGCGGGCTAATCCCTTTAACACGCTTTGGAAGAGAGTTTATTGTCACCATCAATGTCGCTGGGACTCTCTCACTTGGGTTTTTGCTGGTTACCTTGATATTGCCGGTTTTCAAGAGAGAAAAAAGCGAAGAAAGTTATTTTGGCCTGGCAGAAGATATCGTAAAAAATCATGGCAATTCTGCCCTCGATTATTTCAAAACTTATTTCGACAAGAGTTTATTTTTTACAGAAAATCAAGAAGCATTTATCTCGTATAAAGTCAGTAATGATTATGCAATCGTATTGGAAGACCCGGTAGCTCCCGACGAAAAAACAAAGAAAAAAGCCATCCTCGAATTTGAAAATTATTGCCAGGAAAATAACTTAAATTCTGTCTATTTCAGAGTCCCGGAAGAAAGCCTTGGGATTTATACAGAATTAAAGAAAAGACCTATTTTATTGGGACAGGAAGCCATCGTCGACATAACCAATTTCTCGCTGGATGGCGGCGCAAGAAAAGGACTCAGAAATTCCGTAAATAAAATGGAAAAAGAAGGTTTTTTCTATAAAGTCTATGAACCACCCATCAAAGATGGCTTGCTGCAAAAGCTGAAATATGTCTCTGATGAATGGCTGAGAGATGGCAAAGAAGAATCGGCATTTTCTCAAGGAATATTTCTTTGGAATGAATTAAAAAAACAAACCATTCTCACTGCCGAAAATGAAGATGAGAAAATCGTGGCTTTCATTAACCTCATCCCGGATTATGCAAAGGGAGAAGGCACTTATGATCTGCAACGCCGACTCAGTGATTCTCCCAACGGGGTGCTGGAATACCTTCAAATTAAACTGTTTCAGTATTTCAGGGAACAGGGCTTTCAGTCGATCAACCTGGGATTGGTGCCTATGTCGGGCATGGAAAATGCCACACACCCTGCCGAAAGAACCATCCGCTTTCTCTATGAACAGCTGCCCCAATTTGCACATTATAAAGGACTCCGATTCTATAAAGAGAAATTCGATCCGGTATGGGTTAACAAATACCTCGTCTATAACCACAGCTTCGATTTGCTGATGATTCCTTCAGCAATCAACAAAGTAATGAAAACCTAAATTTCCCTTTTCTTCAAAAACGTGAGAAGTCAGGCCGGAATTTTTACTGGGATGAGGTGCGCCGACAATTAATTTTTCCTGTGATAAAGGACGTATTGTTCCCTGGCAAAAGCCGTATAAGCCCCTGGCCTGCTATAGCCGATCAGGCTGAGCCATTCCGGATTATTGCTGAATGACTTCTTCACATTATAGTAACCATTCGTATGCAGAAATACCGAATAATCTGAAGGTGAATAATCCACAGGGCAGGAAAAGCTCAATCTGGCATCTTCCCCTTTGTTCATATCCAGAAATTGATCGTCAGTTTTGTTAACTCTTTCTGTGAAGTTGTGACCCTGATCAGAAACAACATTTGATGCAGAACAAGTGTAAACACTGGCTGCCTGGTTAACAGTAAAATCAAGAGAAGCATAATCTACTTCCCAGAAATTATAGCCACAGACCAACTTTAATTTTACCGTTTCTTGATCAACATCACGCAGGTCTATTTGCATCACCATTTCCCTGGAATTCAACTCCTGCGCACCTACCATATCGAAATAATCGGCCATCTGCCATCCATGACTGGTTTCGACATATACTACCAGTGGCAATCCCTGATCCAAAGCCCATTGCTTAAGACTTTCCCCGGAACCTGAATTTTGTTTTTGTGACCACTCAGAAAAATAGGTCCCGAATTTTCTTAAAAAGTCATTATAGTAAACCTGCGATGTCCAGGAGGGATTTTTCGCTTTCACAATAAATTTCGCACTGCTGACATTTTTTGGCTTCTTGTATTCAACAACCAGGTCAACCATATTAGATCCATCCTTGCCCCAAAAGACTTTCTTCACGGCTGTATAAAACCTGCTCAGAAAATTCTGAGCTTCCGGTAATATCTTTTGTCCTTCTTTGAACCCATAATAAGAATTGTCAGAAGACGCAAGCAATGACCTGACATCGTGATATCCATTGGCAGTAGCCTTCATGGGAATCTGTGGGCTGGAGACTGTTTGTATCTTCCCGTATTTATCCAGGAGATGATACGTTCCCATGGCATTTTTTACAAAAATCAGTTCTGTAAGGTCGGTATGGTGAACCTCATCGAGCCTGTTGGCCAATTGAATCTGAATGCTGTTTTTGGAGGATTTAAGGTTTTCAAGTGGCAGATAATCGTCCCTTTGCAGTGATTTAAAAATAGCCCCGGCATAGATCTCTCCCCTGAAATGCCAACGACCATCTTCCAAAGTAAATACATAAGGACAGGATCCGGCACCGCCGCCACCAGTGGGATAATAATATGATCCTATAAAATTGATATTCGTGGTAAGCACCTCATTCCCGTCATTAATCTGGACCTGGCTGTACCCATAATAACGGAACGGTGCCCCTGTCGAATCCTTTATGGTGAAATCAATGAGCAGGCAATAATCTCCAACACTGAGGCCATTAAATGAAAATTTTGAATCAGCATCGGTAATCGTCGTTTTTAAATAGGCAGAACCGCCAGGAACTTCTCCGGGCTTTACCTTGGCATAAAGATAAATCTGGACTGCTTGTCCATTGTGCGTGCCTCCTAATGGGATGGCGATTCCCTGGATCACAGACGCATTTTCAATCGCAGGCTTTTTGCAGGAAACCACAACAGATAAGCCTGATACCAACAGCCAAAAAAAGATTTTCCGAGTCATCATGATCCGCATTATTTAGTAAATGGAATTCCCACATTAAACCAAAACGGAACAATTACGAAAGAAGTCATTTCCTGTTTTGTATCCTTATATTCTACATAATAATTTCCGTAGTTGCTAAGATCCTGTGCCCATCCGATCCCAATGCCTATGGTGAAGGTAAGCGACGAATTGCTGTGCAGGATAAATTCATTACGCAGGCTAATGTCATAATAATAACCCTGTACCGGTTTCGGCTTTTCGAGTTTAATGACAGTGTCATCAGGCTTGTTATAAGACTGCATTCCCACATTAAAACCGACACCCATACAATAAACTGACGTTCTTTTATAAGGAACTAACATAGATATCTCAGCACCCAATGCCGCAATTTTTTGCTTCGAAAAATTAAAGGTATTGCTGGCAATATCCTTTGAATTCAAACCTACAGTTAATGGAACACTAAAGGCAAAGGACTTGTTGTGGCTATTTTTAAAACTACGCTGAAAAGTTAATTTCAGATTGTTATAAAAAATCAAATCTAAAGTGCTTACATATAGATAGTTATTGTAGTTTTTCGGACTCTTTTCCGTAAGCGGTTTATCAGGTAAGCCAAATCTTGCCGCTGATAGCTTGGCCATGTTTAAAATGAGAATAACGAAAACGAGAAGCCCGGCGAAAACTGTCGATCTCATGCTCTTTTTCATAGTGTTTGGATTGAGAAATCAAGGTCACATTCTTATACAAAGGTAATTCGGAAACACGCACTTGTCAATATTTTCCCACAATTGACTTATGTCATTATTATTATTGACTTTCCCACATATTATTGTTGATAATTAGCGCTTTTGTAATTGACAAATTTCAAGTTGAATCAGACAAATATCAAGAATTCGGCACTTTTCATGTTTTAAATAACTATATTTTTACATCTGTAGTGCATTGTCATATTTTCATTTGTACATATTTTTAAATTTAAATGAAATAGTAAGCCAATGTCATTGATCTATTCCATATAAAAACCAAATTAAACATGAAAAAAGTTATTCTTTTAGTGGCTTACTGTCTTCTGGGATGGGGTACCACAGGCTTATGGGCGCAACAAGGTTTCGTTGCGACTGGCGGAGACGCCAGCGGTGCAGGAGGTGGTGTGAGTTACTCTTTTGGTCAGGTGGACTACCTTTCAGCAGCTGGAACAGGTGGCTCCGTGAACCAGGGACTCCAGCATCCTGGCGGGTATAGCCTGAGTGGAACACTATCTTATGACAATGCATTAGGAAGTGGGCTCTCAAACAGCACAGTGCAATTAAAACAAGGAAATACTGTCATCAGCCAGACCACGACCAACGGTGATGGTTATTATTCATTTAACAACCCGGCTGCAGGTCAATATACCCTGGCTGTTCTAACAAGCAAAGCCTGGGGTTCTGTTAATGCAACTGATGCTTTATTGTGTCAGAAACATTTTGTGGAAATCTCCTTGTTAAGCGGATTAAAACTCATCGCAGGTGATGTCAATCTATCCGCTTATGTTAATTCAACAGATGGTCTTGCTATTCAAAAACGCTTTGTCGGTCTTCAATCCAGCTATGCCTCCGGCGACTGGTATTTCCAGGCTCCTGTAGTTGTTCTTGACGGTTCCACCAACACCACAAGCGATATTAAAGGGATCTGCTTTGGTGACGTTAACGGATCTTATGACCCCAGCGGCACCAAACACCAGCCAGACCTTTTTGTTGAAAACCAAGGCGTTCAGCAAATCGATGGCCAGGTTTTGGTCAGCGTTCCTGTCAGGGTGAAAGAATCTCTGAATATGGCTGCAATGTCCCTCGTTCTTAATTATCCGGCTAATGACATGGATGTATTGGGTGTTGAAGCCGCTTATGACAACCAAAGTCTTGTTTATAACACAATGGGCAACGAGCTTCGTATCGCATGGTACACCCTCCAGCCCAAAGCCATTAATGCTGACGAGACCCTCCTCACCCTGAAACTGAAACTGAAAAACGCCAACAATCCTTCTACCGACCTCAACCTCAGCATCAACACTGACGAGAGCAGCCTGGCCGATTTCAACGGTGGCAAAATCATCAACAAAACCTTGCTCATCCCTTCACTCGTGAACAATGGCAATGGTTTCTCATTGAGCCAGAACGTGCCAAACCCTTACAAAGATGTTACCCTTATTGCTTACGCTATTCCAGTTGATGGCAATGTAAAACTCGAAGTTCTCGACTTGATTGGACAATCTGTTGCAGTTCTGCAGGATGGCCTTATGAGTGCCGGGGCTTATACGTATTCCATGTCAGGAAGTGTACTTCCAAGCGGTGTTTACTTCTATAAAATGACAGTTGGTACCTCAACAACACTGTTTACCCAGACCAAGCGAATGGTCATCTCCAGGTAAAACTTTTTTTGAAAAATGCATACCATATAATATAAGACAGAAATTCAATAATCAAACCAAACAATACAATACAAATGAAAAAGCTAAAACTAAATTTGAGTGTTTTTTCGGTGCTGGTCATATGCCTGGCACTTTCAATCAGTGCTTTTGCTCAGTCACCCCATCTCATGAGCTATCAGGCTGTGGTTCGCAACGCAAGTGGCAACCTCGTAACTTTTGCCAACGTTGGGGTCAGAATCAGCATTCTCCAGGGAACTGCAACAGGTGCTGTAGTTTTTGAAGAAACACAAAGCGTCGTCACCAATGGCAATGGTTTAGCGAGCCTCGCTATCGGAAACGGAACCAACGTAAGCGGGAGCATCGCTACCATCGCCTGGACAACCGGCCCATTCTTCATCAAAACAGAAACAGATCCTGCAGGCGGAACGAACTATAGTGTCACTTCAACCACCCAGTTGATGAGTGTTCCTTATTCACTCTATGCTGAAACCTCAGGAAGCTCAATCCCGGGTCCAAAAGGTGACCAGGGTGTCACAGGTACTCAAGGTCCTGCCGGCCCTATAGGCCCTCAGGGTCCAGCCGGCTCAGGCGGAATGCCGGTTAACTGCTTGGAGTGCCACAACCACAACCCTGCTACTGCTACGCCTTTATCACACGCACTGGAAAACGCGAAATACGAATATGCATTTTCAGCACATTCTGCAGGCGCAGAACTCTCAATGGGCGAAGGCGGATCTGCAGGTTGTGCTCCTTGTCATGCAAATGATGGCTTCCATAGTGTGGTTGATAACAACACTATTCCTACTTACACCCTCAACGCTGCTACAGGCAAATATTCTTATTCCTACAACGCGACTGCTGCGGCATCTTCTTCTCTGACTACCATGCCGACCAAAATTAGTTGTTTTACTTGCCACAAAGGCAATGCCGCTGATTCTATGGCATTATACACCACTGCTCCTATTCAAATGTGTATGTACCCGCTGGGATCACCTACGCCAAAAATCATCAACGTAACCCAGCACAATGGGCAAAGCAATTTATGCCTAAAATGCCATCAGCCTCGTCCGCTGGCAACCTCTACTACATTGTCAAACGGTCAATCACTTGATTATTCTGCTCTCGCCGCTAACCCTAGCGCTCTATTTTACGATAGCGCTGTAGGCAATGCCGCTCCAAATAAAATAGTTCCTGCCAGAGGTACAGGAAACCATTATGGCACCATTGGTGCAATGTTTTCAGGTTCCGGTGCTGTTGAATTCCCAGGAAGTGTATCATATGCAAACACATCAACCCATCCTAACGCTGCTTCCTGCCAGACCTGCCACATGGCTACTCCAACTGGAGAAAATGGTGGACACAGCTTTAGCGTTTCCAGATATGACGACGCAGGTGCAAAAACATGGAACTTTAAAGGTTGTCTCACCTCTGGTTGCCACACTTCAATGAGTGCCTCCAGCACAACATTAACCGGTACCCAGTCAAACACACTGACATTACTGAATACCTTATCTGACAAACTAAGATCAGGTGGCTTTGAAATTATGCGCAAAAACACAGACATCCTTACAAACCGCTGGTACTATGTCACTCCTGAAAAATATGATGGCACCCTCGATTTCTACGACCCAAGCGCCAACCCAAATGGGGCTCTCAGAACCATCGTACCCAGTACTTCTTGGACAACGGCTCAAAAAGCCTACAACCTCACATTGCCGAAATTTACAAGCCTGTCAAATTTACAAATGGGCGCGATTATCAACTTCCAATTGGTTTTAAGAGATTATAGCGCTGGTGTTCACAATCCAGCCTATACAAATGCTGTGCTTAACAATACCATAAATGCACTGACCGACGCCGGTTTTTAGTCTTTAATCAAATATTATAAAAGAGCTGCTCCCTAATCGGGGCAGCTCTTTTTGTTTAAAAAATTGCCCCTTTTGTTCATAAATAGAGGCCTTGATTGTACACAAAATAACAACAGTTGACTTATGTCACTTTCCTTGCTGACCTATATCACCAATAATTGCATCATACCTCACTCTATTAATGACAAATATCAAATCTTATCGGACAAATATCAAGGATCTCTCTGTTTTTCGAATAACAATTCTTTTTATTTTTGATATTGTCAATTTTAATTACATAAGCTCATAGATACATATGAATTTGTAAGCAAAATTTACAAAAAAAACAAGGTTCTATTGATTAAATCTATCATAAAACAAAGAAATTCCGGGTAATTGAGATTAATATAATTTAAATATCCTAGATCTATTCCAAACAAACAAAAACCAAACAACACATGAAAAAAGTTATTCTATTACTGGGTTACTGTCTTCTGGGATGGGGTACCACAGGCTTATGGGCTCAACAAGGCTTCGTTGCGACGGGTGGAGATGCCACTGGTTCAGGAGGCAACGTGAGTTTCTCCATCGGCCAGGTGGACTACCTGTCAGGAGCAGGGAGCAGCGGTTCTGTGAACCAGGGCCTCCAGCATCCAGGCGGGTACAGCCTGAGTGGAACACTATCTTATGACAATGCACTGCAAGGTGGACTCTCAAACAGTACTGTTCAATTAAAACAAGGAAACACAGTCATCAGTCAGACTACGACCAACGGTGATGGTTTTTATTCCTTTAGTGGCCCGGCAGCCGGCAATTACACCCTCAATGTACAGACAAACAAAGCCTGGGGTTCTGTAAATGCTACTGACGCTCTTTTATGCCAGAAACATTTTGTGGAAGTTGCTTTGTTAAGTGGCTTGAAACTCATTGCTGGTGATGTCAATGCTTCCGGTTATGTCAATTCAACGGATGCGCTTGCCATTCAAAAACGTTATGTTGGCCTCCAAACCAGCTTCACCTCAGGCAACTGGTATTTCCAGGCTCCTGCTGTTGCACTTGATGGCTCAACAAATACCACAACCAATATTAAAGGTATTTGTTTTGGTGATGTTAACGGATCTTATGATCCCAGTGGCACAAAACACCAACCAGACCTTTTTGTTGAGAATCAAGGCGTTCAGGTCATCGATGGCCAGTCATTGGTAAATGTTCCTGTCAGAGTGAAAGAATCACTCAACTGTGCAGCCCTCTCTCTCATCCTGAATTATCCTTCAAACGATATGGATGTTTTGGGTGTTGAAGCCGCTTATGACAACCAAAGTCTTGTTTATAACACAATGGGTAATGAGATTCGTATCGCATGGTACACCCTCCAACCCAAAGCAATCAATGCTGACGAGACCCTCCTTACCCTGAAACTGAAACTGAAAAACGCCAACAATCCTTCAACTGACCTCAACCTCAGCATCAACACTGACGAGAGCAGCCTGGCCGATTTCAACGGTGCCAACATCATCAACAAAACCTTGCTCATCCCTTCACTAGTGAACAATGGCAATGGTTTCTCACTGAGCCAGAACGTTCCAAACCCTTACAAAGATGTTACAGTTATTGCTTACGCTATTCCTGTTGACGGAACTGTAAAACTCGAAGTTCTCGACGTGATCGGACAATCTGTTGCTGTTCTGCAGGATGGTCTCTTAAGCGCCGGTGCTTATACGTATACCATGTCAGGAAGTGCACTCCCGAGCGGTGTCTATTTCTACAAGATGTCAGTTAGCAACTCAACAACACAGTTTACCCAAACCAAACGTATGGTTATCTCCAGGTAAAACAATCATTTGAATTAGAATATTTCCTTATTATATTAAACAATCATTCAGACATTACATAATCAAACAAAACAACACAAAATGAAAAAGCTAAAACTAAATTTGAGTGTTTTACCGGTGCTGGTGTTATTCCTGGCCCTTTCAATCAGTGCTTTCGCTCAGGCACCTCATTTCATGAGCTATCAGGCTGTCGTTCGCAACGCCAGCAACAACCTCGTTTCTAATGCCAACGTTGGCGTTAAAGTGAGCATTCTCCAGGGAACTGCAACAGGTGCTGTTGTTTTCGCAGAAACCCATACCGTCATGACAAATGGCAACGGTTTAGCTACCCTCGCTATCGGAAACGGAACCAACGTCAGTGGTAGCATCGCTACCATCTCATGGACAGCTGGTCCATTCTTCATCAAAACAGAAACTGATCCTGCAGGCGGAACGAACTACGGTGTAGTTTCTACCACCCAGCTCATGAGTGTTCCTTATTCACTCTATGCTGAAACTTCAGGAAGCTCAACCCCAGGCCCAAAAGGTGACCAGGGTGATGCTGGTGTTCAAGGTCCGGTTGGCCCAATGGGTCCTCAAGGTCCTGCCGGTGCTGGCGGAATGTCAGTTAACTGTCTGGAGTGCCACAACCACAATCCTGCTACTGCTACTCCACTTTCAAAAGAACTGGATAACGCTAAATACGAAATCGAATATTCAAAACACTTCGAAGGTGCTGAACTTTCTATCTCTGAAGGTGGATCTGCCGGTTGTGCTCCTTGCCACTCAAACGAAGGTATGCACAGTGTTGTTGATGGCAACGTAATTCCTACCATGGTTCTTAACGCTGGTACTGGAAAATATTCTTTCTCTTACAACGCCACTACTGCTGCTTCTTCAGGTCTCACCACCATCCCCACCAAGATCAGCTGTTTCACCTGCCACAAAGGCGGTGCTGCTGACTCTATGGCTTTATACACCACAGCTCCTGTTCAGATGACCATGTATCCTGTGAACTCACCTACGCCAAAAATTATGAACCTTACCCAACACGAAAGCCAAAGCAATTTGTGCTTAAAGTGTCACCAACCACGTCCAATGACTACATCAACAACTACTTCTAACGGACAATCTGTTAATTATGCTGACCTGGCTGCTAATCCTGGCAACATTTTCTACGACAAAACTATTGGCAACGCTGCTCCAAACAAAGTTATTCCTTCATACAGAACACACAACCATTATGGTGCTATTGGTGGTATCTTCTCAGGACAAGCTGGCGTTCAGTTCCCAGGTGCAAAGAGCTATACCGTTGCTTCTACTCACCCAACAGCTGCTTCTTGCCAAACTTGCCACATGGCTACTCCAACCGGAGAAAATGGCGGACATAGCTTTACCGTAACCAAATACGATGCTGCCGGTGCTAAATCATGGAACTTCAAAGGTTGTATCCAAAGCGGTTGCCATACCTCTATGTCTACTACCAGCACTACCTTAACAGGAAAACAAAGTGCTACGCTGGCTCTGATCAACACCATCGCTGAAAAATTAACCTTCGACGGTATTTGTCTCTTCACCAAGAATACTGACTATACAACCAATATTTTTGCCCACGTAACCCCTGCTGGTTATGATGGATACCTCAACATCTATGATCCTTCAACCAACCCAACCGGTCAATTCAGGAATCCTGCTGTTGCAACTAGCTGGACCGTTGCTCAAAAAGCTACCAACCTGGCTTTAACAGAGCTTCCTACCCTGTTGAATGTTGAAATGGGTGCTATCATCAACTTCCAGTTATCTGTACGTGAATACAGTCTTGGCGTTCATAACCCAGCTTATACTGATGCATTACTCAACAATACTGTAGATGCATTGACCGACGCTGGTTTCTAGTCTACTACGAAATACTTTCTTAAAAAGGCTGTCCCGAATCCGGGACAGCCTTTTTTTTATTGCCGATGCAATTCCCTATAATTGTATAATTTTAGACTCCTATTAGAATCTTCCATGTGTAAACAACCGAATTCCCATCTTCCTGTAAATCCCTTTCTGATTCTTGTTGCTTTAATTCTGTTTTGCACTTCTGCTTACTCACAAACAAAGGACATCCGCTGGTTAAGCCAGTTTCCTCCAGCTCTTAATGACAAAAAACAAAAAAGCCTTGCAAAACGTATAACCGAATTCGTTGTAGGAAAAAAAGAAGAAATTCAGCTCATCAAACCCATGGCCGTTTTTGCCAGTAACCCTGACACCTTTCTCCTCCTCGACCAGGGCATTGGGGCATTGCTGGAAGTTCAAGGCAAAAAGATCGAGTACCCGCATTCCCTGAGAAAGAAATTTATCAATATGAATTCTTTGATCGGAATCTGTGAAACACCAGGGAGAGCAATCCTCTTTACCGATTCAAAACGGAATAAGATCTTCGAAATTTCCACCGACAGAAAAGAGCTTGTCTCACTAAATGATTCGCTCCAACTGCAACAACCCACTGGGATTGCCTGGTCAACTCTAAACAATGAAATATGGGTGGTTGAAACCGCCGCACACAGAATTGCCATTCTCGACAAACAAGGAAAACGAATAAAAACCATCGGAAAAAGAGGAACAGGGCCCGGTGAATTTAACTTCCCAACCTATCTTACCATCGACAAAGACGGAAATGCCTATGTGATCGATGCTATGAACTTCAGGGTTCAAATCTTTAACAAAGCCGGAGATTTTATTTCTGCTTTTGGAGAAAGCGGCGATGCCAGCGGCTATTTTTCCCGTCCTAAGGGCATTGCCCTTGATTCCTACGGCAATATTTACGTGGTGGATGCTTTATTCCATACTGTTCAAATATTTGATCATTCAGGAAAATTTCTCTTCCGCTTCGGAGAACAGGGACAAGGGAAAGAAGAGTTTTGGATGCCCACCGGCATCTTCATCGACAAAAACAATTATATCTATATCTCTGATAGCTATAATGCACGGGTGCAGATATTTAAGCTGGTGGATTAAAGCCCACCCTTCCCTCCCCGATCCGCAGAGGATTTAGCTGGGGCAACCCGATCCCGGAGGATTTAGCTGGGACTATCTTTGGTAAGTTTTTACCCCATGACAGCCTGGACCGCATGAACCGCCATTCAAAGTATCCTTATAGTTCATCTTCATTGCCCAATCACCAAAAGGAATTTTCTCATTCAGCAAATGTTTGAGATTGGCTGCATGAACGTCATGACAAACATTACAATTTCTGCCCTTTGCGCCATTAACATGAACAAAATGTAGATTTTTGTCTCCATTACGGAATGATGTTGCGGTGGTCGTCGCAGCTTCAGTCAGAAGTTCGCTCTTATGACAAGTAAAGCATAAAGCAAAACTGTCTTTCACACCCTGAGTATAAAAGTCCTTGCCAAATTTAGCGACCAGCAAGTTCTCATTTTCAGCATAATGTGGGTTATGACATCCGGTACATCCGTTTTTCTCTATCGCACCATGAACATATTTATTCTTCTGGAAAAGCTGTTTCATGTTGGCGAGGGTTCTGTTGCCGACTTTGATCGCCTTGCTATGACAATTGACACAAAGGCTTTTCTGGTCAGCCAGCAATATCTTCTCCGTGGGAGAAGCATGCGGAGAATGACAATTGGTGCAGGCTTTGGCATCTTTTAAAGGCCCGTGAACGACTTTAGACTTTTGCAAAGGCTCTTCAAAGTCATCATGACAACCGACACAAAGTTCACCAACTTTTTGCTTCAGCAGCTTTGGTTCATCAGAAGCATGGGGCAGATGGCAGATGCTGCATTTGTTTTTAAACGGAGGATGCGTAAACGCCATAGCCATTTGCTTATTCTGAGTCTCATGGCATTTCAGGCAAGGAGCCGGGCTCAGGTCTTTCACAAGATTTTTATTATCCCCTTTATGTGGATCATGGCAAGCATTACATTTCCCCTGGCTCACGGCGCCATGGATTACCTTTTTGTCCTCCAGCCCCAATTTGTGGCAGTTCAGACATATCGTTCCTATGCTGGCAGCTTTGAGTAGCGAGTCATTGGGCGAGCTATGCGGACTATGGCAAGTAATACAGCTATTCCCTTCTTTCACCGCTTTGTGTGAAAATTTTGCCGCATCAACATCAGCTTGCAATTCATCATGACAGCCAAAACACAATTCTGTAACTTTTTGACCCAACATATGTGCTTCATTTGACCCATGAGGTTTATGGCAAATCACACATTTATTTCTAAATGGAGGATGAACGCTTTTGTCAGCCAATGCAGCCTTTTTCTCTGTATGGCAACTATAACATAAATCCTGTCCTTCAAATTTCAATAATTTCTTCACATCCGACTGATGAGGATCATGGCAAGCCTTGCAATTGCCTTCTGCAACAGGTTTATGCTTATTTGTCAATTCGTCAAGGCCAAGATCATCGTGACATTCCATACATATTTTCCCAACCGGAGTCTCTTTCAGCAATTTAGGATTGTCAGAACTATGAGAAGAGTGACAAATCAAACACTTACCGTTACTCACTACAGCATGTACATTGGCTTTGGTATTCCATGGCTTATGACAGGAATAGCATAAGTCAGGGATTGCTTTTGCCAGTGCAAAACCTTTCACTTCTGCCTGGGGATGGGTCTGGCCGTTAGGAGTATGGCAAGCATCGCAGCCCTCTGTGACAGGCTTATGTGACATCTTGCCAGCCATAATAGCAGAATGACAATCCATACATTTTTTGTCCTCTGCCATTGCTGATTTGAAAGGCATGAGCAGGGCAAAAACCGGTATCAGTATCAGTAAGAATAAGCGTTTCATCTGAAAATATTTATATATATTAAACCGCGCCAGGTGTTTTAAAAAATACAAGCTTAAAATTACCAATTTCCTTCATACAATCACGCTGTCAGGCCTGTATTCGTTAAGAAAAATACGAATTTATCCATAAAAACCAAGATTTATCGTAAAATAAAATGGTTTGCCCCCCCATGTGGGTTATGACATACAGTACATTCACGATTCCCAATCTCGAGGTGAGCGCTGGTTTTCATTAGCTGCCCTCCCTGGTGGCAAGTAGTACAGATCTGTTGGCCCTTGCGTTTCAACAGCTTGGGCTCAGTGGACATATGTGGGGCGTGACAATTGGTGCAATAGCCGCTACTCACAGGTCCATGCAAAAAGGCAAATTTCTCCTTAAAATCCTGATGACAGGAATAACACATACCTGGCTGCGGTTTCAGATTGCTCCTGTTCCCGCTATTATCATGGCAGGCATTACACTCTTCTTTTTTATACGGTGGGTGATAAATATAACCAGGTACATTGGTATAAGACATATCGTTCATGCGGTTAAGGCTGTCTTTTATCCGGCTGGAGTCAATTTTAATGACATCAGTCGCACGAACAGTATCAGAAACACCGTCAAAAAAGAAAGATAAGGTCCTGAAATTTGATTTTGGCGAACAGCTGAACAAAATGCCAAAAACAAATATCAGGAAGACATAAGGAACGCGAAATTTCATCCGTTCAATGTAAGGTTATAAAAATAAAAGGCGATTAATATCTAATCGCCTTTTAAAATTTCATAGAAAAAAGAGCCTTCTTTACTTGCTGTGGCAAGTTAAGCAAAGGGCACTGCCCGCATTTGATTTCTTCAACAGGTGTGCAATGCCGGCGCCATTGTGAACGTCGTGGCAGGAAGCACATTCTACTTTACCGCCTAAGAGCATATTGGAAGCAATTGTTCCTGCACCAATGCCTGATGGAGATGTAACTGCCTTAAGACCTGGATCTAAGGTAACAAGTGCGGCATCATAGGTGAAAGAAATCGGGTGATCATTGCTGAGATCTATTCCGAGGTTTGAATAACCGACAGGAGATCCAACTGTTCCAATGAAGGTTGTGCCACCAATGGCCACCGTATTATCATGACAACTCAAACACAATTTAGAACTGGCAGATGGCTGTCCGATTGTTCCTGCTGGTGTACCCGCATTCAAGGTTGGGGAAGAATAAACCGTATAGGTAGCTGTTGATGTAGCATGGCTCCACAAAGGAGCGTTTGCCACCAAAGCCGCAGCATGAGGTGTATGACAAACTTTACAGATTTCGCCGCTTGAATTCCATGAAGCGCTCGTAAAGTCGTGTTTAGACCCTACGATGGTTTGACCCAGAACAAACTGGCTGAAAACCAGCATCGCCAGAAGAACGAATAGTTGTTTTGCTTTCATAATTGTTTTTTTTGGGGGGATTAATAATTACTAATTAATTTTTAAAAGGAAATAAAAAACTAAATCCTTCCAAGTTTCAAAATTAAAGTAAATAACTACCGATTTACCTATTTTTGTAATTTGGAATCATTCTAAATACTTTCATGCGTTAATACGATGAAGCATCATGCGTGTGGTTGTGACATTTCAGCGTACAATTTCCTGTTCTGTTGCCATTATCCTGGAAAAATAAATTCCCATTTACACTAGACACAACATGTGTATTAAAGTTGACCAGGTGGGTATTTCTATTTGGAACACCCTGGGTACTGCTGATTCCATGGGGATCGTGGCAAGTATTACAGGGGGTCTTTGCTGTAACCACATGTTTATAATGGACTAATCTTTTCACATTGTCGCCATTGGCGTCATTATATTCACTCCTATTATGGCATGAATAACAGAGTGCATAAGCAGAAGCAGATTCGCTAACGTTCTCCGATTTCGAATACTGAGCTTTCAGAATTTGCGGATAAATAGATCCGTGCGGACCGGAAGGACCGTCAGCATCGTCGCTTGCGTGACAGGAAGAACAATAAATAATACTATTTTCAGTCATCGGAGAAATCAAACCAGGGACATTGGTATTTTTCCCAAAAGTCTCCACAGGATGGAATGAGATACTATTACCGGCAAATTCAAGCCTGGTATCTGACTGTGAGATTTGCCGCTGGCTAGATGAGGCAGTGGCCGGATTACTGCTATGACAACGGAAACAGATTTCATATTCATACTGAGCTTGTTCAACAGGCATTCCTTTACTGTTGATTCCTTTGACACCAGCGAGGAAACCGCTGACGGCAGGAGCCTGTGCAACTGCCTTATAACTAGCGTGCGGGTTGTGGCAATCAGAGCATTCCACGTGTTTGGTGGCCATGAGTGCTGCCTCGGAAGGATCATGTAATCCAGTATATGCGCTCATATCATGCCTGTAAGTTTTAGAAATCTGAGCCTGGATGTTTTTCTGACTGGACGCGACAGTACCGCTATGACAATTGAGACAATTTTTTTCTTCGGCGACGAAGTTCATCAATTGGGACTTTCCACCTGCATGATGTGGACTGTGACAATTCTCGCAACCGTTTTTTGCAACGGTATTGTAGGTTGAAGGCGTATTAGTCCATGGGTTTGGGCCGCTTCCGTTCCAGCTTGCGACAGAAGTCCGGTGGGTAGCAGTGCCCCAGTATTTGGTCTGGTGACAACTCAGGCAAAGGTTAGAATACTCAGTGGTGGCGACAAGGAAATTCGTCGTAATATTTTTATGTGGGTCGTGGCAGGAGGTACACTGCATTTTGCCGTTTTCAAGTTTTACAAGACCCTGAAGACTAGACGGTGCCTTTAGCTCATTGTTAACGGCGGCAAGTGATGCGTCATAAAAAAATGAAACCGGATGATCATCTGAAAGATCTTTCCCAAGGTTCGTTTTACCGGCCGGCATTGTGGAGATTCCCCTGGAAAATGAAATTTCACGGGGACGACTTAGTACATTACCCAGGGCGATAGTCCCATCGTGGCAGGAAAGGCAGAGTAATGAAGATCCATCCGGCTGACCGGGCTGGGCATGTAAGGTAGAACTCGTTGCACTGTTGTACAAAGTATAGGACAAACCCGGATCACGTTTGTTCCAAAGAGGTGATTGTGCTTTGGCGGTATGTGTTGTATGGCAGAAAATACAAATCTCGGATTCGGAAGTGGCTTTTACTTCTCCCGGACCGGATGCGGAAAGGTTATGGACTGTATTAACGATAGATTGAGAAAACACAAAAACCGGCAAGCACAAGAAAAGGAAAAGAAGTATATAGAGTATCCTGTTCATAATTTTAATTGATTAAAAGCGGCGGGCGATTTTGAAAAACAATCCATTGTAATTGTTTATTTCATTCATATAATTCCTCCGGTAAGTTTGGGCTCCGACAGAAATAAATATCTGCCTGATTTGCGTGGTGTACTCGAGGCGGGCGTTCAGCATATCCAAATCAATGTTGACCTTTTCCCCACTTTGATGCCTGTATCCCAATTCGAGCGTAATTTTTGAATACCCATTTAAATTATATCCTAACTGACCATTCACATCAGAATATTGCTGGTGAATGGTATCTGCAACCAGTTCATATTCGCTGAGGTTTGCATTCAGAGAATAAATAAGTTTTTTCCTGTATTCTCCCTGCCAGCTGATGAAATAGCGTAATTGCTTATAGGGCATGATAGAGCTGTTATAATCATCATATTCAACACCGCCACTCAAAGATTTATATTCTGTCCTGAATCCATACAGATTCTGGGTGATGGAATCGAGGGTAATAAAATCGGTTTTTTGTAGATTTCTATAGCTCTGTTTCTGATGACGATAATATAAATTAACAAGCCTCTTAAACAAAGTAATGCCAGCTGACCAGTTCTCGTTATGCATATCGAACCGGTAGGCACCGGGCATCAAAGCTCTGTAGTCAACGAAAACAGTCATGTTATTTGCAATCTGACCGCCGGGGACACGTTGTATTTCAAGATATTGCCCATGGGTCACGATGATATAATCAAAATTAACCTGGTATAAAATGGTGCCTGTAACATCCCTAACCTGGAGTGACGCAACATCGACATTCGGCCGTTTTAATAAGACGATTGTAGCGTCAATCAGAATATATTGTTCGTGCATCACCTGGAACCATTGGGAAGCGCCATTGGGCTGTTCCTGGTGATCCCATAAATAGCTGTACGACAGATTTATCTGACCTGTTGGGATTTTCTTCTCATACATGAAGTTAATCCCGGTTTTGATTTCTTTCTGATCAAAGTCAGTTTGCTTGATGTTGACATTCTCATAAAAAGCGTTGGAATTCAAACTTTCAAAGAGTTTGTGCCGAATCAGTCCCCTCCATGTTTGCTGATTGATATTTTGACGTTCCCGCTTAATATCATAATAGTTGTAATTGGCTCCCAGTTCAAATTTCCAAGGCAACTTAAACGATAAAGTTTCGAAGGCTTGTTTCCTTTGCATGGTATCATAGCCAACCTGATCAGCAAAGTTGATCAAAGAATTGAAGCGCTGACGCTGCAAACGATCAAAATAAACCTCATCTGTCAGGTAAAACTCCCTTAAGTCATTGGTAATAGCAGGCATGTCTTTCTCTATCCTTTTCAAATAATTCCTGGAGAGAATAAGTTCATGACGATCATGACGACCAAAGGATTGCATGACGCGTCCTTCGAGGTTGTCGTTGTCATAACTGAATAACCTGCCTGTATTAATTTCATTCTGGATGATATTCCCTTTTTGATAGCTTATCGAGAGTGGTAGATATTTGGTACGTAAAAAGAAAACACCTCCAAAATTTTTCGAATCCGTTTTAATGTCTGACAAAAACTCCCTATTGCTGAAAGTCTGAGAGGCATTGGCAAAAGCGGAAAGACTAACGATCTTTTTTTGAAACAACAAACCTCTAAGGTCGAGTCGTTTTGTTGTTCTCATCTCCCCTTCATCCGGGATGGCAATATACCTGTCGCGGCTTTGACCCGGGGAATACTCAGCATAGACGTCGAACTGGAAAAAGTCAGGATGATAGAAAAAGCTAGTGGCATTCAGAAGAACCCCGGCATTGACATTATAACTATCGGCAGTATCAGTCTGGTCGCCGCGTTTGATCGCTTCCTGCCTGAAATATCCATCAAGACTTAATTGCCCGGTAAAGCTGGTAAGTTTAAAAAACGTAGGAGCTACTGTCGACTGTTGGGCGAAGGCCCCCAGTGACAGTAACATTATAGCTGCTATGATCTTGAACGTTCTCAATTCTGATCCATTTTTTTATTTTAAGGCATACCTTGTTGCTCCACCATGCGGGTTATGACAGCTGGTACAGTCATTACTCCCGATGGAGCTGTGTGCTTTATTCTTCATTACTTCAGTCAAAACATGGCATTGGGTGCACAGTTGCTGGCCTTTACGTTTAAGTAATTTCGGCAGCTTTGCGGTATGAGGTGAATGGCAGGCAGTGCAATAACCACCGCCAACAGGACCATGTACAAACGCATATTGGTCTTTAAAATCATCATGACAACCATAACAAACGCCCGGCATGGGTTTTACGGCACTCTTTAAGCCTTCCTCATGGCAACAAGTACACTTATGATTCCCGTAGGGAGGATGAGTCACCAATTCAGCAACAGGAACAGCCGCAAAGGAAGCCAAGGCCGGGACGCCATTGCCAGGTTTCAGCGTGTCAAGTGGATGGTAGATCCGCGTTTTTGTAAAGTTGGGGACCCCATCAAAAAGAAATGACAAGATTCTATAACTGGTTATCGGGGAACAACTAACCAACATGCCCATGAGCAGAAACAGGAGAATATGGGAACTACGTAGTTTCATCCGTTCAATTAATGGTGTTGTTATTTTTTAATTCCGACTGCGCCATAAACGTTGATTTTGTCCGGACCATACTGGTTGGTAACGAAAATCAAATATTTCAGTGTAAAGCCAGGGTCCACGTATTTCTTGAAATAGCTTAAATTGTCATAATCAACGATAACCTTTGCCGGTAACCAAAGATCTCCGGGGCCTTTGTAAGATCCTCCGAAAAACATTAGCAACTGACCTTCTTTATTAAATATCTGTACATTCTCAAATCCGGCATCCACAACAAAAAGGTTACCATCATTGTCGACTGCGATTCCCTTCGGCCTGACAAATTGCCCGAGAGAATTCCCAAAACCGCCGACAGCCTGGCGAAACTCGCCTGCATGCGTATATGTCTTAACTTTAAAATCACCAAAGTCAGTTACATAAACAAAGTCCTTCGTTACGGTGATGTTGATCGGCTGAAACAAATGTCCGTCACCTGTTTCAGTGCTGTCAGGAAAGGAATACAGTAATTTATGAGTGCCTTTTTGATAAACATTGACTTTATTGTGACTGGCATCTGGAACCCAGATTTTGTCGCCATAAATTCCTATGTCAGTCGGTTTTGCATCACCCAAATCACCAAAAGCATCGACATACTCACCGTTTTTATCGAAAACCACAATCTGGCGACGCTGGGCATCGGCAACATAAAGTGTTTGTGCAGTATCCACGATGCAATTGGCAGGCATTTTTAACTTGCCCCTGCCTTTTGGGACCAGATAATCAAAGGTATGTTTGTCGAAATCGATATACTCCAAGCCATTGATACTGGCATCACAAACAAAGAGTTTCCCTTTTTGTATTGCGATTCCATAAGGCTTTGCGATAGGCAGAGATTTATTCTCTCCCAGGACAAAACGAGCCAGTCCGCTTCTTTGACCTGTGATATCGAGTGATGTACTGATGCTTGTTAAAAATTGTACGCGTGTCGTATCTGGAGGTGATGGGTAAATGACCAGGTCACCTCCTTTGTGAACATTACTGACTTTCTTTGAACAGGATAGAAAGACAAGTGGTCCAAGTATGATTAGCAGAATAACAATGAAGCGTTTTTCCATGAAAAGGCAATGTAATGATATGGTATGCGAAGCAAAATTGCCTGGCAAATAAACCTATAAGCGAAGGACAGTAATTTCTTATTTACTGTGGCAAGTCAGGCACAGTGCACTTGCTGCATTGGATTTCACCAGGAGGTGTGCAATACCAGCACCATTGTGAACATCATGACAGGAAGCACATTCCATTTTTCCGCCCAAAAGCATACTGGAACCAATAGTACCTGAACCGATTCCTGAAGGTGAAGTTACCGCTTTCAAACCTGCATCAAGTGCTACCAATGCAGCATCATAAGTGAAAGAAATCGGGTGATCATTGCTGAGATCAATGCCCACGTTAGAATAACCAACAGGTGTGCCTACTGTGGCAATAAAAGTCGTTCCACCTATGGCCACGGTGTTGTCATGGCAACTCAGACATAATTTTGAACTGGCAGAAGGCTGACCAATGGTGCCGGCAGGTGTTCCTGCATTCAGTGTCGGGGATGAATAGACAGTATAAGTTGCCGTTGAAGTAGCATGACTCCATAATGGGGCATTGGCAACGAGAGCAGCACCGTGAGGCGTATGACAAACTTTACAGATTTCTCCGGTGGAGTTCCATGAAGCTGTAGAAAAATCATGTTTGGAACCGACGATGGTCTGTCCGGTTACAAATTGAGCAGTTAATAATATTGAAATTGCAAAAAGTAAATGTCTGATTTTCATAATTTTTGTTTGTTTGAAATTGTTGTTTTTATAGTAATTTAATTACCTAAATAATTCAAATTATTATTGTTCTTGATGCCTTCCAAAATTATAGGAAAAATATACATAAATATCCACATGTCTCAATTTATAATAATTCCAAATAACTCATTATCACACGTATGCTGTCCAAAAAACCCTTTAAAAATTATATCCAGTTATTTTAATGTATAAATTTGTAAAAAAATATCTTGTGAGAAACCTCTTACGTTCTATCCTCACCCTAACAATACTCCTGGCAGGTATTAATGGTATCCATGCCCAGGTGACAACAGGGGATTTTCAATATTCATCAAGTATAACTGGTAGTTTACAGGCGCCGGGCCGGATGGCTATTGACAACAATGACAACGTGTATGTTATTGATACCTACACCAGCAACATTAACAAATATGACCCGGCAGCCAATTTAATTTCTACCATTACGCTAGGTTTTAAACCTGTATCGATTGCAGTTAATAGTTATGGTGAGATATTTGCCGGCGATGCTACAAGTGGCAACATTTATAAGTTGAGTTCGAATGGGGCCAGCAGCCTGTTTTATAGCGGTAGTGCCTATCCGAATGGCTTATCGTTCAGCCCATCAGATCAATTGTACGTTTCAGACAGCAAACTTGGAAAAATCCTGGTGATCAGCAATTCCGGGACGCTGATTCAAAGCATCGGACAAGGCACCTTGAATTTCCCAACAGGTATTTGTTATGATCGTAAAAACGACAGGATCGTCGTCGGAGAGCAAGGGGCTACAGAAAACAACCTTCAAACCCGTGTGTATATCTATGCACTGGATGGTACCTTAATTAATGTATTGGGCTCTTACGGAAATACCGACGGTAAATTTTACCGTATTCAAGGCATCACTGTTGGCAGATGTGGAAATATCTATGTTTGTGATGCATTTTTAGGGAGGGTCAGTGTGTATAATGAAAATGGAACTTTTATCACAAAATTCGGCGAATTCGGCAGTGGCCAGGGCCAATTAAATGTGCCGCTTGACGTGGCTTTTAATTCCCAGGAGAAAGTCATACTAAGTTCAATGAATAACGGATCTCTCGAATTATTCAGTATCAGCGATTCATTACCATCAGCATCTGTTTTAAGTGGGTTACTATTCGTTTGTGAAGGAGATTCTACTGATATTACCATAAAATTCACCGGTACTTCACCCTGGAGCTTTACCTATACACGCAACAACCAGAATCCGATTACACTAAACAACATCAGCACCAATCCTTATCATCTTAACGTTTCACAATCAGGGACATATAAGGTGACTGCCCTCACGGATGCCTCCACCGCAGGAAGCTGTTTCAGCGGAAGTTCCACCCTGAACCTGGTGCCAAATCCTATTCCTGATTTCAATACTACTTCTAATAACCTGAATATCAGCTTTGTCAATGTCACCCAAAATGCAGTCTCTTATTCATGGGATTTCGGCGACAATACCACCAGCAACGCTATGAACCCGGTTCATGATTACTTCGCCCCGGGAATTTATACCGTTAGCCTTACGGCTGAAAACCAGGGATGTACCAAAACGATCCAGAAAACCATCACGGTCGGAAATGCCAGCAGTATTGCAAGCATTACTGCTGCTTCAGGGATGAATGTGAACATAAGCCCTAACCCTTGCGACGGCAGATTTGTACTTGAAATTAACAAATTGAAAGGACGCATGAGCTGCATTGAGATCACGAACATGAATGGACAACTGATCTACAATAAAGTTTTTAGCCAGTCTGGTTCACCAGCTACAGCTACAGAATATACCACCACAATTGACCTTGGTGATTTTTCAAACGGAGTTTATGTAGTTAAGGTCATTACAAGCGATTGTACGACAAGCTCAAAGCTCATCTTAAACAAATAATTTTTTACCTGCTGCGATAATCTCCAGTTCTATACAAACAAGAATGGATAAGATAAAGACACTCCCCTCAAAAAATATTCTCAGCTTTAGCGGCATCTTCCTACTGTCGGTCTTCCTGATGTCAACTATTTTTCAAACCAGGTCTGTCGCCCAAACGGCAACGGCAACATGGGCTCTTACAGCTAATGCCAGCGTGGTCGTGAATGGCAACATTACAGCTACATCGCACCTGTTTGGAGCAGGTCTTACCGTCGGGGGAACGCCTTATAATGCTACAAATGGGGCTACTGCAACCCAGTTTAACGGAACTGTTTGTACTCCAAACCCAACTGACTATTATGAGTTTTCTATCACCCCGGGCTGTGGAAATGATCTTAATATTACTACCATCACTTTTGATCATCGGACCAGTTCCCCAACAAATTGTTTACAGCTAAAATATGCTGTGAATGGGGGTGCCGAGACTCAAATCGGGTCAAATATTTCAGTGGCTTCCTCTACACCAACAGCCTTTACAACTGGAGCCATCAGTATTGTTATTCCTGCTACACAAACTGTTGTTTTTAGATTATATGGTGCTTCTGGAAGTACCAGCAAATCTATTTCGACAAGAAATTTTATCGTTACAGGGACACTCATAACCTCCCCTACGCCAACGCCTTCCGTAAGCCTCAGCGCCAATCCATCCGGACCTATTTGCCCGGGTACAGCCGTAACATTTACCGCAAGCCCGACAAACGGGGGCACAACACCAATTTATCAGTGGGTTCTTAATGGCGCAAACGTTGGAACCAATAATCCAATTTACACCAATGCAGCCATAAGCCCTGGTGATGTGGTTAGCTGCAGTTTGACCAGTAATTTGCCTTGCGCAATACCGGCAACAGTCTCTTCTACTCCCTTCACACCAAGCTTTTTGCCATCAGTTATTGCAACACCGGGTTCCATCAGCGGGACAACACCCATTTCAGGTTATACCCCAGGCATCACCTATAGCATCGCCGCCGTCCAGGACGCCACAACCTACATCTGGAATCTACCCATTGGCTGGACTATCACCGCCGGTGCAGGAACAACAGCAATTACCGTGACAACGGGTGGCGTAGGCCAGGATGGAAACATCAGCGTCATGGCTTCAAACGGATGCGTGAACAGTGCAGCTTCTGTTTTTGCCGTTACGATAATCCCTCCACATAACGATTGCAGTCAGTGCCATATTACCCATACCTCTCCCGCCGGTAACCTTACTGCTGTGGCCGGAAACGCAAACTTATGTATGAGTTGCCATAACACCAATGGTGCCGCAAGTTTGCATCCCTTCTCGAATGCGATGAAAGCAGTACCAGGCGTGAGCGGCACTTCACATGCCTGGGATCAGCCTGCTGTCAACACAACTTATGATGCCAACACCCCTGTAAACGCAGACATGGCATTAAGACTCCCCGGCGGAAATATCATTTGTTCCACTTGTCATAATCAGCACAATCCTTTTGTAAACCCCAGCTATTTAAGAGCCTCCAACACCAGTGATGCCATCTGTAAAGATTGTCATGCTGCCCGAAATGTCGGAACCTATGGCATGGCCTCTGCCAATAAAGGAAGCCACCCTGTCGGAGTGGATTACAACCCCTCAGACGCTCGCTTCCTGGCTTCGCCAGCTTCACCACTTACTTTAGTCAACAACAAAGTTGAGTGCAGTAGTTGCCATCAGCCACACAATGCCACTTCAACAGATGGAAATTTGCTGAGAGCCACCAATGGCAACAGCGTATGCACCAGTTGCCATATTGAGAAAAGTCCCACCATCAATATGGATCACAAGAATATGGGTTGCAAAACTTGTCATTATACCCACAATCCTGACAAATCAAATATCTTAATGATCCGAAATACCGTTGCAACTCCTTTCAGTGGAAATAAAACCGTTGTTTTTCCGGACAATTCCACTCCAATCAACTATGCTGCGGCTTCCGGTACTTATGATAAAATCTGTGAAGTTTGTCATACCAACACTGACCATTATACGAACACCTCCGGTGGCACTTCTGACGCACGACATGTACCTGCTACTCAAAAATGCGTGAACTGCCATCCGCATAACAATGGCTTCGCTCCTAAAACAGATTGTTTTTCATGTCATAACGCCCTCACTGACAAGCCTGGTGTTGGCCCGGCGGGAGGCAGACGTCAAATCGTTGACAACTCCGGGAATGGCCTGGGTGATGGCGGTGACTTTAAAAGGACTTCACATCATGTCCTCAGCGCGATTCCTAATGTCGCAGACTGCATGAAATGCCATTATATGGGAGATCATATGAGAGGCATTGTTAAATTATTGGATCCTGACCTTGGGTTCCTCAATGTAATCACTTATGACCCGACCAACAAATCCAGTGTCGAGAGTTTCTGTGTGAAGTGCCATGACGCCAATGGGGCCAATGGTTCTATGACACCATTCAGTGATAATGTTACGGTTCCACAAATTGATGCTGCAATGTGGAATGCGTCTTCACATAAATCCTCTTTAAGCTGTCTCGATTGCCATGATAACGGCCATGGCTCAAACAAAAGGGTGATGTTGGGACCTTATGGTTATTCTGGCCCCGGAACAGGAACCGACCTTACCAATGAAGAAGAAGGCTTCTGCCTGAATTGTCATGGGGCCTCTGGTTCTGCCACTGTTAAAGTACATTTGGCTTTTAGCAGTACCACCAACACTACCACCGATTTTTACAAACACAATCCTGCTTCCAGCTATCGTGTTCATGATGTTCACGAAAGCGCCGGAACTGCTTTCGGAGGTGCAAATCGCCATGTTGAATGTGTAGATTGTCATAATCCTCATGGGGTACAGGCCGGCACTGCTACTGCTCCTGCTTTATTACCTACTTTGATCGGGGTAAAAGGTGTTGAACCAAGCTATGCAGGCCCCGGTGCTCCAACTGGATTTACATGGCTTCCCAACGTTACTCAGGAATACCAGGTATGTTATAAATGCCATTCCAGTTACACCACACTCCCAACCTACTTACCCAGCGGGTGGAATGGAACTGCCCTCGTAGCTGATGGTCTGAAAAAGCTGACAACAGGAGGGACAAATGGGCAAATTGCTGACAACAGAGATATGGCACAGGAATACAACCCCAATAACAATTCTTTTCATCCCGTAATGGCCGTTGGAAAGAACCAGGGAATCAATCCAGCTTCTTTCCAGACAGGATGGAATTCTACATCCCGTATGTATTGTTCCAGTTGCCACAACAACCCTGAATCAGCCACAAATGGCCAGGGACGCGGACCCCATGGATCACATAACCTGCACATTTTAGATCAGCTAACCCAAGGAACAACGGTGACGAATTATAAGACCGACCATGGCAGTACACTCGCAAATTCAGCGGATGTCTGTGGCAAATGCCACCAGGATGTCTCTTATTGGTCCAATCACAACAATTCAAGATATACTTACCATGATACCCACATGAACGCCCAAGCCACTGAATGTTATTTATGTCATGATTCCCATGGGAGTGAACAGTTCCATAACATTAACTTTGACGTTAACTTGCCGAATTGTATAAATACTGTAACGACGACGTCACAGAATGCGTTCGCTCATGCCAATGGAACAGCCATAAATTCTTGTACCATCACTTGCCATAGCACAGGACATAGCCCCACAAGCAGAAATTACAGTCCTGCTTATTAATACATTTAGGATTATTTTACAATCACAGCTTCTTCCATGATGATTTTGAAGAAGTAGCCTGAACCGAAGTCTTTGTTTAAAGTTATTTTCCCTTCAAGTGTCACAATGTCTCCAACCTTGAGTTGTTCTTTCGTGGTTACAGTCAGGTCAAAATCATCACCAAAAGAAGACCCATCCTGAAGATGAGCCCAGTTCTTGCCCATGATCTGCTCGTTGTATTTTACGACACCTCCTTTGATTTTTATTGTCTTTCCCGAAATGCTTTCCCTGTTATTGAACACTTCGGCCAGGCTTAAGGTGCCGACACCAGGCTCAATGAAAATTTTAGCCTTCTCCGACTTCGGTTTTGCTACCTGAGGATGCGCTTTCTTTTCCTTTTTTAAAGCGCCTTCAGGGGTTTTGCCCACAAAATCCAGAAAATATACTCTTGGGAATACCCTGTTGAGTTCCCTGCTCTTGAAATCAATCATCTCAATACCAGAGATGTGATAACAGGTGTCTCCGACTTTTGCATCCATTAATGGAACTGCAAGCCATGTCACGCTGGTATCTTCTTTCACATTGAGATACGTATATTCACTGGTTTGAAGGACTTCTTTCACGACTCCTTTATGAATATCCCCGCTAATTGTTGTAACAGGGTTTTGGGCATTAAGACTAATTGAGAATAAGAAGAAAAGGATTAGGCTACTGTAGATTTTCATGATTTTGTATTTTTTTTAGGGCTGCGAAGATAAATATTTCAATTCTATTTCAGCAAAATAGAGTGGCCCTGAATTTTTTTCTGTCATGCTTTTCTTGACAACCCATGCTTTCCTTTGTATATTCGTCGCATAATTTTTAACCATGAAGAAAATAACCTTGACAATTTTAAGTGTTTTTGTCTGCTATTTCGTGATGGCCGGACAAGGAGGACCTGATAAATACGGCTATACCTGGAAAGACAACCTGGAACCAGGGGGACCTACCTTTCACTGGGTCGATATTGTTAATTCGGAATACCGCGTTTTTGGTCTTGCTGATGACAACTTTAAAGGACCTTATACCATTACTACTTCACCCGGACCAGTTTTTGATTATTACTGGTATCCAGTGGATCAATTGTGGATTGGATCGAATGGCTATGTCTCTTTCAGCCCAATCAACCTTGCTTCTGTTTTTCCGTCTATTCCAGATTCTATCGACAATAAACATAACTATATCAGTGCCTTACTTACTGACCTGACTTTTACCGGAGCCGGGAATCCCGGGAAATGCTACCTGAAAGTCACCGCTGACTCTGTGATCATTTCTTTTATCACGGTCCCGTTTTATGCACAAGTCTCACCTTACTGGACTGGAAGTAACACCTTTCAGATCATCCTGGATAAAACGGATAAGTCAATCACAGTGAATTACCTCGCACAAAACGGCACCGCCATGACCTCTACAGATGTAAAGGGCGGTATTGAAAATGTAACAGGAACAATTGGTCTCATGCCTTTTATTGCAACGTATCCCTCTGCCTCCTATACCATCAAATATTACTATCCGGTAAATTCGACATATTTCGTTACTGACGGAGCTGTGCGCTATAATTCTATCCCATTTAACCGGGGAATCTTTGTGCCTAAAAACGCGAACTTTTCCTTGATCTCACAAATTTCAAATATGGGGAATCTCCCGATACCCCCTGTTTTTACTGCCGCTGCAAAGGTTAAAACTTCTTCAAATACAGTTCTTTTAAACTCAAGCGTTCCTTTTAACAATACCCTTGCGGTGCAGGATGACAGCCTCATCACCTTCCCCACTATTTTTAACCCGACAACAATTGGTACTTATTCTTATATCACGCGCTTATCAGGGGTCGTAGGTGATGCAGTAGTGAACAATGATTCGGCCATACAGGAAATTGTAGTAGTGGATACTACACAGGTTTCCTACGACCTTGGTTATTGTTACGACGTTCCGGATGTAACCGGCATATCCTGGGTCGATGGTCATGGTGGCGTTGGCGTTTATTTTAAACCCCTAAACTATCCGGTAAAAATCAACAATGTTCAATTCTATATCTTATCAAACTTAAGCGGAGTTGGTTGTAGCATAAAACTCTATGATGACAACGGTCCCAATGGTGGCCCGGGAACCTTACTTGACTCAACAGCGGTAGTCGCTCCAACGTCAGGATGGATCACCTTAAGCTATAACTTCCCTGTGGTGATCTACAGTGGGGGCTTTTATGTAGGGTGGGAAATGGGCGGAACTAATATTACCATGGCGGTTGATAAAGTCTTGCCAATTTCACACCGTACTTTCGAAATCATCGGAAATTCATGGTCTGAATACAGGGATGGACTCACCCAGGACTTCATGATCCGTTGTAATGTAGAGAAAACTTTACCTCAGGATTTGGGATCTGTCAGCATCACACATCCGCTCAATAATGCCGTTATCACAAGTCCTACCCAGGTATCTTTCTGGATCAAAAATTATGGCTCATCCCCTATGTTGACATTCCCGGTTTATTACAAATTTGCAAACCAGCCTACTGTCACTCAGAATTATGTATCACCTTTTTTAATGCCCGGCGATTCTATCCTATTCACATTCAATACTTTATTATCCAATTTACCCAATACGAGCGGGAAGCTATGCGCATGGACAGGACTTACCTATGATGCAAACCATGGCAACGACACTACTTGTATTTTTGTCACCACGCAAACACAATCAGGTTTGGATCCCCTAAACCCGGAATCTTCTCTTACGATCTATCCCAACCCATTTTCAACGTATTGCACCTTAGACTTTGGCAGCCTGAAAAATGAGGATATTGAATTACAGATCAATGACTTAACAGGACGAATGATGAGAAGTCAAACAATAAAGTCTTCCACTAATTTCCGTTTAGAAAGGGGAAATCTAAAACCTGGCATTTATATGCTCCGGATAAAAACAAAGAAACAAGAAGTTGTCAAGCGGCTAGTAATTGACTAATTTGAAAGATGCACCTCATCCCCCGAAAATAGCACTTATAAGTAACTGTTCTATAATTTCTTATCCCTTATTCAACCACAAATTTACGACAGAAAAAATCTTTGTCGGATTTCAGAGTAATGAAATAAATTCCCTTTGACCAAGCCTCTGCATTCAGGTCGAGATTCAATTCACTGGTGGACGTTGTGATTTTGCTGTCATACAGATTCTCACCTACTAAATTGCTAACAGTGACTCTGCTCTGACTTGCTTTCATCCCATTCACTTTAAGGTGAAGTACATGACTTACAGGGTTTGGAAACAATTCAAAGGAGACAGGATTTACAGCAGGATTGTCTATTCCGATACATGGATCAACAAAAATAGGTTTAGTGACTGATGCGATACAGTAATTCGCATCAAGGTATGTATACATAAGGTTGTTATTGCCGGGAATGGCAGATGCAGGCCAAAACCAACCACTGGATACCGCATTGCCTGTATAGGTCCCGCCTATAGGAAGTCCTCCTGAAAGCTGCACAGGCCCCCAGCTTGAGCAGACGTTGTCGAAATTTGTTTGCGTTACCACGGGAGGAAGCTTGACTAATACCTCTATTGGAACAGAAGCTGCACCGCTGCCGCACTGATTCACTGCAGATACACTAATAGACGCCAATCCTGAAAACACATTACTCCAATTTGCATTTACCGTTGTATCAGTAGAATTCAGTGTTCCCGCTGAACTTGGCGTCATATTCCAGGCATAAGCAGTGACCTCAGCAATCGGGCTTGTACTATAGGAACAGAGTGGCACATTGTTGCAAACACTTATTGGACCTGTGGGTTGATTGGCCTGAACAGGCAGGGTAATCACTTTGATAATACCTGGTTTTAAAATAGAATCCACCAATGCACCTTTGGTGACGATGAGTTTCACATCAAACAAACCTATTGAGTCATAAGTGACTACAGGGCTTGAAAGGCTGGAACTTGATGGATTTCCTCCCGGAAATTCCCAATACCAGCTATCCGGACAGCTCACCGACTTATCATGAAAGCTGGCTGTGGTATTTAAGCAAACATTCGTGTTTGTCGCACTGAATTTGGCTTTTAAGTAATCATTGTTACGCAAGCCAAAAAAGACCATATATTGGTACATCAGGTTCTCTTTTGTTGAAGGACAGTTATTGCCGGTAAGTCCGCCAAATTCATGAGAAACGCCAATGGTTTTATAGTTTCCGCCGTCATAAGCAATACCGGTACAATAAGAAGGGATCTGGTTTTGGAATATTTTGAATGCAGTGCTTCCGTTCAGGATGCCGATCCTGTCGACATAATTATTTGAAAATGAATACGAAAAACTCATTCCCTGGGTAAACGACCCGCTTTGGCCGTTGACAGTAGCGAGGTCACCTGAACCATCTGCCAGGCCTGTGATTTTAAACATGGGATGCACTGGGGTTTGGACATCATAAAACCACGTCTCTCCGCCTTCCATATACACGCGCCCCCCTGCATTCAGGAAACTTGCAAGCGCCTGTCCCTGTGTGAACGACAAGGCCGTGACACCAGAATAGACCCCAAGGCATACAAAAATGGATTTATAGTCATCTAAGCCCGTAGGGAAAATCGTGGTATAGTCACAACTCAGATCGAGAGACTGAATGCTTGTTTTAATGATTGGACCAGAATTGTGATTGGGATCCAGGTCAATAACGAGTGCCGGGATCTGACCAAAAACCGTTGTGAAACTCCCCGATCCCGTGATCCCAAGGTTAGCATTTAATCCCAGGTTAAACAAAACCATATGTCCGGTGGGAGTAGCAGAATCTGCAGTGACGCTGTATGAAGCAAGCCCGGTAGTTCCGGGGGCCAGGTCACCATAAGGAAGTGCGGCTGCATTCACCAATGCAACAGTATCCGCAGTTGACAAGAGTCCGAACACATTCACTGCTTTGGATGAGCCTGAATTTTTAATGATGATATCCAATGTAAAATTCTCTCCTGGATCTATCCTGTGGTTGTTGTTACCCAAAGAGTCATTGACAGAAAACGACACATAGGAAATAACAGGCGCATGTCCTTGTAAACTGAAATAGCTGACCCAGTTATTGGTCCCATCTGAGGCAGTAAGTTTGAAAACGATCAAATGCCCATCGGGGATGTTATTGGCAACAGTAAAGCTATACGCATTCGTTACACTGACGATAAGGCTGGCTGCGATATTGCCATAGTTTGCACTTGCAGTTCCCATCGTAATAAATGGGTCGCTTGTTGACAGGTTCACTACGACATTATTTGCCTGTGAATTCCCGACATTTTTAACCGCCACTGTTAGTTGGATGGCTTCGCCGTAATCTACAAGTCCGTCACTGTTTCCTGCTGTATCGTTTACGATAACTACATTTTTCACAACAAAAGGACCATTCGGTGGAATTACATTGACTACACCTTCATAACGAAGACGGTTCTGCTTGGTGACCACCACATCGATCACATCCGGAGGAATCTGATTCCCGGGTATTGTGATGGAAACCGGTGCTCCGGTACCGATTCCGGTACCCAGAATTTCTCCGTTCATCGATAAACAAATGAGTGCTCCGGCATCAGCCGTAACAGCAAAGGATGTTTCGGCTGTATATATGGTTGGATTGTGTACAACGGTCAGTGATTGCGGCACTTCTGAAAATACAGTGAGGAAAGCATCTCCATGATGATGAAACAGGTTGTAAGTGACTTCTTTATTCGTGGTATTGTATGGCCAGCCTGACTGCTGCAGGAAATACTTCCCGGCAGCATTCCCAAAGGCAGGAAGGATTCCCCTATCCGCAGGGTTACTGCCATAGGCAGGCAAAAACTCGGGCCACATATTGTCGTACATGCCCCAAACAAAAACATCATTTACAAAAGAATAGGATACTTCAGTGGCTGCAAGGACCCCAAGTGCCCCGGCAGGCTGACCATTATAAGTATAGCGGTGAAATCGCTCAGCAAAAACTTCGCTTGAGTAATTGAATTTCCCGGTCAGGCAATTCACTGACATGATATAAGAAAGGTCGGTATTGGTAAGGTCATCGATATCGGGAGTCGTATAGCCCGGCTCGCCCCAGCCATTTTCAAAACCATGGTCACGGTGCTGTAACATAAACGAGCCTTCATTCAAAGCAATATTTACATCGGCTGGTGTGCCGCCTGTCCATCCACTGAGTCCTTGCGGAGTCGCCGGGATATAGCCTAGACCACTTGGCCCGAAATAGCTGACAACAGTACTGGTATTTGTTGCCGATGACCAGGGATCAACACTCGGATCTCCAACATAAACGGCATTCACCCTTACCGGATGCTTTCCAAGATTGTTTTTCCAGAATCCACCAATAACCTCTGAACAGACCTGGAACCAACGTTCGGTCTGCCAACCCAAGGCGGTGATCGGGTGGTCATAAAAAGCAGGACTCATCGGAGGATTCCTTTCATAGTCAAGGAACTTACGGACCATCACCTGGAGTTGCGGTCCATCCTGCGCTGTCATCCTTGCCATCACCACATCGGGCATACTATTCCCGTCCACATCACCATAAATGTTGTCGGACGCACAATAACTGTTATATATCGGAGAAATGAGCGTATTAGCTGCATTCGTGCCAAAATCCCCGATAAGCAGGCAAGCAACAGGAGGAATGCTCCAGGTATTATAGGCATTGTTGATATAGTTCTCAATAGCAGTAGTGGTATTTCCACCAACCTCAGCCAAAGTCTTTATTCCGGTGATGATGCCCTGGCGGGTCCTGAATTTTTTAATTGAATCTGCCCATTGGGAAAATATTTCATCATTAGGAACAATGATCAGGTACTCATAACCAACTTCATCGGTGTTAAGGGTCGTTTTATTATAGTCAACTTTTTGTAATGATTTGGGGTTAAGCAACATATCCTCAAGTAATGGATCAAACCAGCGGCTGCGCAAACGGTCGATGCCAAAATGAGCATTCCCGCCGAGGAAATGGACTTTTACTTTAATATCTTTATACACCAACAATTCCTTAGTAACAGGATTATATTGGAAGGGAGAAATCCCCAACATAACAACATCAACTCCTCTCACTTTGGTTGGCGCCGAGAGCAAAGTCGCCTGTGCCGGATAATACGCATTGTTGCTGTAAATTGACTGATCCACGGGATATTCGAGCCCGTCTTCATTTTCCTTAGGGATGCGGGGTGCGGGAGCCAGTTCGACATTTTGAATGATCTCAATCCTTTGATCCAGAACCTCTACAAATGCAGTAGCGCCTTCCGGTATAGCAATGTATCTGCCTGTTCCGGGCACATTAGGAGCGCCTTCATTATTGAAAAGAAAGACCCCGGGGAGTTGAATGGAACTTTGGTGTTTTCCATTGACGATCACAGGATCAATCGAAAAATCAGGAACAGAAAAATTCACAATGATACCAGATTGGTCTTGTTGTACCACAGAAAAACCAGCCTGGCCCCAATTGCCTTCATATTGAAATTTTTGCTGGGGAAATGCTGAAAAACTCAACAGAATCAGGAATGCAATTGAAAAGCCTAAGTAGAAATTCCTCATAAGATAGTTTTGGGAAAGTAAAGTGAGAGACTCATTTGTAAGCTACAAATATAATAAAACATAAATAACATTTATATTAGCGCCCGATTATGAAGCGCAAACTATTCATTTTAAGTTTTTTCGGACTGATGTTGCTGAACTCGTTCTGTGGCTGTTCGCAGGATACGACACAACAATACATCCGCAAATACTGTGGACTTGCGACGATGATGATGGATGAATACGGAATTCCTGCGAGTGTCATCCTCAGTATTGCCTACATCGAAAGCGGTGGTGGCAATAGCCGTAATTGCAAACTCTTGCACAACCATTTTGGGATCAAAGCTGTAAAACGATATAAAATCCCTGGCACAAAACATCTGACTGCCTACAAAACCTATAATAGCGACTCTTTATCATACAAGGGATTTTGTGAATATATATCAAAAAAAAGCTATTACCCGATTCTGCAATGTAATGCAGATTATGCGCTTTGGATTAAACAAATCGGCAACTCCGGCTATGCCAGGGCCAACAAAAGCTGGAAGCACAATGTCCTGGGGACAATTAAAAAGTTCAACTTGTCGGGCTTTGACCTGAGTCTTTCGCCATGGCTACAGCATCCGATACCGGTGGTCCCTTTGAAGTGAATGTCCCAAGTGAAAGAATTTACCAATATTCCCCTAATTTGGTGGTTGCAAAGGTTGTCAGATAATGGCTTATTTCACAGGTAATTAATCAAGATTATGTACTGGCCTGCTTTGTTTAAAACCAGAAATAACCTAACCCTTCAATTGGTATACTGGTATATTAAAAATTGGGATATTGGTAAATTCCTTCCCCTTCAATTAGTCTATTGAAAATTGGCATATTGATATGGCCACCTTCCTATTTTGTTATATTATAGTTAATTATTCCCATTTACTTGATCTTCTATGCGTTATTGTATTAATTTAGTCTAAATTAACATAAATCACAATGAAATCATTTTTGTTTAGTAGCCTAATGTTCATTTTTCTTTGTAATATCTCATTACAAGCTCAGGATGAAAAACATTTAAGAATCCCCCTCATTGGGGAAGAAGCTCCCTCTTTTGTGGCAAAATCGACCCTTGGAGAAATAAAGTTTCCCCAGGACTATTTTGCCAAATGGAAAATTATCTTTAGCCACCCTGCTGATTTTACCCCGGTTTGTTCTTCAGAAATCCTAGAACTTGCCAAGCTTCAGGAAGATTTCCGGAAATTAAATACCCAAATATTGGTAATTTCTACTGATGGGCTGAACAGCCATATGGAATGGGTCAATTCGCTCGAAAGTATTGAATACAAAAAAGGACCCAAAATGAAGATCAACTTCCCTTTGATTGCTGACGATCAGCTGGAGATCTCCAAGAAATACGGAATGATCCACCCTTCTTATAGTGACAAAAAAGACATCCGTGGCGTATTTATCATCGATCCCGAAAACAAAATCCGTTCTATTTTCTTTTACCCGTCCACAACCGGTCGTAATTTTGATGAAATTGAACGAACCTTAATCGCCATGCAAAATTCTGATAAAGATAATGTGTTGACTCCAGCTGACTGGCATCCCGGTGACGACGTATTGCTGCCAGCTCCTGCCAACAAGAATGATGCGGAAAAAATGCAGCAAAAGAATGACCCCAGGTTCTATTCCTATGCCTGGTATCTTTGGTTTAAGAAAATGAAATAATCGCTTAGAGCAATTGGAATTCAATCACAGGATAGCCCTTCACTCCTTGTGAATTGTAAAATCCAACAAAACGCATTTTGTAATAGGCACCTTCAGTATCTTTTATGATATAAACCAATTTGGTATTAACCGTATATGAAGCCACGGCAAAGTCATACTTTTTCCAATTATATCCAATATAGTCCATCGTATTTTTAAAAGGGAGGCCCTTGACATCGCTGAGGGTCACACTTTCAAACGAATCTATTGAATCGACCACAGCCTCAACATTATTTCTATTGAGTAAAACGCCAGTAACAATATAGGGATACGGGGCACCTAAATCGGTATACAACAAGGTAGTATATTGGGTAAAGATGAGATCATAAGCTCCCTTTACAGGTTCAATTACTTTTGAAATTCCACCAAACTTCGGTGTGAAATAAATAAAATTATAATCTGCCTCTTTGGCAATCGAATATGATTTTTGACTTGAGCCATTAAGGTTGGCAATTCTGAAATAATATGTGCTGTTTTTCAGGCTGTCAAAGATCATCTGTCGCATCCCTAATTCAAAGCCGCTTTCATCCAGTCCCCGGTTGATCACATAAACATGAAGATTGGAAATGGTATCGTTCCCCTGAACAGTAAACCACTTCCCAATAGCCAGGGAATCGAGGTTTCCATCCGATTTGTCGAATTTAAAGTTCATCCCATTGGTATCGATGGCTTGTCCGAACGGACGAATTCCGGCATCAGCAGCTTTCATGAAAGTGCTGGTATTCAGGATAACACGCCATCCAGCTGCACCACACTCAAAACCAAGGTCGAAATCAGACTTAAGATTTGTGGATACTGACTGCCCTTTACCAAGGTCGAAATATACCTGTGATTTATAATACTGACCCATGGCTACGGTATCCGTTTTGACATTCCCAGGTGCATGCCTGGAAACCATCTGATCCTCTTTAAAGCAAGAAGTCAGCAAAAGGAAAATCCCCGAAATAAAATATAGATATTTCTTCATGTCTTTAGTTATACTGGTTGAAGATGAAGGAGAGCTTTACAAAGAATGTTCTTCCCCAACCTATGTTGGTGTCAGTCCCACTACCACTATGAGCACCGCCAGTCGAACCCACTGCAGCAATTGTGGTATTGTTAAATACATTTTTTACCCCTGTTGAAAAGCGGATGCGATTATGCAGGAAGCCTTTGTTTGCGGTAATATCCATTGTATTATAGGCAGAGACAAATCCCTCGACAATAGTATCTTTTTGAAGATACAACTGAGGCATCTTGCCATTATATTTATAAAAAACCGAAAAGCTAAGCTCCTGCTTTGGAATCTTAAAGGTTAAGTCTGAACTAACATCTGGTGTATACTTGAATTCACTCACATGAGCTTGTGACGATGATACCGAATTCAGCCTGCCAGTCTCTGCAAATCCAAGGTTCACAGTAAGATGGGGATAGATATTCATCCCGACTTTTAGTTCTCCTCCCAGTGTTTTATAGCGGTCAACATTGACGTAAGTATATAATGTGCCAGACCTTTGTGCCAGCGTTATAATGTCATGAATATCATTATAAAACCCATTGAGTTCTGCCCTGTATGCTAAATCCTTTAGTTCATGATTAAAAGCCAGGTTGAAATTGAAGTTATTCGAGTTTTCTGCTTTGAGATTCGGGTTTCCCTGGACATTGTGATTGATGTCGACAAAATACAAATACAGTTCCTTTAATGCCGGGGCGCGGAATCCCCTGGAATAACTAGCCCGTAAAGAATAAACTTCATTTATATTCCATTTTGTACTTAATGAATAAACGAGTGGCGCTGTATATTTCGTGTTATAGATGAACCGGAAACCAGGCTGAATAGACAACACCGCAACTGGTTCATATTTAAGACTCAAATAAGCAGCATAATCACCAATCTGCTGTTTCGTCCCTAAAATCCGTTTTCCACTACCATTTTCGCTATTTAAATCCACACCTCCCTGGTAATTTAGTTGCTTATTTTCATCACTCAAAGCATATGACGAACGTAACATCCAGGAACTCATCTTCGTTGTATCCTGGTCTTCAGGATTGGTGGTTAAGATCTCATTCAAAGTAGTCAGGTCATTAAAATAAGTGTTTTTGATCCGGTCGTAGGCTGACCAGGAACCCAGAAAATTCACAAAATGTGTTTTGTCAAACTGATGTGAACCTTCCAGCCTGCCAGAATAACGAATCGTATAGTAATACGAATCAAAAGCCGTTTCGTGATAAGGAGGCAGCAAATTGCCTTTATCTTCTAGTTTTTCATTGAAATATTGTGCCGCTAGTTTTATTTTAGTTTTCTCCAGCGCATAGATATAATAGGTGTCAAACATATACTGGCGCTTGGGCTTCCAGGTTTTTGAGCGTGTCGTGTCTTCCACCGAATATCCATCAAAAAAATGCCTTCCGCCTTCAAAAGAAAAAACATTTCGTTTCCGATTCACTGAAACGCCCCCATCAATATTAAAAACGCCGACACTTTCATAATAAGGATCAACGTGAGCGCCAATTTTAGCGACTTTGTTTTCCTTGGTGATGATGTTAATGACACCAGCCAGGGCATTGCTGCCATAGATGACCGACATAGGGCCTTCAATAATCTCAACATGATCTACATTATTGAGGTTGATCTGGCTGAGGTCGATACCGCCATTCATGCGGCCAATGATTGGCACGCCATCCATCAGGAATTTTACATTTTCGCCCGACATCCCTTGAAGACTTAGCGAAGTTCCCAGAACAGCATCTTGTGAAACCCTCATATTAAGCTGGCCTTGAAGCAGATCCGTTAAGGTATTGGCTCCTTTCTGTTCTATCTGCCTGCTGTTGATCACATTGATTTTATAAATTGACTTGTCAACTTTTTCGGGAGTGTATTGCGCAGTAACGACAACCTCGTTCATGCTGAGAACTGTTGGTTTTAACTCAACTGTAATATTTTGACCCGGTTTAACAGTATCCAAATATGTTTCATAACCAACAAAAGAAATAGCGAGTTTTGACCGCTCTTTACAGTCATTGACCGCTTTGCCATTCAGGTCGGTAACCAGGTGTTTTTGTGTCTTATTTTTCATGCCCTCAAGACATACATGAGCAAATGGTATCGTTTCCCGGCTTTTCAGGTCGATGACCTTAATTAAAGCCTGCTGACCCGAAACCAATGCGGGGGTCAGCAGGCTGAGAGAAACAAACAAACAAACAAACAAACAAACAAACAAACGACCTTTACTCATTGTAAATAATTATAATTCACAATTATAATGAAGCTAAGAGGAAAGAATCCTCTAAGCATTTTTTACCTGTTGACAATCAATTTTTTGGTGATATTTACCAGTCCTGACTGAATATTGAAAGTGTAAACCCCTGGTTTAAATTCATTTACATTCATATTCATTTGATTTGTACCACTCACAAGTTCAATACGATCATTGTATACGATATTCCCAAGGAGATCAAAAACCTTCACTTCGGCGGGGCCATGGGTTTCAGTGAAAAATTTCACGTTCAGAACATCGCCAACCGGGTTTGGATAAAGCTCCAGGCTGGCAGGGTTGTTATTCATGGCAATGCCGGTAACAGAAATTTTAGATTTCCCGAAGACGATCTTGCCGGTTGCGCTTCCGCCAAACTTGTTGAAAGCCATTCTGTAAACATCACCAGCCTGGTCTCTGACGAAAAAGATCAGGGAATCTTCAACGGACCATGATGTGCCGCTAAATGTTTTCCAGTTCCAGCCAATGGGCTGACGTGTTTCATCAAAACCAAGCGAACCCCATGCCATGAAGGCAGGATCAACCTGTGCATACCTTTCAACGCCAATCACTGGATTGCTCAAGACTCCCATAACAGGGTAGGGTGTTCCATTAGGTTGAACCGACATATATTTTGTAAAGAGCAAATCCCAGTTGGCCTTTGGAGCCTGGAAATCTACCACAACATTAGTCTGAAGGTCATAACCTACGAAATCCTTGGTCATATAAGGATTACAATCCATCGCGATATCATGAGCATCTGTGCCATCCATATTGGCATACTTGAAATAATAAGTTGCACCAATAGAATTCTTCAAATAGACAAAGATCTTTTTCAAGCTGCCATTTCTGAGCTTTACGATGTAAAGAGAGTCCCCGTGGAGATTGTGCGTGATGCTGTTATAAACGCACCATCCGTAATTCGGGTGACCGGTAGCTGAACGGCTGAATGCGCCATTTTCCCAATCCTCAGGGTCATTATAATACACCGGGAATGTTGAAAGCCCAATGGTATCCATTGTAGCATATCCTGATGTGTCTGACTTTGGATAACTGTATAGAACAACACCGGAACCATCGTTGATCAGGATACTTGAGCTATAAGCAAAAGTACGGAAGGCAAGATCCCAGGTATTTCGCGCATGAGAAGAGACCTGTCCATTGGACATGCTGTAATATATCTCGTTAGAATAAGTAGCACCCATGGTTACTGAGTCATTGACCATGACCTGTGATTTGGCTAGTCCAGAAAATGCCAGAAATGCGACGAGAAGAATGCTTTTGGTAATGATGTAGTAATTTGTTTTCATGATAGTATAAATTGTGATAATTAATAGTCTAATTCCGGATACATCAAAAGATGTAAAGTGATAAAATGAATTGATCTGATAATTAAAAATGAATGTTTTGGGATTTGCTATATAATAAATAGCAGGAAAATCCGGTCTGGAAAATGAACAGTTCTCCCCAAAGGAGACACATATCAAACGGATTTATTGGAATCTTAGCAAACTGGAGGAGCCCGCAAACCGCAGGAGCCGGGATCATAAGCAGAAGGCTTGAGATCCTGAAATTGAAAAGGCATGACATTCATCGCGAAAACAGGACCCGAATAAGGATTCAGGTCAACAAGCGGGAAGTCGGCAACAGAAACCGGTGGAACTGAGGCTTCGTCAGTATTGGATGACCAGGAGGCACAGACACCTGCTTTGGCTTTTTCGCGTTTGAAGACAGCGAAGGTTGGATTTAATTGCTTTTTCCAGATTTGGTGCTGGTGGAAGTTGATCAAGGATCCGAAGTACATCCAAACTATAGCGATAGCCCAAGCTACAGCTAAGTATTTTTTGAATGTCATTGATGTCCTCACTTCAGTAATTATTATTTCCGGCACAAAATTAATTCTTTCCACCTCTTGTGAACAAAAAAACAATGTTAATATTGGTTATTATGTCAGTTTAATTTCAGTCTAAATTAAATTTATCAGCGGAAACTCAGGCCTAATAAGGAATTCAGGTGTTTGTTTTCTTAAATATTATTTTTGCTGGCTCCCCATCTCCCGGGATAGTCGTACTTGAATTATTATGGTCATGGCACCTCATCCCCCAACTCCCCCAGATAAGGCCGGGGGATTAGGGGCCACGATCTACTACCTTACCAATGAAAGCTTCTCTAAAGTCTTTACCCCCTTTTCCGTTGTGAGCGTGAGGAAATATAAGCCCGGGTTAAGGGAGCTGACATTAATCTGATTCGTACTCTTCCCTTGCGCAATATTCAGTTGCCGGCTCATCACATCTTTCCCGCTCAGATCCGTAATTTCTGCGGACAATTGCATTGGATAGGCAGATTCGAGGCTGAGACTGAAGGATTCCCTGACAGGATTCGGGTAAATCCCCAATACTACAAAATCTTTGATCACAGGATTCTCATCAATTCCTATGATTCCTGAAGGCGTTTTTACCAAAACCAGGTTATTAACCAATGGATTTGCATCACTAAGGGTGATGATCGCAGGGACAGTAGGAATTCCAGCCACCTCCGCGTAAACCAAATAGGTTCCATTGGCCAGGTTATTGAATGAGAACTTCCCAAAAGCATCTGAATAAACCACGGCTATTACCTCGTAGTTCATATTAAACAGCATAATCTCAACATTCGGGATCCCATTACCGGAATTGGTCATCTTCAAACCCTGGGTGAGGGTCCCGCTGATACTTCCGTTGCCGGGAATCGGGCCCAGGATAGGGACTAAATTTATATTGTAAGCAGAATCCGGAGTTCCGATTACAATAGGAGTAGCACTTCCCCAAAAAAGACTGCTTTGATCATAAGTTGGGCTGTAAGTATCAAAGAAGGCCGAATAACAACCCGGTTTGGCATAAAGATAATACGTTCCCTGGGGTAAACTTCCGCCAACGGTAAATGATCCGTTACTATTAACATTCCATGTATAATACAAAACATAACTGTTATCCACAGGATTCTGATAATACAATGAAATGGTTCCGGCATCCAGACTGGCTCCTCCTGCAGTCACTTGTCCGCTAAGTTGAACTTCAGCCGGGCCAACCAAAATCGTGCGGGTAGAAATATAAACACTTCCATTTGCGTCAATTGTCGTGAGGCTAACAACATAAGCCCCTTCGGCAACATAGAGATGCGTGCAATTAGAAACGGAATCTATAACCCCATCACCAAAATTCCAATGATAAGTATACGGAGCTACGCCATTTAAAGCACTCCCCCAGAAAGAATGATTTAAGTAATTACCATCAGCAAAGCGATTGTAATAATGTGTGTTTTGAATATAAAGAGAGTCACACCAGGTACTTTGACAGCCAGTTGCAGTAGTCGTGGTCAGGCAAACCAAATATAATCCAAAATCGTTAAAGGTATGCGATGGATTTGCCTGGGTAGCAAACTGCCCATCACCAAAGTTCCAGACATACGAAATGGGACTTCCTACCGAAGTATCATTGAATTGAACCGTAAGACCACCGAGCGAAGTATCAATCGTAGAATAAAACAAAGCCTGGCATGTGTCATTCCCAAAAACAAAAACATCGCCCTCATAATAATCCCAGCAGAAATTGGGATTTTCTGCCATTAAGTTGACATGGTAAACACCAGCATGCCAGTAAACATGATACGGATTGACATCATAAGAACCTGTACCATCGCCAAATAACCAGGTGTAATAATTTGCATTCCCAACAGAAGTGTTTGTAAAATGAATCCCGTTCCCATTCATGCTATCATGGGAATAGGTATAGTCAGCATAATAGATAGCCGGGGTAAAAATCGTAAGGGATTTACAGACTGTATCATGACAATTATTGACACCCGAAACGATGAGGCAGATCTGGTAGGTACCGGCAGAATCAAAGGTATGATCCGGCATGGCCAGGCTGGAAGTATGACCATCCCCAAAATCCCAATGGTAAGTGGTAATATCACCGGGTTGACCCATATAAAAATGATAGCTCAGTCCGCTGCAATCGCTGGTAAATGACTGGGGATTGAAATTTGCATTGCAGTTGGTCGAGGTTTCATCATTTAATAAGGGCTTATTTTCTGCCATTCCTAAAGCAGAAAAGACGAGTATAAACAGGCTGATCGAGAGTAGTTTTTTCATGAATCCAGGAAGTTTGGAAGATTATTATTTTCCGGCAGAAACGATACATAACAGACCCGGAAATATGAGCTGAGTTGCCTGGGAAATAGTGAATTATATTCACCACAAAGGGCACAAAAGAAAACCACACAAAGGACACAAATATATTTCTGTGTACTCTGTGTGGTTTCTAAAACCTGTGTCCTCTGTGAGAACAAAACTTCAAATCAATTATTGCATTTTAGAAAGCTTGACCGTGGTCTTTTTCCCATTTTCATGCGTGAGCGTAAGGGTGTAAAACCCTGGCTGCAGCTGGCTAATATCGATTTGTGAGGTAGTATTTCCCTGGCCGATGTTCATTTGCTGATTCAGCACAACTTTACCAGTGAGGTCGAAAACCATTGCAGTAAGTTTTTCAGGGGCTAAGGTCTCAATACTTACATTAAGCACATCTCTTGCAGGGTTAGGATAGATCATCGTTTCAGACAGGCCGGCTAAGACAGGTTTGTCATTAATTCCGAGTGCAATTCCGTTGGGTGTCATCACAAGTCCAACATTGCTGTTTACCGGATTGTTTGCTGTTAAAGTCGTTACATAAGGTGTGGTTGGCAAACCAGTAACTTCAGCATAAACCTTATAGGTACCCATGGCAAGATTTGAGAAATTGAACAGACCTGCAGCATCGGTATATTTTATTGAAAGGGCCTGGTTGCTTGTGTTCAGCAATAAAATTTCAACATGAGGCACCGGAGGACCCTGAACGTTAAACTTGGCTCCCTGTGTTAAAATACCACTGATGCTTCCGTTTCCGGCATTGGGTGTCAACAGCTGAACCAGTGCGATGTCATAAGGATTGGCTGCGGTTCCCAGTGTGATGGCTGTGGCGCCTGCCCAGAAGACACTGCTCTGGTAATAGGCTGGAGAATACGTGGTATAATAGGCTGAATTTGCAGCAGGAGCGGCAAGGATGTAATAGGTACCTGCGGCAACATTGCTAAACCAATACATTCCTGAAGAATCGATAATTGTCGTATCCATCAGGTACAGATTGCTTGTAGCAGGATTTTGAATATAAAGGTAGACCTGACCATAATCCAGGTAATTGCTGCCTGCAGTGACCTGACCAAAGAGATAAGGAACAGAATTGCCTACATAACTATATTGACTGGAAGTGGAAGAACATCCGTTACCGTCGACGACAGTCAAAGTAACTGTATAATAACCAGAGCTGGCATAAGTATGGGTTGCGTTCATCCCTGTTCCGGTGTTTCCATCTCCGAAATTCCAGGTATAGGTAATTGGAGCAACACCATTCAATGAGAAGCCGGCAAAAGTGGCAGTCAGTCCTGTAGAATTCTGGATGAAATAATTGGAACAAGGGAGAGCCCCTACCCAAATGCTGTCGCAATAAGTATCTGTGCAGGTGGCGCTGGTGATTGTCAGGCAAACATTATACGATCCCGGGCTTGTGTAGGTATGCACAGGATATTGTGATGCGGAAGTACCACCATCGCCAAAAGTCCATGCAAATGTGGTTGGACTCCCTGTAGATGCATTAAAAAAGCTAATGACTCCTGAAGTTGGGTTGCTGGAATCCGGAGCTGAATAGAACAAAGCCTGACAAGTAGTTGGCGTACCTGAACAAATCTGGAAATTTACCACCATGGTGGTGCCTCCGATAAATACGGATGTCTGGTAACTGGCATTCCCATTACAGTCAATGGTATAAAGATAGAAAGTGATAGGATTGCCGGTTGGAACACCTGTGGCAGTGGCCAGATATTGCCCGCTGCTGTTGGTTATCGCCTGGTTGTAAAAGAAAAAAGCCGGGACACTGCTGTCCGACATAATATAAACTGTTTGGTTGGCTATGGGTAGCCCGCTAGTGATGTTTGTCACCGTTCCACTAATTTGGAGTGTGACTGCATAATTAGCCCCACTGAAAAGAAGCGCTAAGATGCTGATGAGTAGTAATCGTTTCATAATTTTTTGTTTTTTTAGGTGATATTGTGTTGTGATGAAATTCGTTCCTGACTATAAGACGAGACTTTTGCCAAAGGTTGGGTTTCAAATCTAAAAAAAATATTATTTCCTTCAAAGTTAATAATAAAAGGACACCCAACCTTTTCAAATTTCTGCGTCTTATCCTTGAAAAAACATTCTCCTGATTTCCGGTATTTTTCCGGACAAGCTAAGCAAAATGGGTATCCCACAGCTACGTTCGAAGCATAAAGCTTTCAATGCTGGCAGTCATAACGACTGTTTTGCCTTATCTTTGCCTGAAACCACTAGTCCGGAACCCATGCAGATTGGCATATCCAAAGAGATGATTGAGAACTGCAGGCACAACGACCGGAAAGCCCAGCATTCCGTATATAAGCAGCTATTCAGCAATTCGCTGAAGATCTGTAAGCGCTATAGCAACAGTCCCGATGAAGCTGCAGAGGTATTAAACTCAGGATTTCTCAAAGTATTCACTCAAATAGACCAATACAACGGAAAAGGCAGTTTTGAAGGCTGGGTTAGCCGGATCATGGTCAACACCTCCCTGGACCATCTGAGAAATGAGAAAAAATATCATGAGCATTTTATATTCCCTGAAAATCTGGGTGAAATCCCGGCAGAAGAAAGCTCGGATTTCCAGGTTCAGGAAGAGATCAGTTTGGATGTTTTATACCAGATGATCCATGAATTACCACCAGCAAGCAGAATGGTATTTAATTTATTTGTTTTTGAAGATTTTAGTCACGAGGAAATCAGTAAAGAATTAGGCATATCAATAGGCACTTCAAAATGGCATTTGTCCAGTGCCAGGAAAAGCCTGCAGGAAAAAATTACAAAAGTGTATCAGGAATTTCAATGACAAAAACCATGGAAATGGATAACAACATAGACAAACTCTTTAAAGACGGCCTTGCGAAAGACAATCCGCCTTTCAAGGAGGAATACTGGCAAAACTTTGAGAAGATGTTCAATGCGGCACCTGCTGCAGGAACGTCAGTAACAAACACCGGATTAAATTCCGTGCTTGGTTCTATAACTTTTACCAAAGGCATCATTGCCATCGTTTCTGTAGTAGCGATAACCTCTTTGGTATATTTCGGCATAAAAAATACCCGCACTGATCCCCCGGCACAGCAGTTCACCGCCATGGCCACTGATTCTTCTGTCTCAAACAATGAAAATAAAAACACAAACGCTAAGAGTACAAATCAGTTCCAAAAAAGCTCCAAAAATCCATCCCCGGAAAACACCGGAAAACAGTTATACTCCGAAAATTCAAATCCACAAAAACAAGCAATACAAAAGCAATCCAGTAATTCATTAAACATAGGAAACCCACGTAAAAATGCAGCAAACCCAACAGCAGTTTCTGCTATTAATTCAAAAGAAAAAACAGTAGTAATTAAAACAAATTCAGCAACAGAAAAAATATATTCCAGCGAATCTGGTATTCAACAAAATAAACCAAACTTCACAACAAATCAAGCGAAGCAATCAGCTTTTTCCAGCCAGGATAACTTAGCGGAAACCCCTGCTATTTCTAAGGATCAGGAAAATAATAAGCCGCTTGGGGAAACCATTTCAGAAAAGAATACTGTTGAATCTACTCCTGCTATAAATAAAGAAAACAATCCGAAAGGTGATTCAGAAAAAACAGAAAACAATTCAGAAAAGACAGCCAGCCAATCTATAACTGCCGTTAGGGATTCAACAGAGCAAACGCCTGAATCAACTGCAATCAATCCTGCAATACCTGTTTTCGATATTAAAAAAGATTCCAAACTCAAGTTTTTTGTCGTGCCAGGAATTGCTTTGTTTAATACAATCGGGAATACCACTGATTTTAATCCTGCCACCAGGACTGCCTTTCAATTCGGACTTGGAATCTCTTATAAATTCAATGAAAATCTATCCCTTTGTGTGGAGGGAAATGTGCTAAAAATCAATGGATTCAAATTCGATAAATCAAGTATACAAACTGACTATCTTTTTAATGAATGGATGAGTGAACGCCGCATTGAAAACAGGGGATTCGCCTTCCTCAATGTTCCTGTTTTATTGACATATCATCTAAACCATCATAATTTCACAGCAGGCCCCACAGTGAGATATTTGCTTTCTTCCACAGGAGAAAAAACCATTAGAGATTCCACCTTGAATATTTTGCAATACAGCAACAGCAAAGCGGATAATTACCTGTCTGGATTCAACAGGTTTCAGGCAGGGCTTGCCCTTGAATATTCATATGAATTCTATCATCAGAATGCAATCCTCATCAGGTATACGTATTTGTTGAATTATTTCAATGACAATAACTATTATGCAGGATCGAAAAACGAAAAATTGAATTCCATATTTATCGCATTCAGGTTTCGGATTTATTAATTTACAGATTATGAAAATCACACAAAATATATATTATTTACTTGCATACGGATTATTGCTGATCGCCACTTTAAGCGCTTGTCAGAAAACGGATCTGCCACCTTCAAAAACAGGAGATCCGCGCTTGTTTATCCGTGGCACGTTTAAAAATAAAAATGTTGACCTGTCAATTGGAAATTCATCGGTTACAGGAACTCCGGAAATGAAATATGTTTCAGAAGACAGTATGAATGTCCCGACTTTTATTTTTAATATTGTTGACAATCAAAACCCGTCAGGCTTGTCGGTAAAATTGAGTTTTGTTAATTATGCCAGTCAATTTGGAGTCATCAACAATAGGGACCTTGACAGCACATTTAAACCCGGCAATAAAAAGATTGACAATTACTTTTATAACCCGGCAAATCCATTTCGTTTAAATACATGTACTTTCCTGGTAAGTGACAGTACCGGCAATTATTCTTCAAGGAAATTTTCACCTGATAACAGTTATTGTGTTATCGACAGTGTCAGTGATCTCGTTTGGTTTGATCATAAGACGTATAAAATGATCTATCTGAGCTTTAATGTAATGATGACCTCAACGCCATTCCCTGATTCCACTACATTTTTACCGTTTTCAAACGGGAAGGCTGTGATTGCATTCCCCAAAGAATAAGACCAAAAAAAACAGCCAGAAAGCAAATTACTCTCTGGCTGCAGGACTCAAAATAATGAATAAGCTATTGTATTATTGAAAGTTTCATTGTTGTCTTCTGACTAGATTCACGGGAAAGGCTCAGTGTATAAAGTCCGGGCTGCAGTTGGGACGTTGGTTGCATCAGCTTGATATTGGCCACTGGAATTGGTTATCTAAAGTCCTTTGGTAAAGATTGAAATATTACAGCCTGAAAACCTGGATTTTCCTTAGAGCAGGAAGTGCGCCATCCACCCGGATTCTAATAAAATACAAGCCGGGATTTAAAGTCTGAAGTGGGATTTTCAGTGTATTGGAACCCATCACAAACCGCTGTTCCACCTGCCTTAAAATTCTACCTGAGAGGTCGATCAGTTGTATGTGTGCCATGGCAGGGGTTTTCCGCACAACACATATGTTACATTCGGAACTTGCAGGGTTTGGGAAAGCCTGGGAAACCTGGGAAATCAATTCTGGCTCAGAGATCCCGATGACATTATCCGGAACGACCAGGTCGACCAATGCTGCATCAGGAAAACCGTTACCGGCTTGGAAAGCCTGGGCTTCGAGAAATCTCCCGGGGATTTCAACTTTGAGATAATGCAAACCCGGAGAAATCCCCTGAAAAGCATAAGCCCCGTCGGGCCCGGCAATTCTATAGTCAATTGCCTGCATCAGGCTGTCGAATAGCAAGACCTCCACATAGGCCAGGGGAAATGGGGAGGTCGCAGAACCCAGGCTGACGTTCCCTGAAACAGAAGCAGCACCCATGATGGCATTAGGAACAACGGAAAGGCTAATATCCGCGTTAAACAAATTCTGATTCAAGTGAATCATACTTGCCGATTGCCAAAGTAAAGAAGCCTGGCTATAGGCAGGGAAATAAGTTGTGGATGAAGGGCTTTCCGGGGCAAAGGCTTTTATCACATAATCTCCGCCGGGTACCTGGTAAAAATAATAAACGCCATTGGGATTTAAAGTGGCCGTGTCCAGGGCAAGATATTCAGGGGAGGCTGGTTTGTAAAGGATGACCTGCCCGGCGCTTAAAGGGAAAAAGCTGCCAAAGACTTGTCCGCCCAAATTATACAAAGGCGGAGAATAACAAATCGTGAAATTCTGAATGAAATTATATAATGGACTACCTACAATTGCAGCATGAACCTGGCTGTTGCAATCATAGGTATATATTTGAAGCGTATACATCAAATTCGATGGGACCCATAGCGTGTCGAAGTAGAATCCGCTGCTGTTCGTCAGGGTTGAATCGAAAATGTTGATCGTTGACAATGAATCTGTGACAAAATAAACCTTGTAATTGGAGATTCCTGATCCGCTCGCAGAGTCTTTCACAAGGCCCTGTATCGTGACAGGCACATTGATGGTGCTGTCGGGTGCAGCCTCAGCAGTCAGCCTACAGAAAAACAACAAAAAGAAGATCGTCAGCAGTTTTTTCATTTATCTGTTTTTACCACTTATAAAAGATCCCTGCCTGAACACCCCAATAAACAGGACTACCAACAGTAATTTTTGTCTTATCATATGGATCGCTCAGGTATTCGTTGATCGTAGGAGCCAGGTTGACTCCAAAATTCGGTTTGATGTTCCAGTCTATGTCGGCTTTAAGCATCCACTGAACATTGGTGCTCACATAGGATGGACTTGCACTTTCATAGCTATAAATATGGGACTCAGGTGTTAGATTCTGAAAGCCGTTTCCACTTTGATTAAGGAGGATTCCAAACAATAATCCCCCTTTTACACCAATGGTAAAGGCTCCCAGCTGTTTTTCCATTCCAATAAGGACAGGGATTTTCAGGAAAGAATAGGTGGATTTGTGGCTGAATTTTTTGGTGCTAAGTGCTGAGCTAAATACTGAATCTGTCGAATAATAATAATTCGGGACCAGCTGTCCACCCTGAAAGGCAAAGGCAATAGAGTCGAGGTTTTGATAGGTCCCCAGGAAATCGAAGCTTTGAACATTATAATTCTGGTTCCGGCTCTCACTATTATATTCCAATCCTGATTCGATCACAATATTGTTTCGGCTGTATCGAAGCGCCAAACCAGTGGCATATCTTGTAGAAGCAAAGGCTTCCTCGATTTTCCCCTTAAGGTATTCGGGACGATAATATGCAGTCAGCATATAATTCCCGGCAATCTTGAAATAAGGACTTTTCGTGCTTGAGTTCGGTAAAAAGCTATAGTTATAATTGTCTTTTCTGAGAGATTGGATATAATAAGTGTTGTTGATGTCAGCCAGCAAAAGAACTGGTTTTGGATTGATTGCGACAAGGGAAGCTAAAGGCAATTCTTCAATCGTGGTGATGGTTTCCCTTTGTCCGCCAGGCAGTATGATAGGTGGATACTGTTGCGTAAGCCTGATTTTATTTTTGGGGCTTTTTTCAAGGGGCACGCTATTCTTAAGATTTATTGCAGCAGAGGAATAGCCTATTGTTTTCTGATCAGTGGACAGCTCAGAAGTTGAAGGAGCCAGGGCCTCTTTTTCAGTTTTCAAGACTGATTTTTGAAGCTGGGGTATAACAAGCTGGGAAGATTGTTTTTCTTTGGAAGCCCTGGAATCCTTATTCCCGGCGATGAAATACACCAAGCCAGCAGTTACGATGAGGCCCCCGATGAGCGTCAACAAGATGCCACTATCTGAGCCAGGGAAATATTTCCCAAAAGGCTTATAGGGTAATTTCTGAACAATTCCCTGCCATAACTCTGTGCGGGGCTGTTCTTTATAACCACCGAGCTTTTCCCTCAGGAGGTCATCGATCATTTTGTCTTCATCACTTTTCATATCCTGACAAAATTTTGTTTTCTTTTATTTCTGCCTGTAGCAGTAGTTTCTTTAAATATTTCCGGGCTTTGCTGAGTTGGGATTTCGAAGTATTGTCTGAGATCCCGAGCATCTCACCGACTTCTTTGTGATTCAACCCTTCAAAAACATGAAGGTTTAACACCATCCTGTAGCCATCGGGCAGTTCCTGAACCAGCTTCATCAGGAGTTTGGTGTCGATATTTGACTCCCCATTGCCCCCATTATAATCAGGCTGTGTGGTTTCATCATCAATACCCATCTCCTGGATGTTTTCGACCAGGATAAACTGCTGTTTCAAGGATGCATGGTAGTGGTTGATGGCGGTATTGACCATAATTCGCCGCATCCATCCTTCAAAAGATCCTTTGCCGCTGTATTGATCAACCCGACCGAATACTTTCAGGAATCCCTCCTGTAAAATATCTTCCGCTTCCTCCCGGCTCCTGGAATAGCGCAGACATACGCCAAACATCGTAGAAGCAAACCTTTGGTAAAGTTCGCTCTGCGCACGACGTTTGCCGTCCCTGCATCCAGCTATCATCCTTTCTTCGGCGTCCATTCAGCTAATATCAGATTAAAAGACAAGATTTTAACTATAGGGTTGCCCGAAACTTCATATCAAAAGACATTTATTACAAAAAGACCTGTATTTCATCAAATTTCTTAATTTTAGAAGCTGTAAATCGAAAATTTAGAACAATAGCAAACCCCTCATTTCCAAAATATTCCAAATTATTAATTTCGCAATCTGCAAGAAATAATATGAAAACTATAGACAATTTCAACTTCACCAACAAAAAAGCCCTGATCAGGGTCGATTTTAATGTTCCCTTGAACGATACGTTTCAGATTACCGATACCACCCGCATTGACGCCACCATCCCGACGATCAATAAAATATTGTCTGAAGGCGGATCTGTGATCCTGATGTCACATTTAGGCAGGCCGAAAGATGGCCCTGCAGAGAAATATTCTTTGAAACATCTCTTGCCATATCTCCGGGAAGTCTTTACAACGGAAGTCCTCTTTGCCGACGACTGCATCGGCACCAGTGCCACAAGCCTTTCTGCTGCGCTAAAACCCGGACAGATCCTGCTTTTGGAAAACCTCCGTTTTTATAAAGAAGAAGAAAAAGGAGATGAAGCCTTTGCTGAGAAACTCAGTAAACTCGGCGATGTTTATGTAAACGACGCTTTTGGCACCGCCCATCGTGCCCATGCCTCCACCGCTGTGATTGCAAAGTTTTTCCCTGTTGAAAAGATGTTCGGTTATGTGATGGGAAACGAAATATTGAACATTAACAAAGTCCTGGTCGACACCAAACGCCCGTTTACAGCCATCCTGGGTGGCGCAAAAGTCAGCGGCAAAATCCAGATCATCGAAAATATGCTTGACAAAGTCGACAACCTCATCATCGGCGGCGGGATGATGTTTACTTTCATCAAGGCAAAAGGCGGGCAGATCGGCAGCTCGATGGTAGAAGATGACTTGCTTTCTCTGGCCTTAGAAACCATGGAAAAAGCCAAAGCCAAAGGCGTAAATCTTTACATCCCAAGCGACGCGATCATTGCTGATGCTTTTAACAATGACGCCGACAAAAAGGAATGCGATGCTTATCAGATCCCTGAAGGCTGGCTCGGACTTGACATCGGACCTGTGACCAAAGAACACTTTGCAGAAATCGTCATGAAAAGCAAAACGATTTTATGGAACGGGCCGATGGGCGTTTTCGAAATGAGCAGCTTTGAAGAAGGGACGAAAAATATCGCCAATACTGTTGCTGCGGCGACACGGGCTGGTTCTTTTTCACTGATCGGAGGCGGAGATTCAGTGGCAGCCATCAACAAATACGGACTGGAGGAAGCCGTGAGTTATGTCTCTACCGGCGGAGGTGCTATGCTCGAATTCCTGGAAGGCAAGATCTTGCCTGGCATCCAGGCTATTGAGGAAGATTAAAAAGGACTCTCAGGAAGGTATTCCCTTTTAAGCGATTTGATCTCAGGCAAAACCAGCGGACCAATACATTTTATGGATTTGTAAAAGAATGACTTTTGCTGTTGTTCTTTGCTTAATACATCTCCGGAAGTTGCTATGTTGTTCACGATCATCAGTACAAAACTGAGTATCAACGCTTGTTTCAGAACACCAAAAACGATGCCGAGCAATTTATTGAGCCAGCCTAAAAGCATCATTTCAACTGATTTCTCCAGGACTTTTCCCACGAAATAACCTCCAATCATGACGACGATAAAAATAAAGAGAAATGAGAAGATGGGTAAGTAAGTCGCCTGGATATCAAAAGTTGATTTTAGAAAACCTGAAGCCAGTTTTGCAAAGTGAAAGCCGGCCCATATGCCAAGGATAAAACAGATCAGGGTGATCATCTCCCGGATAAACCCACGGCGGAAACCTTTAAAGGCAGCCCAGGCCAGGAAAACACCGGTAAGGATATCAAACCACTGCATCTATTGCTTCAATCGACGGGTAAGTTCGGTAGAATAGACGAATTCATTCAGCTCTTTGTTGTCGCTCCGAAGAATCTCTTCTTTGTCACCTTCCCACCAGAGTTTGCCCTTGTTGATATAGGCAATTTTATCCCCGATCTCCATCACAGAATTCATGTCATGCGTGTTTACAACCGTTGTAATATTGTATTCAACCGTGATTTCCGAAATCAGGTTGTCAATGACATTGGCCGTGATTGGATCAAGACCGGAGTTAGGCTCATCACAGAACAAATACTTAGGATTTAGGGCAATGGCCCTGGCAATAGCAACACGTTTTTTCATCCCTCCGCTGACTTCTGAAGGGTACAGCTTGTTCACATTCACCAGGTTAACACGGGTCAGGCAAAAATTAGCACGATCTCTCTTCTCAGCCAATGTCATTTTTGTGAACATGGTGAGTGGAAACATTACATTTTCCTCTACTGACAATGAATCAAACAAAGCACCACCCTGGAAAAGCATCCCGATTTCCTGGCGGATATCTTTCATTTCTGAAAAAGACAGACTGGAGATCTTACGATCATCATAATTGATTTCCCCGCTGTCGGGGGTAAAGAGCCCAACGAGACACTTCATCAAAACGGTCTTCCCTGATCCGCTTTGGCCAATGATGAGGTTGGTTTTTCCCTCTTTAAATGTCACTGAGACATCATCAAGAACGAGTTTGTCACGAAAGGACTTGGTAATATTCCGCGCTTCTATCATGACAGCAAAAGTTGTGTGAGAACCAGGTTAAACAGGATGATGAAAATACTGCTTTGCACAACAGCTTTCGTGCTGGCGTGCCCGACTTCCAGCGCGCCACCCTTGGTATTGTATCCAAAGTAGCCTGAAATAGAGGTAATGAGAAAAGCGAAAACCACTGTTTTTACAATGGCATAAAAGACATCATATCCCTTAAATTCATATTGAATTCCATAAATAAATTCCCAGGAAGGGACCATTCTTGTGACAATGCCTGCCAGGTAACCCCCGAAAATGGAGACAAACATACTAATGATGATCAGGATCGGGTTGATGATCATGGCAGCTACAATCTTTGGCAGGATGAGATAACTGGCAGAATTGATCCCCATAATCTCGAGAGCATCAATTTGTTCTGTAACTTTCATCGTCCCAATCTCTGAAGCGATACGTGACCCCACTTTGCCGGCAAGAATAAGACTGATAATGGTCGGTGCAAACTCAAGGATCATCGACTGACGCGTAGCGAAACCGATGGTATACAAGGGAATCAGCGGACTATCTATGTTAAAGGCGGTTTGAATTGTGACAACCGCACCCATGAATAAAGAGATAAAAATCACGATACCTAGTGACTGAAGCCCCAGGAATTCAATTTCAACGAGGATCTGGCTATAATAAATATGCTTCTTCTCCGGTTTGAAGAAGACCCTGCGCATTAACAGGAGATAGGCTCCGAGGTCTTTTAAAATTTGAATCATCTCTCTGTCTGCGAAGGTAATTAATGAAAAGTATAAAACTTACCTTTGTGCCATGAAATTTCATCTCAGGAAAATAAGCACCCTATTTTTTTTAAGCCTGATCATCGTTTTGGGTTTCAGTTGCAGCCCAGCAAAGCAGGCCGGCTCAAATATGCCCAGGAAATCCCATAAAGGCTGTAACTGCCCGAAATGGACCAATAAGTCCTTAGATATCAAGCACTTTACTAAGACTTATGCCTGATTCAAAAGTTGAAATCCTCTCTGCATTTTTACCTCCCGACAGCCTTCCTTTGGTTGAGGAATTGATTGACCGTTGGAACTTTAGTCTGAAAATTACCCGCAAACGCAGGTCGAAAGTTGGAGATTATCGGCCACCTCAAAGAGGGAAAGGACATCAAATCACTGTAAATCACGACCTTAACCCATATGCGTTTTTATTGACCCTGATTCACGAAATTGCGCATCTCGTTGTTAATGAATCCTATAGAAGACGGATGCCGCCACATGGGAAAGAATGGAAGGTTGCTTACCGCGAATTATTGATCCCGTTTTTTTCATCAGAGATATTTCCTCAAGACATCAAAGCAGCGATCGACCATTATTTCAATCGCCTGGGAGAGTCAAACCGCTCTGACCTTGAATTAAACCTTGTACTCAAAGCTTACGATCAATCCAACGGACTTATTATGGTTCATGACCTGCCTGAAAAATCATTATTCCGTTCACAAAGAGGACAAGTCTTCCGAAAAGGTCATCAATTAAGAAAACGTTTTGTTTGTCGCTGCCTCGACAACCAACGTAATTACCTGGTACCGCCGCTAATGGAGGTTTATCCTATTCATTTTCAGTATAGTTTGCTTTTCCCGGAAGAATCCTAAATTTGCATGCCCAAAAAATTAAAAATTGAACCTTTTTTATTATGAGCAATAACTATTGTGTTATTATGGCTGGAGGAGTCGGAACCCGATTCTGGCCTATGAGCCGCACCTTCAGGCCCAAACAATTTATCGATATCCTGGGTACCGGGGAAACCCTGATCCAGCAAACGGTGAAACGTTTCAGGAAAATTATTCCTATCGAAAATATTTATATCGTTACCAACAAAATGTACCGTGACCTCGTATTTGAACAGGTCCCTGAATTATCTGATCATCAGGTTCTTAGCGAGCCGTCAAGACGGAATACGGCTCCTTGTATTGCCTATGCTGCTTATAAGATCTTTTCTTTAAATCCTGAGGCAAATCTCGTGGTTGCTCCTTCTGACCATGTGATCATCCAGGAAGAGAACTTCCAGAAAATAATCCTGGATGCCCTGGAAGCCACGCTTTCAAACAATTGGTTATTGACATTGGGCATTCATCCCAGCCGCCCTGATACCGGATATGGATATATTCAGTTCAACGAGTCCGTCACTTATGATAAAGACGAGAGGGTAAAGAAAGTAAAAACCTTTACCGAAAAGCCTGCCATTGAAATGGCTAAGTCATTCCTCCAAAGCGGAGATTTCTTATGGAATTCAGGCATATTTATCTGGAAAGCCCGCACCATCATCACAGCCATGGAAGAACACCTTCCGGAAGTTAGCCAGCTTTTTAAAGCCGGTGCCGGAAAATATAATACTCCGGAAGAAATTGGGTTCATACAAGAAGCTTATACCGTTTGCAAAAGTATCTCTATCGACTATGGTGTGATGGAAAAGGCCTCCAATGTTTATGTGCTGGCCTCTGACTTTGGTTGGTCTGACCTTGGCACCTGGGGTTCCTTATATGACATCCGGACAAAAGATACTGATGGGAATACTGTCGTTGGTAAGAACGTAATGCTTTATGATTCAAAGAATTGTATCGTTCATATGCCCAAAGAAAAACTCGCAGTGATCCAGGGTCTTGATGATTATATCGTGGTAGAAGATGAATTTATCTTGCTGATATGCCGCAAAACCGATGAACAGCAAATCAGGCAGTTCGTCAATGATGTTATGACTGAAAAAGGCGAACGTTTTGTTTAAACCCCTAATTAATTTCTGATGAAAAAACTCTATTTTTTACTTAGCCTCGTCATGCTTTGCAGCATTGCCAGGGTTAAGGCTGATGAAGGCATGTGGTTACCCTTGTTCATCGACCGTCTGAACTATGTCGATATGCAGAAAATGGGCCTCCGCCTCACTGCGGAAGAAATTTACAGCGTCAATCACTCCAGCGTCAAAGATGCCATCATTATTTTCGGCAGGGGTTGTACGGGGGAAATTGTCTCAGGACAAGGTCTTGTTTTTACCAACCATCATTGCGGTTATGGCTCAATCCAATCACACAGCAGCGTGGAACACGACTACCTCACCAATGGCTTCTGGGCTACCCGGAAAGAAGAGGAATTGCCAAATGAAGGCCTCACTGCTAGCTTCCTGGTTAGAATCGAAGATGTTGGCGCTAAAGTCCTTGGATCACTTGATAAAGGCCTCAGCGAAGAAGACCGGATGAAAAAAGTCCAGGAAATCTCTAAGAAAATTGAGGACGAAGCCACGAATGGAACACAATATACTGCTTCCGTGAAAAGCTTTTACAATGGAAATGAATATTATCTATTTGTCTATCAGGTATTTAAAGATGTTCGTTTGGTAGGAACTCCGCCCAATTCCATTGGGAAATTTGGCGGTGATACCGACAACTGGATGTGGCCACGTCATACTTGTGATTTTTCTGTATTCCGCGTTTATACTGCCCCTGACGGAAAACCTGCCACTTATTCTAAAGACAACGTTCCTTTGAAACCCAAGCATTTTTTGCCTGTCTCCATCAAAGGCGTGCAAAAAGGTGATTATACCATGATCATGGGTTACCCGGGAACAACAAACCGTTACTTGTCATCCTATGGTGTCAGGATGGCTATTGATGAGTCTAATCCTTCCATCGTTTCTGTTCGTGAAAAGAAGTTGGCTATCATTAAAGAAGATATGAATGCCAGCGACAAGGTTAGGATTCAATATTCCGCCAAATATGCCAGCATCGCAAATTACTGGAAGTATTATATTGGCCAAACCCGTGGACTAAAACGACTGAAAGTTTTTGATGAGAAAAAAGGTCTGGAAGACAAATTCTCGACCTGGGTCAATGCCGATAATGCCCGGAAAGAGAAATACGGTAGTGCTTTAAATGACATTCAGCAGGCTTTTGCCCAGATCATCCCCTTTGCCAAAACCCGTGTATATTACACTGAGGGCATTTTGCGCGGATCTGAAGTCCTTGCCTATAGCCGTTCTTTTGAAAGCCTGGTCAAGGAACTAAAAGCTGACAAACCCGACCAGGCAAAGATTGATGCCCAGGTGAAAACTCTTCGTGAAAAACTCGATGCTTTTTACAAAGACCTTGACCCTGCCACTGACCAGAAATTACTGGGTGCCGTCATGAAAATGTTTGGAGAAAATGTTGCTGCAGAAAATCAGCCTTCTTATTTTATTGAACTGAAAAGTAAATACAATGGGAACTTTGACGAATTCGCTACCGACGCTTTTAAAAAGTCGATGTTTTCAGATCGTGCCAAAGTGGAGGCTTTTTTGAGTAAGCCCAAAGCCAAATCCCTTGAAAAAGACATCCTTTTTCATTGCATGCAGAACTTCTATGAGAAATACAACCTCATCGTCGAGAAGCTCACTCCGGCTAACAACCAGCTGGCACGCGGAAATCGTCTTTTCCTGGCTGGCTTGCGGGAGATGATGCCCGAAAAGAAATTCGCCCCGGATGCCAACAGCACAATGCGACTGACCTATGGACAGGTATTGGATTATTATCCTGCCGATGCTGTACATTATGACTATACCACCACCTTAAAAGGGGTCATGGAAAAAGAAGATCCCAAGGTCGATGAGTTCATCGTTCCGGCAAAACTTAAAGAGCTCTATAAAGCCAAAGACTATGGTCAGTATGGCAAAGATGGCGAGCTAGTAACCTGCTTCCTCACGAATACCGACATTACAGGCGGCAACTCCGGTAGCCCTGTCCTTAATGGCAACGGAGAACTGATCGGCCTGGCTTTCGACGGAAACTGGGAAGCCATGAGCGGCGATATCGCCTTCGAACCCGACTTACAACGTACTATTGCGGTGGATGCCCGCTACGTGCTTTTTGTCATCGACAAATTTGCCGGGGCCAAAAATATCATCGCGGAACTGGATATCAGAAAATAGTAGGATAAAACTAAGGGGATTTCAAAAGAATCCCCTTAGTTTTTTATACCCGTCGGCACTGGCTTTTACTTTTGCCCCGCATTTTAGGCTAATCAGGTGGGTGTCTTTTCCATAAAGCTCAGATCCAGTCACTTGGCTGATGTTTATAATATACGAGCGATGAATTCTGATAAAAGACTGGGCAGGAAGATGTTCTTCAAAATACTTCATCGTCTTCTCTTTCAGATGATTACCCAATTCTGAATAGATCATCACATAATCATCCGCAGCTTCAATATAAAAGATCTTGTCGACAGGGATCACCGTTATCTTGGATCCCATGCGGGTCACAACCCGTTCCACAAGGGCGGATGACTTGTCAAGGTGTTCCTGGAGCGGTTCAAGGGCCGTTGTGGCCGTTTTATTCCCAATGCTTGTCAATGCCTTTTGAAAAGCCTGGAGCAGGCGATCTTTTGAGAATGGTTTTAAAAGGTAGTCAATGGCATTGTTTTCAAAAGCCTTGATGGCAAATTGATCATAGGCCGTACAAAATATAACGGCAGGTTTCTCTTCCAGAACTTCCAGCAACTCAAATCCATCGATTTTGGGCATCTGGATGTCGAGAAAGATGAGATCCGGTTTTATCTCCTGTATCATCTTCAGGGCTTCAAAGCCATTTTCACATTCTGAGATCTGCGCAATCCCTTCAATACCTTGCAGGTAATTCATTACCAGGGAGCGGGCGGGTGCTTCGTCGTCGACGATGAGTATGTTAATATCAGGCATGGACAGGAATTTTTAATTCTACAACAAATACAGTTTTTTCCTTTCGAATCCGTAATAGATCTTTGGTGCCATAAGTTGTCTGAAGACGCTTTTTGACATTGACAAGCCCGGTCCCGGTTCCCTTTCGAAAAACGGCATCCGGGTCATAGTCATTTTGTATGGTGATGGTCAGATATTCATGACTGCAGTGTGTGTTCAGTGAAAGTCGATTGATTTGCGTGCTCTCATGAACCCCATATTTTACTGCATTTTCAATCAGCGGCTGCAATATCATAGCCGGCAAGGGGATTGGAAGACATTTCGCATCTACTTCCTTCACAAAATTCAGCTTCTCACCAAAACGCACCTTTTCTATATCAAGGTACAACTGAATATGATAAAGTTCTTTCTCCAGCGTACTCATGGCTTCTTCCGGGAAACTAAGTGAATAGCGCATAAATTCACTCAGGTTGATGATCATCTCCTGTGCTTTTGCTGCGTTGGAAAGGGTAAGTGAGCTGATGGAATTGAGGCTGTTAAACAGAAAATGTGGTCGGATCTGCGAACGAAGCAGATTCAGTTCAGCCTCACGCAACTGTGACTCAAATAAAGCTTCCCTTTCCTTTTGCTGTTGCAGCTCACGATAATTCAAAATCAGGTAAAAGAAAGCTGACATAACTATATAAAACAAGGCTCCACTTAAAACCCTGACCACAATCGACTGATCCAGAAAATGAAGATAAGAGGCATCACGGGAAAACAATTGGTGAAGCAGATAAATTCCTCCATTGATCCAAATCAGTAATGAAATAACAATTCCTGTTATGTGTTGAATTAATATTTCCATGAATCTTGTCCGCATTCCCGAATAACGGACCATCTGCCAGATTCCGGCACCAAGGCCGGCAAGCAAGGTATTAAAAACAATACTGTCAGCAAGCGCTTCCTTTAAATGAAGGCCATAGGCGAAATACAGAAAAAAGCTATGGACAATCGCAATGATCACCCACAGCATTAGATAAATCAAGAAAAGCTGTTGTCTCTGAAAACGCACCATCCCTTGCGATTTTATCAAATCAATAACTCTTAATGTCGCCGCCGCCAAATATCACCACCCCTTTGATAACCAGCGTCTTGCTCATATCAACCGGGACAGGTGGGCGCTTGTCGGCAAGCCCGCCAAAGATACTGATAACTTCCAGTTTAACATTCCAGTCGGCTGGGATCATAAGCTGCGTGCCCCCGAAAACACAAACCATCTCTATGAGGTTCATGCCTGGTGATAAGGTGACATGATTCATATTCAGTTTTGAGCCTCCAAAGATAGCTACGACTTTTCCACCTCTGAAATTGTCCGAATGAATGGTGCGATCCATCCCACCAAAAATGGCAACATCGTCAAAAAAGTCATCCACTTTCTGGTCCGTATAATTGCTTTTAAAGTGTTTAAAACGTGAAGCACCCAGGATCAGAAAGACACCAGCGACGATCAGCAAAACAGGCCAGAAGATTTGCGAAAGGTTAAACGGCAAGTCAAAGTGATTGTTTATCAGGAAAAAAGAACCCACCAGGATCATCACAAGGCCGAATCCTCTGTTTTTATCAAAGAGATTCAGTGCCCCGATAGCGATGATCAGCATCTCCCAGGAGAAAAGAAAGCTCCAGGTCTGTTCATTGATCAGGTTGGTGTTTTTCAGGAGAAGTGCGACTCCAAATAAAAGAACGAGACCGCCGAAAACAATGGGTTTATCGTGGCGTCTTTGCTTTTTAACAGGTGTTTCAGGAAATGGTTCCATGCTTTATATAATTAAGATAGCTTGTTCAAATATCGATGCAAAGATAAACCTTAGACAACAGGCAAAGAAAGCCTAAATCGGTAAAAGCGGCGGATTTCCCGGTAAAATAGCGGTCTAAGTTTGTTTTGTGATAACCACAGTCCCATCACGGTCAGGTAATAGCACAAAACAAACACTATTTTCTTTTACAAATTCATCTACAGCCTTTTGAATCCCTGCCCAGCGATAGTTATAGTCATGGATAAAGATTAAGCCGCCCGGATTTAAACGCGGATAGAAAAACTCCAGGCCAGCTTTCGTTGGTTGGTAAAGATCCGCATCCAGGCTGACCAAAGCAAAACTAAGCTTCTCCAGACCTTTTGAGGTTTCCGGAAAATGCCCCTGGTGAAAATGAATCTTTGGTGAAGTCCCCATAAATTGCCTGACTTTCTGTAAGCTCGTATCCGCAAAGTTCTTCACCGTATAGGTCGCAGCATCGCCGGTTTCTCCTTTAAGATCCTCTTCAGAAAAGCCAATGAAGCTGTCAAATAAGTGTAATTCACGATCCGGGTCAAGATAATGCAGAATCCGGGCAGTTTCTCCTTTATAGACTCCCAATTCGGCATAAGCTCCTTTGACTTTGTTTTTACGAAGCTGTTCTGCCATCAGCCAGAGCGAATAAAAACGTAGTTTGTCTTTGTATTTCCGACGTGCTTTGTTTAAGGTAGCGTCAATACGATGTTTTCGAACCGCCTCTGCCCATTCCTCAGGCCTGTAAAATCCTTCATGAAACAAGCTCCATAAATAACGTAGCAGATAAAAGAGAAAAACAGCTCCGAGAAATATGTTGATAAACAGTACTGGTTTGGTCATTGTAAAATGTTTCATGCAAATTACGATTTTTTTTTAATTTGCCCCTCTGTCTCGCCACGCTCGACATCTCCCCATTCGGAGAGAATCCGCCAGATTTGTCTTTTACGCTTAATTCCTTGGGCATCCCGCCCCGAATGGGGAGGGTGGACCGCCGATGGTGGGATGGGAGGGGCAAAATTTCTTCCAAGCCCCTTGACAAACCTTCTTTGATGTTGTATGTTTGTATTTTATTTTTATTTAGTCTAATTTAATATAGATGAAAACATTCAAAACAATACTCAAGGTACTAGCCATTATTATCATTGGATTCCTGCTTGGCTTCGCTAGTTATATACAATCGAACTGGCCCAAGAAATTTAGCGAGCCGCTTCCTGAAATTCATGCTTCCAAGGACAGTGCCGTGATCAAACGAGGAGAATATCTTGTTTATGGACCTGCGCATTGCGGGGATTGTCATGTGCCAATCCAGCAACTCGGCCGGATAGAAAAAGGAGAAAAAGTGCCTCTGATCGGAGGGCATATTTTCAAACTGCCGTTTGGGGAAGCCATCACGCCAAACTTAACGCCTGATCCTGAAACCGGCATTGGAAAATTGAGCGATGGTCAGATCGCCAGGGCACTTCGTCATAACATCGGGAATGACGGCCGTGGTCTCATTGGGTTCATGGCTTTTCAGCATATGAGCGAGGAAGACATGTCAGCTGTAATCTCCTACCTCAGAAGCCGTGAACCTGTCAAAAGCGACCATCCGAATACCTCCTGGAACCTTATGGGAAGAGCACTGTGGGTCTTTGGGATGATAAACCCTGAAGGTCCGTCTGAGTTAGTTCCAAAAAGCGTAACTCCTGACACTACAGCCCAATATGGGAAATACCTTGCCAATGGCATCTCAAACTGCAAAGGCTGTCATACGAATCGCGACATGCAAACAATGGCATTCACGAGCCCCAAATTTTCAGGTGGGTTTCATATGGAATCAGAAATGCATAAGGGCAGGGTCTACATTACACCCAACCTCACCCCGGATCCCGAAACCGGCTGGATCAGGAACTGGTCAGAAAAACAATTCATCGAACGCTTTCACAAAGGCAGGGTATATGACGATTCTCCAATGCCCTGGACTTCTTTCAAAAACTTCAGCGACAGTGACCTGAAAGCGATCTACCATTACATCACCTCACTGGACCCGGTAAAACATGAAAATGGGCCGACGATGGTTGAGAAGCTTTGAAGGAAGAAGCAAGATATAAGAAGCACCAAGTTATAGGAGTAGGAGTAGGATAAGTCACACCTAGACAGACTCTTCAAGAAGTTCGGCCACTTCAAAACTTCAATACTTCTCCTTCAATTTTGTGCTTCTTGCTTCTTCCTTCTTACTTCTCTACCTTTGCCCCTATGGGCCGCAAAACAATCTTCCTGATCATCCTCTTCACAACCCTATCTCTGATCGGGCTCGTGGGGATTCAGCTCTACTGGGTGCTGAATGCGATGAAAGTGCGGGAAGATAATTTTGGCAACAGTGTCACCACTTCCATCTCGAATGTAATTTATAAAATGGAGAAACTGGAGGTGATCAACGAGATCCAGCGCACCATGTACAACATCGAAGGACGTGACCTGATGAGCACCATCGATACAGGTCGTAACCTGTATATCCATGAACTGGAAATGCTTTCCTCCAGGAATATTGCTGATAGTTTGTATTATAAAGATACCGCTGACTTTAAGCTGCAATACCTGGAAGATATCGACAAAGCCATGGTGTTTAACTACGACACCTCTTTCCTGTCGGTGCTGACAACACGATTTAAAAAGATTAACTCCCGCATTTATACCGGTGATTCCATCGATGAACAAAAGACATCTGCTCAATTGGAGAACCGGCAGAAAAAACGCCTGAAGACCCTCATCCGTCAAAAAAATTCGCTCGTAAATGAGGTGATCGATGATATGTTCAACCCGGCCCGTAGAAATGCGATAAAGCACAGCATCAACTTTGCCCTAGTCGACTCGCTGATCGGCGCTGAGCTGGCCAACCAAGGGATTAACCTTGACTATGAGTTCGGGATTTACAGTCCGCGCAAAGGACTGATGCTGATGGAAAAAACCGGGAAATACCATAAAGAACTCATCAAGGAATACATCAAGAAATCCTACGCCCTCAACCTATTCCCCAAAGAGGTACTGCGCTATCCCGAATTCCTGGTGGTCTATTTCCCTCATGAAAGAGGCTATCTCCTGGCCCAGATGCTGGGAATCCTTGCGATATCATTGATCCTGATCCTGTCAGTAATCGTGCTGTTTACTTATATCATTTTCACCATTCTCAAACAGAAGAAACTGTCGGAAATGAAGAATGATTTTATTAACAACATGACACATGAATTCAAAACACCCATAGCCACAGTATCCCTTGCTTGTGAAGCATTATCTGATAAAGATGTAGTCGCTTCCGAAGCGTTGTGTCAAAGCTATATTCAAATCATCAGCGAAGAAAACCATCGCCTGGGTTCCATGGCAGAAAGAATTTTGCAGACCGCTGTTTTGGAAAACGGACAGGTGAAACTGAAAAGTGACCCGGTGGATGTTCATCATATCATCGAAGATGTCATCAAAAATATTCATCTGCAAGTGGAGGCAAAATCAGGGCAAATCGTGACCATTTTGGAAGCCGAAAACTTTAACATCCTTGCAGACCGGGTTCACCTCACCAATGTCATTTTCAACCTGGTTGACAATGCCATGAAATATTCCACCGACAAACCATTTATCACAATACAAACAAAAAATACAGCCGAAGGCATCGAGATCGCAATCAGTGATAACGGGATCGGGATCACCAAAGCCAACCAGAAAAGGATCTTTGAGAAATTATTCCGCGTTTCTACCGGCAACATACACGATGTCAAAGGATTTGGACTTGGATTGAGTTATGTCAGGTTTATCCTTGAACGTCATGGGGGGACAATCCATGTCGACAGTGAAATCGGGAAAGGCAGTTGTTTTACCCTGCGTCTTCCTTTTGAGATGAAACATAAATTCCAGGATAACAATGCACAAGCTGATTCTTTCATAAAACATATATTCCCATGGAAAAACTAAAGGTTTTGCTCGCAGAAGACGACAAAAACCTGGGCCTGGTTTTGCAATCGTATTTGAATGCAAAAGGCTATTCGATCCGCCTGACAACCAACGGGATTGAGGCTTTTGAAACCTTTAAAAAGGACACATTCGACTTTTGCATCTTCGATGTCATGATGCCACTGAAAGATGGCTTCACTTTAGCCAAAGAAGTTCGTGCGATCAACAAAAAAATGCCAATCCTTTTTTTGACTGCTAAAACGATGCAGGAAGATATCTTACAAGGCTTCAAGGCAGGCGGCGATGATTATCTGACAAAACCCTTTAGCATGGAAGAACTGCTTGCCCGGATGCAAGCCATTTTGCGCCGCTCAGGGGTCAGCCTGGAAGTTGGTCCTCAAGCAAAACTCTTTCGCTTGGGAAAATTCACCTTTGATTATCACCGACAGGTTTTATCAGCTGACACAGGAGAACAAAAACTGACGTCAAAAGAAGCTGAACTGCTCAAGCTGCTTTGCGAAAACAATAACCAGGTACTCGATCGGAAAGATGCACTGAACAAAATCTGGCACGACGACAGTTACTTCAATGCCCGCAGCATGGATGTTTATATTGTGAAGCTCAGGAAGTTACTGAAAGATGATGCCGAAGTTGAACTTATCAATGTTCATGGTGTCGGATTCAAGCTCATCACCAAGAATTAAAGTTTATTCCACGTAAAGTACCAAACCCTTTAAATATTCTCCTTCAGGATGGAAGAAATTCACGGCATGGTCGGGTGGCTGTGACAGGTAATGTAATATCATGACAGGACGTTTTGCCTGGATAGCAGCAGCCATGACTGCACTTTGAAAGGATTGCTTGTCGACAGCCTGTGAACAAGAAAACGTAAACAATAAACCTCCTGATCTGATATTTTTCAAAGCCTGGTAATTAATATTCCGATAACCCTTTAATGCCTGGGAACGCTGGCTCTGTTGTTTGGCAAAAGCCGGTGGGTCGAGAACAATGATGTCATATTCCTCGGTCATATGATCCAAAAAACTTTGTGCATCAGAAGCAAAACTCTGATGACGTTCGTCATTAAACTCATTGAGAACCATGTTCTTTTCAGTCAGTGCAATCGCTTTTTTTGAACTATCAACGGTATGCACCAGCGTGGCCCCGGATTTAAGCGCATTTAAAGCAAAACCGCCTGAGTAACAAAAGAGGTCGGCAACTTTTTTTCCTTTGGCATAATGCCCCAGAAGTGCCCGATTCTCTCGCTGATCCAGGAAAAACCCTGTCTTCTGTCCTTCAAAAATATCGACAGAATACTTGATGTCATTTTCGCAGATCTCATCCGGAAGAAAATCACCGAATAAAAAGCCATCGACAGATTCAAAATTCGCCAGCCGCGACAAAGTCTCTGCACTCTTACAAAAAATTGATTTTATTTCTCCCCCAAAGACCCGCTGCAAGGCTTTTGCTATCGACTCCCGAAGCAGGTACATTCCGACTGTATGGCATTGAATCACACACAATCCATTCAAAAAATCTACGATAAGTCCGGGGATCTGGTCAGCCTCCCCAAAGACCAGCCGATAGGCATTGGTCGATGGGTTTCCTGTCAATCCCAGGCGCTGCCTGAATTGAAAAGCATTTTGAATTTTCCCCAACCAGAATTCTTCATTGATTTCTGTTTGTACAAAAGAAATAAGCTTGACAGCGATAGAACCGGCAATGGCATAGCCAGTGGCCAGGTATTTGCTGTCATGACTGAATACTTCAACAATTTCGCCTTCCTCCACCCTGCCAGATGAACCTGCCAGTGCGCCGGAAAAGATCCAGGGATGAAAACGTTTCAGGGCTTCTTCTTTGCCAGGTTTCAGGGTAATTCGGGGGTATGTGACCACTATAGTTTTTTATGAATGAATACTAATTTAAGGAAGCAGGAATTTGCAAGTATAAAGCTTTTTGTCTGTTGTTTTCAGCGTATATAAGTAAAGACCGCTGTTCCCGGGAGAAGGCAAAAACAAAGATGCTGTTCTCAGTGCCAAAGGTGAAAAAGACTGAACCAAACGTCCGTCAACAGTGTAAACACTCAGGCTTAGCGGCATTTCTCCGGCAGATAAGTTATATTTCAATTGAAGCTGGCTTGTCCCGCTTCCCTGGCAAATACTGAACTTTTTGTCAGGCTTTGTTGGTGTATTGATTCCGGAGGTACTGCCAACAGTGAATAAGAGCGTCGCAGTATCTGCAAAAGCAGGGAGCGTCAGATATCTCATGATATAACGGCAGTGATAATTTCCGGCATCAAGGCGGCCCAAAGCAAAGGTATCAGAGGTACCACAGATAACAGTAAGCATCCCGCTATTAAAAGTCCCGAAAACGTCAATCAGGGTGTCCTGGCTGTAAAGGGCATAATGATTATCCAGCCAGCAGCTTCCGGAAGGGAGCCAGACATTAGCAATGACTTTGACAGAATCCTCAGGGGTGGGATTTGAGGGAAAAACACTGACCGTATTTATCGCCTGGGAAAATAACAGCACATGAATGAAAACAAAAACGCTGGTAAGTAGACTGTGTGAATATACCCGTTTCATGATACAATGATTTTATCAAAATTAATAAAATTTGCCTGTGAAAGCAAGAAATCCTTCATAGCAGAAATCCGGGGCAAAGAAAAAAGCAATCTATCAGTCAATCAGTTCCGCCTTATATCCGGCTTTTTCAAGAATGGCAATGACCGTTGAGGCTTTTACGTCCTCACCTTCGACAGTCAGGATACGATCCGGATCAAAAATATCAACCCGCCACTCAGAAATGGTTTCTTCATTATCTAAAAAAGGGGTGATGGCCGCTTTACAACCATTGCATTTCACATTGGTTTTAAATTGAAGGCTAGGCATGGCTGAAAAATTTAAGGTTTTTGAAAGGACAAAGGTAGGGAGAAAGCCTCAAAAACAGTTCAGATTTTTAGCCTATTTCTGTTAAGACCATTGTGAATATGGATTTTTTACGAGGTTTGAATTTGAATATCGTTTGTCATTGCTGACTTCCTCTCCAACCCAATCCGGAATCTCAAAGTGTTCATCAGCCTCGGACAATTCGATTTCTGCAACAACCAAACCTTTATTCACCCCTATAAATTCATCGACTTCCCATACATGATTTCCGAATGGAACCCGATACCTGATCTTCTCGATCAGTGGTTTCAGGCAAAGCGTTTCCAGCATCTCCAGGGCTTCGTCAGCCGGGATAAGGTATTCATATTCTGCCCTGCTGATCCCTTCAGTCATGCCTTTAATGGTGACAATTCCTTTCTCCCCGATTTTCCGGATCCTTACGATACGGCCCGCATCCAGGCACAGATAGCCCTGAAGATAATGTTCAGCAATGCCCTCAGTCCGATACGCATTGGAGACAAGCAGGAATTTCCTTTCTATTTCTTTACCCATGGGTCGGTTTGAGGCGCTTCATCCCTATTCCCCTTCTCTTTAAGGAGAAGGGGCCGGGGGATGAGGTATTTATTTTACAATCGAAAACTTCTCAGAGATAACCGAACCGTTTGCTGATCTCAGCTGAAGCACATAACTCCCGTTGCTGTATGCACTCAGGTTGTAGTTCAGGCTTTGAACACCAATGGAAAGCGAGACGTTCGTTGTGAAGACTATTCTGCCAATGAGGTCATAAATGCTCAGCTGAGCCTCCGTTGCTTTAGTGAGGCTAAGATCAAGCCTGAGTTCAGTAATGGCCGGATTTGGATATATGTTAATGCTGTTAATAATTCCGATTGGATCATTTACACTGGCAGCCACCTGGCTTGATGTGACGATCAGGCTGAGATTGTTGGCAGAAGGATTGTTTGGATCGAGGTTAATCACGGCTGGAATGGTGGTCAATCCAGCTATTTCAGGATATACCTGGTAGCTGCCATAAGCGAGGTCGCTAAAATCGAACAGGCCATTGGCATCACTGACAACATTACTATAAGGATCTCCGCTGAGTGGCTTTAACAGGATGTCCACTTCGCCAACAGGAACTCCGGCTGACGATTTAAATCCTTCGGTAATACATCCACCGATCATCCCTGGTCCTGCAAATGGTGTGAGCGCTGGCCTCAGGCTGATGTCACGAGGATTAGAGGAAGGAGGAACAACGATAGCGGTTGCACCATTCCAGTATAAATTATGAGGATAATAGGTTGGCAGGAATTGTCCAAAATACTGAGAATTAGGCGTAGGTCTGGCTTTAACAAAATAGGTTCCGGCCGGTAGATTGTTGAAATGATACATTCCACTTGAATCGATAGAAGAAACAGCAATAAGCTGCGCTGCATTGGTTCCGTTGTTAATCTTGAACAGCCTGGCTTTGCCATGATCCAGCAAAGTATTGGCTCCGGCAAAAACATGACCCCAAATTTCATACACAGCCGGAGGTGTAGTCCCACTAACAAATACAGTATCGCAGAATGCCGACTGACAGTTTACCCCGGCAACATGCAGACATACGAAATAATGGCCTGAAGTGGCATACGTATGATGTGGGTCAGCCCCTGTGCCACTGGTCCCGTCGCCGAATGACCATGTCCAGCTTGTTACTGCTGATGAAGCCACTCCAAAGAAATGCACAATATGTGAATTGAGAGAATCGGCAACAAAAGTGAAGGTGGCAGTACAAGGAGGTGGTGAGGTTCCGATTGTAAACGTATGACAGATTGAATCGTGACAATTGGTGGCTGAATTATAAATAACCAAACAAGCCGTATAAGTTCCAGCCACGGCATATAAATGGTTCGGGCTGAATACTGTAGAAGTCGTTCCGTCCCCAAAATTCCAATGACTGGAAAACTGGGTACCGGAATTGGTACCTGTAGAGGCATTTACAAAATGATATTCAAAAAGATTGACCGGACCCGCACTAAATGTAAATGCGGCATGACAAGGACTGGCAGTACCATCACAAATGCTGAAATTCAATGATATTGCCGTGGTATTTAAATTGGTCCCTGTCGCCATATGCATTACACCATTACAATCAGCTGTGGAGACATGAAATACGATGTTTACCCAAGATGTAAGTGTCACATTTGCCTCATAAAAACCCGCCGCATTGGTAGTAACCATGTTGTAGTAACCAAAATAGGGGGCAACGGTGCTATCCGCAACAATATATACCTGATGATTGGCAATTGGCGCCTGGGTAGCACTGTTGTAAACATGACCACTAATGTGTATGGTCAGCGATTGTGCAAAAGATACACTGGCAAAAACAACAAGCAATAAGCATAGTAGTAGTGACTTTTTCATCTTGTTTGATAATTTGATTGTTTAATAGACGATAGACATTATTTGACGCATAAGGTTGCCTCAATAAAAATATCCAGAATTGACAAAGCAGTTAAAATTAGTTAAAATTCCGAAAATTAGACACTTTGACCATTAAGGTTAATGCGAATGTATTCAATCTGGCGAAATAATTATCCTACAATGACGAGATAATAGTTCTTTTTACCCTTCTGAACTAGGATATATTTATCCCTGATCAGGAAAGCGCCAGTTACATTCTCACTTTCCAAAGCTTTTGCTTTGTTTATTAATACGCCTCCATCCTTCAACATCCGCCTGGCTTCCCCGCGTGAACTGAAGATTTGTGTAAGATCAGAAAGAAACTCAGCCATGGGAATTCCGGCTTTTAAATCCTCACGTGAAACCAGGCATTGGGGCACTCCCTCAAAAACGGCCAGTAACATCTCTTCCGAGATACTGTTTAAAGTCGCCGTGGTACCTTTCCCGAAAAGGATCTGTGAAGCTTCCACGGCCATGGTGTAATCCGCCTCCGAATGAACCCGGATCGTGATATCCCTGGCAAGCTCCTTTTGCAGGGCCCTCAGATGTGGGGCCTCGTTGTGCTCTGCTTCCAGCTTGTCGATTTCATCCTTACTCAACAGCGTAAATATTTTGATATATTTTTTGGCATCATCATCAGAGACATTCATCCAAAACTGGTAAAAGGTATAGGGTGAGGTACGGGCTGGATCCAGCCACACATTGCCCTGTTCTGTCTTCCCGAATTTCCCGCCATCAGCTTTGGTGATCAGCGGACAGGTAAGGGCATAAGCCTCTCCGCCAGTCTTTCGGCGTATAAGCTCGGTGCCTGTGGTGATATTTCCCCATTGATCTGATCCCCCCATCTGAATACGACAGAATTTGGTATTGTATAAATGCAGAAAATCATATCCCTGAACGAGCTGATAAGTAAATTCGGTAAAGGAAATCCCGGTCTCCAGTCGTTTCTGAACACTGTCCTTGGCCATCATATAATTCACCGATAGATGTTTTCCCACATCCCTTAAAAAACCAAGGAAAGAAAACTCCTTCATCCAGTCGTAGTTATTGACGATCTCGGCCTGGTTGGGAACCTCTCCAAAGTCAAGAAACTTCAACAATTGGCTTTTCAGACAATGTTCGTTATGACGAAGGATCTTCTCATCCAGCAAATTACGTTCTTCAGATTTCCCTGAAGGATCTCCGATCATACCCGTGGCTCCGCCTACAAGCGCCAGGGGTTTGTGTCCTGCCAACTGAAAATGCTTCAGCATCATCACTGATACCAGGTGTCCAATATGAAGGGAATCCGCAGTTGGATCTATCCCTACATATGCAACGCCCATCCCTTTGGATAAATATTCTTCTGTGCCTGGCATGATGTCATGGATCATGCCCCTCCACCTTAATTCTTCTACAAAATTCATACTTAAAATTTCGGCAAAGATAATCGGAATTGCAGAAGACAAGAAAAACCTTATCAGTCGAAGTATACACTATATTTGCAGAAATGAAGAGACTATGTACCTTTTAACCGGCGCCACAGGCTTTCTGGGATCCCACATCCTACTGAAACTCCTTCAAAACGGAGAACAGGTAAGGGTGGTGCGTCGGAAATCATCTTCGATGCATAACCTGGAAAAGCTCTTTCAAAAACATGATCATCACATTCTGCTCGCCAAGGTGGAATGGATCGAATGTGACCTGTTGAATCCTTTGGATGTGAAAGAAGCGATGAACGGCATTACCAAAGTGATTCATGTTGCCGGGTTTATCTCTTTTGACCCCCGCGACCGACAAAAGCTCTTTGACATCAACATGAGTGGCACAGCCAATGTGGTGAATGCAGCTTTGCAAGCTGGGGTAGAGAAGTTTCTCTATGTCAGCTCGATAGCAGCTCTCGGAGGTGCCCGTGATGAGCTCATGACAGAGAAAAATCTCTGGAAAAACACGCCACTCAACTCAAATTACGGAAACAGCAAATATGCAGGAGAGCGTGAAGTCTGGCGTGGCATGGAAGAAGGTCTTGATGTATTGTTGGTAGCACCTTCTGTTATCCTTGGCTATGGCGACGCCTCGAAAGGAGGGCCAACTATCTGCAGAACCGTTAAAAATGGCATTTCCTATTATCCTGCCGGGACAAATGGCTTTGTCGGAGCCGAAGATGTTGCCAAGGCAATTATTTTGCTGATGAATAGCGAAAAGGTCAACGAAAAATATATCCTCTCAGCCAAAAACTTTAGCCACCAAGAAATCCTGAGTATTATCGCAAAAGAAGTAGGCAGCAAAGCTCCAACAAAAATGGCAAAGCCCTGGATGCTGAGCCTGGCCTGGCGCTGGGAATGGCTAAGCTGTCGCCTCATGAAACGGAAAGCCCGGATCACACGAGAGCTTGCCAATACCATGCAGGTAAATATGATATATTCCGGGGAAAAGATCCTGGAAATCGAAGGGTTTTCCTATACACCGCTTCCTGAATGTATACGGGAAATGGCTGGACTGTGTAAGAATGAAGGATGATATATAATGCTGATGACTCTGATTGGCAACAACACTCCATTTGCTATGAAGAGAACCTGGTGAAGGGTATTAATTTAAAGTCGGTTAAAATCCTATTTGCGTCCTGTTTTCTTGATCAAATTGTTCTTTTTTAACTTGCTCGAACTGTTTGAGATATTCGAAAATCAATAGTATATTATTGTCATGATCAGCCAATTGCATCCTAAGTTGATCTAATTCCTGTTTGATATCTTTATGAAAAATAAGTATCTTCCGAAGCACGGTAAAGGTTCGCATAATAGCAATATTCACTTCGATGGCTTTTTTACTGTTCAACACACTGGACAACATGGCAATGCCATTTTCGGTAAAGGCAAACGGAAACGCGCCTCCAAAATAGCTTTTAGAGGGTATCACATTTTGTGATACCATGCTATCGGGACCGTTCATCCTTCAAATATCATCCTTCAAATTACCCAATCACTTTTCTTAAGAAAATCACAAAAAGCAAAAGCGCTCCGGCAATCCCCAGCGCCAAGCGCCCCAGGTAATCCCCGAAGCGCGTGTAAAAGGTGATCTCGTCATTCGCATTCAGCGTCCCTTTGATTACAGCAGATTCCCAATAGTTCGTCTCTTGATGCATCTCACCCCGCTGGTCAACAAAACAGGAAATGCCGGTATTGGCCGAACGGGCAATACTCCTGCGCGTTTCAATTGCCCTCAGGGAAGCAAAACCCAAATGCTGCTTGTGCCCCGGCGTATTGCCCCACCAGCCATCATTGGTGATGATAAACATGGCTTTTGCGCCATTTCTTACAAACCCGCTAAAAAACTCTCCATAGACACTCTCATAACAAATCGCCGCAGCCGTGGTGATCCGGCTTTTGTCCTGGTCAAAGGCAGTCCGGTGTTCACTGATGCCCAAACTGCCAATAGTTCCTCCAAGGTTCAGGGCATATTTTTCTAAAAACTTCAGGTATTTCGGGAAGGGCATGCGCTCAACCCCTACCACCAGCTTCGACTTGTGATAGAGCTGGTATCTCCCTTCACTATTGATGAACATCGCACTATTATATGCATCGTACCAATATCGCATATTCTGCGACCAGCGGGCCGTTTCTGTCTTCTGGTCCGGATTAAGAAAACGGAAATAGGTCGACGCACCCAGCACCATTGCCGTCCGTGGCCACTTTAGCAGGGAATCGCGTAAGGCATACATCGTCAGTGAACTGCCCGGGGTGTTTTCCCAGATGTCCTCCTGTATCGCCGACTCAGGCGCGACCAGGAAGTCGGTATGCGCATCCACTTTCTGACGGGCCAGCCTGAAAATACGGGCCAATACTTCCTGCGGAGGCAAATTGTATTGTTCTTGATAAGGATCTATGTTGGGCTGAACCACCACCACATTAATCGGGGCAAGCTTTTCTTTATAATTAAAATAAAGGACATAGGAGGTGATGAGCGGAATGAAAAACAAGAGCGCTCCGCAAATGACAGGCATCCATATTTGCCTTGACAATTCTCTCTTTTGGATGTAACGGGAAATCGCGACATATAGTAAAATATTGACGCCAAAAACCCATAAGGCACCCCCGAAGATCCCTGTATATTCATACCATTGTATCCACCGCGGATAGGCTTCAAAAACATGCCCGATGTTGAGCCACGACCAGGTCAGATCCCAGCGCATATGCAGATATTCAAAACTTATCCATAGGAGCGGTAAAATCAGGTATCTCCCATAAGTAAGGGCTGCTCTTTTTGTAGTCCAGTGATAGAGTGTAAAAACAAGACTCATGAAGAGACTGTTAAAAAACAGGGCCATGCTTACCCCAAATAAAGAAGAGTTATAGATCCACCAGGTAGTAAGCAGGTTCCAGACAAAAAATGCTGGATATGAATAGAACAAAGCATGCCAGGTATGATATTTATCTTTGTTGTTTGCCAGTTCATCTTCCAGGAAAAACAAGGGAATAAAGGCGAAAAAGATCAGGCCCGGGAAGCCTCCCATGGGCCAGGAAAGCGAAAAGATCAGGCCCGATGCAATGGATAAAAGCAGCAGTGAAGTTTTCTTCATGGTTTCATTATTAAGTCAGGAGATATTCCTGGTAAGGATAACGCTTCTCCACAATTTTCTTTACTTCTTCAAATAAAGTTAATCTTAATTCTTCGATGTTTTCCTTTTCAGTAGCTGAGATGAACATGGTAGGGACATTGATATTGGCCATCCAGCTTTTCTTCAGGTCATCAAGCGTGAAATTCCATTTCGTTACCGGTGTAAGGTCATCTTCTTCCTTTTCGACAAAAGAATAGGCATCGATTTTATTAAAGATATAAATCATGGGCTTATCCACGACGCCAATCTCGAGCAGGGTCTCTTTCACCACCTTGATCTGGTCTTCAAATTCGGGATGTGATATATCCACGATATGCAGGATGATGTCAGCTTCGCGCACCTCATCCAGTGTTGATTTAAAAGACTCAATCAGCATATGAGGCAGCTTGCGAATGAAGCCAACAGTATCTGTCAGGAGGAAAGGTAGCGTTCCTATTACGACTTTCCGAACCGTGGTGTCGAGCGTGGCAAAGAGTTTGTTTTCGGCGAAGACATCCGATTTGCTAAGTAGATTCATCAGCGTAGATTTTCCCACATTGGTATAACCCACCAGGGCTACACGCACCATTCCTTTTCGGTTGGCGCGCTGGGTAGCCTTTTGTTTGTCTATGTCTTTAAGTTTTTCCTTTAAGAGTGATATCTTGGTACGGATGATCCGCCTGTCAGTTTCAATCTCGGTTTCTCCTGGTCCTTTCATCCCGATACCCCCTTGTTGTTTCTCGAGGTGGGTCCACATACGGGTGAGGCGGGGAAGCAAGTATTCATATTGAGCCAGCTCCACCTGCACACGGGCGTGGGCAGTGCGGGCCCTGCGGGCAAAGATGTCAAGGATGAGGTTATTACGATCCAGAATCTTACACTCAAGTGCTTTTTCGATATTACGGATCTGGGAAGGTGTCAGTTCTTCATCAAAAACAACCATATTGACCTTTTCCATCTTAACGTATTCCAGGATCTCCTGTAGCTTGCCAGAGCCAACGCAGGTCCGGGGATCAGGGTACTCGAGGCGCTGTACAAAACGTTTGACGGTGACTCCGCCGGCAGTCTCCACGAGGAAGGCAAGCTCATCCAGGTATTCCCGCACTTTATCCTCAGGCTGTTTGGCGGTGATGATGCCTACCAGAACCGCAGTTTCCTCTTTTGTTGAATTTTCTATCATAAAAAATTTAAGAACGCAAAAATAGGGCTTTTCGGCAAAGGGATGTGTATAAAGCGTGAATTCTCCAGTAATATCCAGGGATTTCAACCCATTTTCTGTGTAATCTTTGGGGTTTTCTTAGAATCTGCGCGAAACCCCTTTCGGCAGGCAGTCCATAAAGTCAGAATCTCCCCACCCCTACCATCGTTACACCGATACACCGGTACTCCAATACACCGGTACTCCAATACACCAGAACATCAGCATATTATCAAAAAAAACCCTGTCAAAATATTCATTGACAGGGCTACATCAAAACAAAAACAAACAATCCTTATCGATGGATGAGTTTTTTAGTAACAAGCGTACCTGAGGCATCAACAATCTGTAAGAGGTATTCGCCACTTTGCAAAGATGCGACAGACAGCGTATACGTATTTTCACCAAGGACAATGGGGAGCTCATGATGCATCACGAGTTTTCCCAACAGATCATAAAGAACAATTTCGCCTTGGCCTGAATTGGGCGCATTAAAGTTTAGCTGGCAATTATTTATAACAGGATTGGGGACGATCTCCAGCTGCACTGCATCCTGGCTGATCACCGGAATTCCAACGCCTGAACCAGGGCTTGCCGTAAAGCTGCCGGTCATTCCCATGGCGGCATGAGGGGTACAAACATAATTGTAAACACCTTGCTTCGTAACCTTATAATCATATTTGGCATTTCCGCTTGAGATGATATGATTCCAGGGAGCAGCCAGTACAGGAATCGTGCCGGAGGTCGTGGTATGCGTTCCTGAACTCCAGACCCACTCGATGGTGTCTCCGACAATAACATCTGAAATATCTGCTGGAGTAAAGGAATAATTCGAGACCATGACTGTATGTTTTACTGCTGCCTCAGTGCTTTTCACGATGGGTAAAATAACACTCAGATCATTAATCTGCATAGCAGAAGCATCTGCCAGGGAACAGGAAGGATCCGGAATAAAAACCATTGTCTTCCCTGCTTTGATATTATTTTTAAGCCTGGCTCTTATCCAAACCATGGCATTCCCGGCTTCAATGTTTATCTTTTCTAAACTGAACCAGGAAATACGTAACTCACCCTTTATGGTATTAAATTCAGTAAACCCGTTCTGGCTTGCCACTTCTACACCAACAATGTCAAGGTCGGCCTCTGGATACTGCAAAACAAGCGAAATAGCGCCAATTTCAATGGATTGACCAAGCCTGACAGGAATAAAAATGTCCTGGCCAGCCCTCGCGTTAATTACTTCCTGCGGGCTGTTGTTTTGAATAGTAAAACTTCCACTGGATTCATTGGTGATCTTCCCGGCAGCAAAAGCGTTTTGTCCAGTGACAAGCACGCCAATCATCATTAATGACAGGACAATTTGAGTAGTTTTTTTCATAATATATATATTAATGATTTGCAAGACAGTTGTTTATTAATTTTATTTAGTCTTAATTAATGCAAATATATAACAATGAATATGCTTTTGTCAAGGGTTTTTTAAATAAATTTTGTTAATTTTGATTAAGCCCTACCCTCCCCGAATCGGGGACGGCTTCGCTCCGACTAATCATTTTAACTGAATCAATTAAATAGTTCCGCTTAAGCATGCACAGAAGTACCTCTTCCCCACCCCAATTTGAGGAGGGCAGGGTAGCACCACCTACAAAAACTCTATAGTAATATCCAGAATCTCCGGTCTGTTCCCTGAACGAAGCGGGGGGCCCCAGGTACCCACACCATTAGAGACATAGAAGTGTGTGTTCCCTATTTTCTGATAGCCACTGCTGACCTGGTAAATCGCATGCGTCAGGTAATTCAAAGGCCACATCTGGCCATGATGTGTATGACCTGAAAGCTGAAAGTCAAGCCCCGCCTCCACTGCTTTTTCCAGGTTGAACGGCTGGTGATCCATGAGGATCAAGGGCATTGAAGTCGTACTGCCCTGAAGTAGTTCTTTTATCTCTTTTCGCTTTTTGCCGCTGAAACGACTGATGTCCCTGTCCTCTCTTCCCGCCAGCAAAATATGACCGTCGAGTACAACAGCTGTATCACGAAGGACATAGACACCATGATCATCCAGGTACTTTACAGCAGCTTCCACGCCTCCAATATACTCATGGTTTCCAGTGATGGCGTAAACGCCCAGCGGCGCTTTCAGGTTTCTCAATTCCTCACCCAGGTTATCGCGGATCACGGGCCCCAGGTCCTCATCTACCACATCGCCCGCAAGCAGGATCACATCCGGATGCAAGGCATTGATCCGGGCTACAAGTTCTTTCAGGCGGGTCTTCCCGATGATGGTCCCCAGGTGTATATCCGACATGGCTGCAATACGGAGCTGTTTTCGTCCTCCGGCTGACTTGGCGATCTTCAGATTAACTTCTCGGGTGACAGGATGCCTGGCATTATACCAGGAGCCAGCGATAATGATGACTAAAGCCGACAGGACCACAAAAAACACCCGGAGCTTAAACAGTGGCCATAAAACCACATCATGCCTGGGCAGAAAAGGGACAATCCAGTCGGCCAGCCTCACGAGGTCAATAAAAAGCAGGATAAAAAGCAGGTACAGAAAAGCACCCAGCCAGAATGCCCCGATCCAGGTAAGAATATCGCTGAGGTGTCCCATATAAACACGCTCCAAAAAACGAGCGACTACATATGACAATGTCAGAAATACAAACAAAGACGTATACCAGGGCTTTATCCCCGGCATCGCCACGAGTGCCTGGGATCCCCTTTGAAAAATGAAGAAACTAAGCAAGCCATAAATAGTCAGGACTATGCTAAAAAAGATAAGGAAAGCTGATGTTTTCAAAATTCTGCGTATTTTCGGGCTTGGTACGATGCTTTAACACCATCCTGTAAAAAGAGTTCAAAAGTAAGTCTTCTTGTCATGAAAAAAATAAACCACATCCAATATCTCTCTTTACTCTGGATTGCCCGAATTCTGGGTATATTTTATGCGATTTTACTATTCCTGTTTTCCCTCTCTCATATCAAAGACGGGGTCGGGTTTTGGGATAACCTGGCTTCGCTGGGATTGAATCTTCTGCCATTCCTATTTATCATCGGGGTCCTGGCACTCGCCTGGAAAAGGACGTTGATCACTGGCGTGGGTTTCCTCATCGTGAGCATCGCATACCTTGTCTTCTATCGCGACATCAGCCTGGTGAACATGCTGATCGTCCTGGGACCAGGCATGCTCAACGGATTGCTGTTTGTCGTTATTCATTTTATCAAACCTGCCCAGGAAAAAACGCTGTCAAGCACTGGAAGCCCTTTAAAAAAATGAAAACCTCTGCAAAAAAAACAAAAAACAAGCCTGTGGCGCAACAGGAAAATTTCATCAGAAAACACCTGCCTTATCTCCTGATCCTGCTTTTCTCCATTATACTTTATGGGAATACCTTATCTTTCGATTATGCCCTTGACGATCTTTATGCCATAACGGGAAATTCCTTTACTCAAAAAGGCATTGCAGGGATCCCCGATCTGTTTAGCCATCATTTTTTCGCAGGCTATCTAAAAGACAAAGAGGTGATGCTGGCCGGTGGCCGCTATCGTCCACTGTCGCTGGTGAGCTTTGCTTTGGAGCATGAGGCCTTTGGGAAGAATCCGGGGGTAAGTCATTTTTTCAATGTTCTTTTTTATGCCCTTACAGGCATGTTGCTTTTCGCCCTGATGCGTAAGTTTGCCAAATCACAGCCCTTGGAACGAAGCTGGGCTTCTTCATTGCCCTTTCTCGCGATCCTCTTGTTCCTGGCGCACCCCGTACATACAGAGGTGGTTGCCAACATTAAAGGACGCGACGAGATCTTTGCCTTACTGGGATCGCTTGGGGCCCTCTGGTTTGCCATGCGATACCTGGAAAAGCGAAAATTTTCCGCCCTGGTCTCCGTCTTTCTGTGTTTCTTCCTGGCTCTGCTCTCCAAGGAAAATGCCATCTTGTGGCTGGTATTGCTTCCGCTTACCCTTTGGTTCTTTAGTGAAGCCCGCTTCGAAGCTTATGTGAAGGTGCTGTTGCCGATGGTATTGGCAACACTAATATTTTTAGTGATCCGGATCCTTGTCCTGAAAGGATTCAGCAGCACTCCCTCCACCGAACTGCTTGACAATCCTTATCTATATGCGAATACCTCAAAGAAATTCGCCACCATTTTTTATACCCTTTTGTTATACCTGAAACTACTTTTTTATCCCCATCCCCTTAGCTGGGATTATTATCCATTCCAAATCACCTTGCACAACTTCGGTGACCGGCCAGTCTGGACTTCGATGCTGATTTATGTCGTACTGGTTTTGCTGGCCCTCTGGGGATTCCGGAACAAACGTGTGTATTCATTTTCTATCTTTTTTTACCTGATTGGTATATCGCTTGCAACCAATGTGTTTTTCGGAATCGGGACTTTTATGGCCGAACGATTCCTTTACCTTTCGTCACTGGGTTTTGTGATTTTAATTGCCTGGCTTGCGACGACCCGGCTACCGGTGATCTTTACCAAACCGAAGCTCGGTCAACAAATTGCCAATGGGCTGATTGTAGTCATTTTGTTGCTGTTTACCGTAAAAACCATTGCCAGGAATTCAGCCTGGAAAGACGATTATACCCTATACACTACAGACGTTGAGACCTCAGCCAACAGTGCGAAAGGAAACAATATGGCAGGACAGTGGTTTGCCTGGCGCGCCAGCCAACCGGAGTTTGCCGCTGAAAGGTATAAATATCTTCAAGAAGCGCTCAGCCACCTCCAAAAGGCGGTCAGCCTGTATCCTACATACCAGGATGCTTTGTTTGCCCTCGGCAATGTATATTATGACTATGACAAAAACATTGACTCCACGATCTGGTGCTATACCCAGATCCTGAAGCTGGATCCAGAGGAAAATAGTGTCTTCCGCAATGTCACGCTGGTATTGGATAATCTGAAAGACAAGGATGCCGCCATGCGATATTGGGAAAAAATACGCCTCATAAATCCTTCTCGTTTTGAGTCCAATTACAAGCTGGCCATTCTTTATTCTGACAAGGATATCAGCAAAGCCATCAGCCTGATGGAGATGGCTGAACGGAAACAGGCTCACAATCCAGACGTGCTAAAGTTCCTGGGAGATGGCTATTACATGAAACAGAATTATGCCAAAACCTGCTATTACTGGGAAAAGGCAATACAGGATGGGTCCACTGATCCGAAGATTAGGGAGAATTTGAGGTTGGTGGAGAGAATGCGTTAGTAGTTAGTGGTTAGTTTAGATTTTTGTCAAAAGCATTTTTCAAAATTACACTCACTCCCTGCAAGGGTGTAAACGCAAGGTTATTGTTACGGATAATGCCAGTGATTCCAGCCAGATTGGTATCCGGAATATTTGGCGTGATGATCAATTGTTTCGGGGCCGACCTTTCGCTCCAGCGGATGTTATGATCGCAATAGCGTAGCCGCCAGTAATAAGTATTCCCATTTTGGAGAATGCCTGAGGGAAGGTGGAGTTGTTTCAGGTTAATTCCTGAATAATGATCTGTTGGCATGAAATTGGGGCTTCCTGGTCTCTATAAATATCAGTATAATCCCTGATGGTGTCAAGGATAGGTGCCGCGAAATTACCCGAGCCTGAAGCAAGCTGAAACTCAGAACTCATAAGTGAATCAGGACCGCTACAGTCAGAGGCGACAAGCGTGGGAAGGCTATCCAGGCTATAAAGTGGCGGAAATAGGGCAAGAGGGGCGGGAGGCGCGGGACGGTTCAATACGCCATGCCAGGTGGAGCGTTGGCAATAGGATGATCGGGATTCCCCAGGCTATATAAAGTCGCAGTATAGGCGTGCACTTCCATATCAACATCCACAATGGCATTATCTTCTCCATTATCATCTGCAAAAAACAAAAGATCGTTTCCATTATTTGCGGGGATCAATGAAAACCTGTCATCTTGGATTTGAGCGCCCCCATTTTGGATAAACTGTCCATTGAGATAATAATCATAATGACTCCCAAGGTCAACAGTGATTACGAGCCGGTACCAAGTACCTGGAACTACTGTAAAGGCGGAATAGCCAGTTTGACCTACGCCGATCTGGCCGCTGGGATTAATAAAAGCATCTCCGTCATTTGAATTCTGAATGTTTGTCTGGAAAAAGGTATACTATTGACCTAAGATTGGAATTCGAAAATCAATCATGAATACAACGAACAGAAAAGCCATTTCCCTTTGAATTATAATAGCGGTATATTGCCATATTGTCAAATCCCGGATATCGTGCCCAGGCATCATTGGGGTTGTTTGTCGTTGAAGACCAGAAAAAGGCATAGTCCCTGATGCTGTAGAAAATCCCGTAAGGATCGCGCATACCTGCACCCAGTGCAGTAAAACCTTTCTCATTTGTCGCCCCGGTATTGGGGTTATGCCAATGCGCCATCCCTGGTTCCTTGAGTTTCCCGCCGGCAGAGTCTTCCCCGCCGCAATAATTCACAAGTACAGACCAATCGGCATCGGTCGGGATGTGCCAGCCTTCCGGACAAATTCCCCTGTTTAGGGAAGTTGAATATTGCATCATCTCGTTCCAGCTGTACAAACCACCAAATTCAAGGCAGTTGTTCGTGTCATTGTTATAGCAATACTTTTCAATAAGTCCGTTATCAGACGCCATCTGGCCTGCAGGGATTGGCGCACCAATATTCAGGTTTTCGCGCATCCAGCATTGGCTCCCCATTTGGATTGTGTTGTATATCCGTCCGCCAAAAACAACGGCAGGTATAAGCTGACAAGGTGATCCCGGAACCACAGCAGGAAGATTTGACCCGTTCACATCCCCGTAACAGAGGCCAGTTATATTAAGTGTGTAAGACTTATTCGCAATGATCGTGATTTGTTTTTGTTCAAAAACCCAGTCTCCCTTCGGGAAGGCAGTGATAAACTGGTTAAACCGACGTTGGATATACAAGGCATCAAGTGAGTTCACAATATTGCCATTCCGAACACTGGCCGCTTTTAAGAAAAGACCGTTTAACAGATTCAGATGTACATAATGTTTCAACACAAGCAAGGCATCACTTGAATTAAATCCGCCAGCCACTAAGGTGCTGTTTGCTGACAGGACATATTGGCCTGGTGCTATTCCATCAAAGAAATAGAACCCATTCACTGAAGCAATGCTTGAAGCCACTGTGTTTCCGGCAGTATCTTTCAAAATCACCTGAACCCCTTGCAGGGGGGTAGAATGGCTGTTTGAATAAACGATCTGCCCGCTGATCGAGGCATTTTCCCGATAGCTGATTTCAACAAAATGAATACCCGGGGGCAAACCCAATCCACTTTGAATGATACCATTGCTGTCAGCCGACACCAGGGCTGTAACAGTACCATCAATCTTCAGAAAATAAGATCCCGGTTTTAGATCAAATGCAAAAATGCCGACATTTCTTGAACCAATCACATTGTTGAATGCGTGATAGCTAAGCCCTGTATCCCCTTTTGCCGGGAAAAAATAAAGAGTGTCATTCCAGTCAGCCCCTACAGAAAAACTACTTTGAAGTGCGAGGCCACCAGGCATAGCAACATTCACGCTATCCCCAATTTTCATCGTATGCAGGAATATCACTGAATCGCTTTTCACTGAGGGTCGTACTTCAATGCGCCATTTCCCCGGAGAATAGAAAGCTGTATCCGCTGGAGACAAGGGTGGATAATTTGTTCCATTAACCCAGTATTCATAGTTAGTTCCGCCGATAAGCGTGACATTGGTATTGAGTGGTAATAAAGTCTTTATTGCGATACTTCCATTTCCGTTCCTGGCTGAATATTCCTTCCCGTTATAGGTCATTATGTGCCCTGCGACAACAGTATGTGTCAGGCTGCCGTTGATCACGGGCTTTTGAGCAGTATGTGCGACCCATTGAATATCCCGTTGGGTATTTGCGGTGTTTTTAAGATGGACATGATCAATTACGATGACTTTATCCGGTTTCAGGTAAAGGAATCTTCTTCTGAAGAAATCGAGTTTGGCTGAATCGTACGACAGTTGCGCATCTGAAACATTATATTGATAGTTATTTGAACAGGCATAGTTTATCCATTTCCCTCTTTGATTTTGGGGAAGAAATATTTCGCCATAATTCATCAGGGCAGCAGATTCAATTTGCCCGCCATCATTGGAGGCTGGCTGGGCAAAACAGGAATATTGGCTTGCAGAATCATAGACCATGATGCTGTTGTGAGCTATCGTCCTTTGATAATAATTCCGATAATGAGACCCGCCATAGGTGTCATAATATCCAGCATCCAGGAGCAAAGGGGCATTTTTAAATATGGCAAATGAATTGTTATCCCGATGTTCATGCGCTGCGCGTTTGCTCGGTGAACAAAAAAAGGATACCATGGTGGCATTGCTATTCCAGGAGGATCGGCTGACAGACAATCCCGTTTTGTCTGACCACCAGTTGAGCGGGGGATTGGGATGAGGCACTACAGTCGCAGTAAAATTCTTATACAGCAGTTTCGTAAATTTATCATTGGTATTTGGGGTGAATGCGGATTGTGACCAGTATTGAGCAAGCCACAGACTTCGTGGATCGTTAAAGATCCTTGCATGCAGGTAGTCTACTCTGTCAGCGGATCTGCCTGTTTGTCCATCGCCCAGGTGAAGGCTTTTGCCATCTGGTTGAATAAAATACCAATATTGGTTGATGCTGTTTTGAACCCAGGACAAATCGGTATAAAAATTTTTATTGGTTCCTATCCGCATGTTTTCAAAAAGCTGGAACTGATCCACTAGCGACCACATTGAATAGGCAGCACCCCAATTCCAGCCACCATCATCATCACGATAATATCCATAACATGGAAGAAATCCGTTTACCCATTTATTATACACGGCCTGGTACCACTGGACAACAGTATCTTTTTGCGCGGCATTCAGCCCGTCAGCGCCATATAGCACCAGGGTATTTTGATTACAATAAATCGTATTCCAGGCATTGTGACTTGAGACATAGCTATTACCTGCAGAAGATAAAATAAATGTATTCATAAACTCTCTGCACATCCTATACTCACTACTAACCAGCTGATTCCGCAGGCTATTTGGAAGATCCTGGTAACACCAGTCCAAAAGGATGTTGCCTGCATCACTCATTTGCCGCAACAGATTCTCTTTGGCATACCATTCCATCGTAGCAAAACCGGCTGTGTCGATACGGTTGATCACTTGTTTGGCAAGGAAACGACAACGTTTCTGCGCGAGAGGATCCCCGGTGACTTTGGCCAAATAAACTGTGAAAATAGCCTGGCTGTTGGCCCACGTTGAAGCCCAGTCCCAGGTCCATTGGCTTGAATCAGACCCCAAAAGATAAAGTTGGGGATCATTGATCCACCAGTTATTGTAGGCATACAAAAAAGAATTGTACGTTGTCTGAAAATCGCCTGCAACAATGAGGTTATTTTTCATCCAGGCAATCCTGGAAGAGTCAGCTAATATCCTGGGACGGCTAGCGCGAACAGCCGGAAAAGACTGGGCATTGCAAAATTCATGGGGGATTCCCAAATTCAAGGCAAAAACAACAAATATTACCCAAAAGTATCGATCAATGATCAAAGATTTCAGTGAAAAAAAACGCCTTTCATCTTGCCGGATCATTCTTTCTTATTTATTACAATGATAATAAATAATTGTGATTAGTATTTCTTTATTTTTACAGGCAGAAGCTTAGCCCAATAAAGAATTTTTATAATTAGACACTCAGGTATGACTCCCGAACAGCCCAACAATCCGCTTCATGGCAAGACCCTGGAACTGATTTTAAATCAATTGGTTGATGAGCTTGGATGGGAGGAGCTGGGCTATAGGATCAAAATCAATTGTTTTACGCACAATCCTACCATTAAATCAAGCCTGACCTTTCTGAGAAAGACACCCTGGGCACGCGAAAAAGTTGAAAAACTATATATTCGGGCGATTATGAAACAATAATTTGCGCTGTTTGTTATATTGAAAACATCTTGCTTTACGAAGCAAAGATGTTTTGTTTCAATATGGCTGAGCCATTTTATATTCATTTTTTAGGAAAACCTGGTCAGTCGATGTATTAATATACTAGCTGATTCATAATCAATTGATTGTATATGATGTATACAACAATATTTGAAGCCCTGAAAGACAGGTTCATCAAACTTTTGAAAGAAAACCTGAAATCAGGTTTGTCTTATCACAACATAGATCATACCCTTGATGTTGTAAGCCAGGCTGAGAAAATCGCCCGAATGGAAGGAATCGACGATGAGGAAACAATTTTTTATCTCAAAGTCGCCGCCTTATCGCATGATTCAGGCTTTATTGAAGTCTATAACAACCATGAAGAAAAGAGCGTAGAGATCCTGAAAGCAGAGATCCAGGGATTTAATATCCCTGAAGAGAAATTACAACTGATCGCTGATCTAATCATGGCGACAAAGATGCCTCAGAACCCACACAATCACCTGGAAGAGGTTTTATGTGATGCAGATCTTGATTATCTGGGTCGTGATGACTTTTTCGAGATCAGCGACAGGCTGCGCGATGAGTTGCTTGGTTTTGGTATCGTCAAAAATGAGTTGGGATGGGACAAAATACAAATCGCCTTTTTCGAGTCCCATAAATACTTCACAAAGACCTCGCAGCACCTTCGGAATGAAGGGAAACAGCAAAAGTTAATTATGCTGAAGAAGCGATTATCACTGTATACAAGCGTCTAAATGAGACTCAGCAATTCTCTGCTAAAACTTTTGAATATCCGGCAAGAGGAAGAACCCATCGTGCTGAACCTTATGATATTTCAATTTTTTCAGGGTGCAGGTATTGCCTTTTTCTTTACCGCAGCATTCTCCATGTTCCTCGAACATTTTTCAGTCAATGCATTGCCCAATGTCTTTATTTTGGCTGCACTTCTGTTGTCAGTCGCCGGTCTAGCTTACTCATGGCTTGAACACCGCTTGAAGATTACTCAGCTCGGACTTATTGTTACGATCATAATGTCAGTAAGCATTCTAGGCTTCAGAATAGCTTCAGGAACACATAATAATATGCTGCTGACGCTAATGCTCGCGTGGTTTTATGTCTTGTATTTATTAAACAATCTTGAGTTCTGGGGTATTGCTTCTATCATGTTTGATGTGCGCCAAAGCAAACGTTTGTTTGGCCTCATCAGCTCAGGCGACATCCCTGCTAAATTTATCGGATACTCGCTGGCTTCAATCCTGGTCTCAGTCACAGGGGTGGCCAATCTCCTATATGTGGGCTTGTGTTTTATGTTGTTTTCGATCCCATTTCTAATAAGAATAGGAATAGCCGGAAAAACCGAGCTGGAAACCCATGGTCCGTCTATGCATCGTAAACAGCACGCCACGAAAGTCACGTATTCGGGTCTAAAAAATCTAACGGTGAATGAGCTAGTGAAAAGGACAGCCATTCTGGCCTTTTTGTTTTCTTTATGCCTGTTCATGATTAATTTTATTTTTTATGCAGAAGTAAAGACCGCCTACCATGAAGACCAGGAAATGGCAAAATTCATTGCACTTTTCCTGGCAGGTTCACGAATTTTTGCCCTGGTGGTTAAAATGATCTTTACCGGTAGGATGCTGGCAAAGCTGGGATTTTTACGGTCATTACTGATCACGCCTTTTGTATTAGCCGTATTTGCGATTTTGATTATTTTTTCTCATAATATTTCCGGGGACAGCCGTATCATTTTCTATATTTTCGGGATGATGGCAATCACTGCCGATATCCTGAATTCTGCAATTCATTTCCCGGGCTTTTTAACCCTCATGCAACCGCTTTCCACCCACGACAGGCTTAGGGCTCATAACATCTCCAAGGGAATCATGGACCCTTTTGCTCATTTACTTACTGGCGTATTCCTGCTGCTTATGATTCGATTCATTGGCCATGTGGATCTTATAATTTTAAATTATATTTTATTAGGTTTA